>ENA-OUUV01001683-OUUV01001683.1-human-gut-metagenome-genome-assembly--contig:-NODE-1683-length-9980-cov-5.259748_pt1 | contig 9980 bp, 8 predicted proteins | sample MGYA00237952_ERZ548838 | MGnify/ENA primary metagenome ERZ548838 (study PRJEB26490, sample SAMN05194705) | human gut metagenome | biome: terrestrial biome; feature: human-associated habitat; material... | reverse complement strand
GCTCTATCATCTCATGCAGCAGGCGGCTCTGCGCGTTGTCCGCCGCGTGATAATACACTTCCTTGCCCTCGCGGCGGCTGACAATCAGGCCGCTGTCGCGCAGTGTGCGCAGGTGATGAGATACGGCAGGGCTTGACATATCCAGCATTACCGCGATATTCACGACGCACTCGTCGCAGTGGCACAGCAGCCAGAATATCCTCACGCGCGTCGTATCGCCCAGCTGGCGGAACACATCCGCTATAGTCTGGAAATTATCCACGCGCTCAAGCACTTCACGTATCTCCGCCGTGTTCATTTTTTCTTCGCCGTGATGATGCGGCAGTTCGGTCTTCGCCATGCTTACTCCTCCGTTTTCGCCCGTTCGGAAACGCTTTTTGCCCCTTTGGACATGAGTTTACCGAAGGGATTGACTTTCCTTTTCGCGCATATTATACTACGGCCATAATGATTAAACAAGTGCTTAATCATGAAATGATTTGCACGCCACGCAGAAAGGAGAACATTCTCAATGAAAAAGACTTATAGTATTGAAGTGGACTGCGCCAACTGCGCAAATCTTATGGAGGAAGCCGCCAAGAAGACCCCCGGTGTCGCCTCCGCGGTTGTAAACTTCATGACCCAGAAGATGACAGTGGAGTTTGAAGAAGGCCAGGATGCAAAGGCAGTCATGAAAGAAGTGCTCAAGGCCTGCAAGAAGGTCGAGTCTGACTGCGAGATCGAGCTTTGATTTTACCGGAAGCGCCCATCCGCTCCTGCGGGTGGGCGCATTGACCGGCTCAACGATTAAATGAACGTTTAATTATAAAGGAGATGCTCCGTAATGTCCAAGAAGCAGAAAAAGATGCTGACACGCATCATCATTGCGGCCGTAATGCTCATCGCACTGCGCTTCATCCCCGTCACCGGCCTGCTTCGTCTGGCGCTGTATCTGGTCGTATACATCATCATCGGCTACGATATACTCCGAAAGGCCGGCAAGGGCATACTCAACCGCCGCGTATTTGACGAGAACTTCCTGATGGCCGTCGCCACGGTCGGCGCGTTTGCGCTGGCGATATATGAGCGCAGCGGCGACTACAACGAGGCTATCGCCGTTATGCTGTTTTACCAGATCGGCGAGCTGTTCCAGAGCTACGCCGTCGGCAAGTCCCGCCGCAACATCACGGCGCTGATGGACATCCGTCCCGACTACGCGAACATTGAGCGCGACGGCAAGCTCGAGCAGGTCGACCCCGACGACGTGGCCGTCGGCACGGTCATCACCGTCCAGCCGGGCGAGAAAATTCCTATCGACGGCGAGATCGTCGAGGGCGCGTCCACGCTCAACACCGCGGCGCTGACGGGCGAGAGCCTCCCGCGCGACGTGATGACCGGCGACGAGGTCATCAGCGGCTGCATCAACATGACGGGCGTTTTGAAGGTCAAGACAACGAAGGCCTTCGGCGAGTCTACAGTGTCCAAGATTTTGGAGCTGATGGAAAACTCCAGCTCGCACAAATCCCGCTCCGAAGCGTTCATCTCCCGGTTTGCCCGCGTCTATACTCCCGCCGTGTGCTACAGCGCGCTGGCGCTGGCCATTCTTCCGCCGGTCATCAATCTTTTGATGGGCAATGCCGCCTCCTGGGGCGTGTGGATCTACCGCGCGCTCACGTTCCTTGTCATTTCGTGTCCCTGCGCGCTGGTCATCAGCATCCCGCTCAGCTTCTTCGCGGGCCTCGGCGGCGCAGGACACGAGGGCATTCTCATCAAGGGCTCGAATTACTTAGAGGCGCTGTCGAAAACCAAGATCGTTGTCTTCGACAAGACCGGCACGCTCACGCAGGGTGTGTTCGAGGTCACGGGCGTGCACCACAGCCCGATGGAGGACCGCAAGCTGCTTGAATACGCGGCACTCGCCGAGTGCGCATCCTCGCACCCCATCAGCAAGAGCTTACAGAAGGCCTGCGGCGTGGAGCTCGACCGCTCCCGCGTGACGGACATCGAAGAGCGCAGCGGCCGCGGCGTGGTCGCGACCGTGGACGGCCACAGTGTGGCCGCGGGCAACGGCAAGCTCATGGATGAGCTCGGCGTCAAGTGGCAGGAGTGCCGCAGCGTCGGCACGATCGTCCACATGGCGGTCGACGGCGAGTACGCCGGCCATATCGTGATCTCCGACGTGGTAAAGAGCGACGCGCGCGATGCCATCGCGGCCCTCAAGCGCGCGGGCGTGCAGAAGACCGTCATGCTCACGGGCGACATTCAGAAGGTCGCCGATCACGTGGCGCAGGAGCTCGGCGTCGACGAAGTGCACGCAGAGCTGCTCCCGGGCGACAAGGTCGCGCGCCTCGAGCGCCTGCTGGGTGAAAAGGGCAAGGATGACTGCCTCGCCTTCGTCGGCGACGGCATCAACGACGCGCCCGTGCTCTCCCGCGCGGATATCGGCATCGCGATGGGCGCGATGGGCTCCGACGCCGCCATTGAGGCAGCGGACGTCGTGCTGATGGACGACGATCCGATGAAGATCGCCAAGGGCATCCAGATCTCGCGCAAGTGCATCCGCATCGTGTACGAGAACATCGTTTTCTCGCTCGGCGTGAAGCTGACGTGCCTGCTGCTCGTCGCCATCGGTATCGCCAACATGTGGATGGGCATCTTCGCCGACGTCGGCGTGATGGTCTTAGCGGTTCTCAATGCAATCAGAGCGCTGCGCACTTCAAAAAACTGACAAAGTCAGTTTTTTGAGCAGAATTTCACTGCGCTCAGCGCACGCGCCAAAGGCGCGCACGTTCGCTCCGTGCAAAGTGTTTTTTGGCACGCATATGTCGTTCCAAAAAACGATTTCAATTTATTTGCGCCGTGCGCGGCGCAAAGTCTGCGACGCTTATTTTGCCATACGCGGCGCTTGGGCAGCCGTTAGCAACTCTGCTGCTTTACGGATGCCGCATCCCCCTTGCGGGTAAAACTCTGCGAGGCTTTTTTCAGCAAAAAAGAGGACGGCATTTGCCGTCCTCTTTTTGTTGTGCATTGCAATGCAGGCTTTCTTTTCGTATAATGACCGTATCAAAACGATTTTGGAGGACACCACCATGAAGGTCAGCGTGATCCAGATGAATATGCGCTCGCTGGAGAGCAAAGCGAACTTTGACCGCGCGGAGGCGCTCGTGCGCCGCGCTGTCGGGGAAAACGGCCCCGACGTTGTCGTCCTGCCCGAGACGTGGAACACGGGCTTCATGCCCGCGGGCGACCTTGCCGCGGCGTGCGATGAAAACGCGAAAGCCGTGCGCGCGTGTTTTTCCCCGCTCGCGCGCGAGCTGAACGTCAACATCGTGGCGGGGAGCGTGTCGAACAGACGCGGCGGCAAGATCTACAACACCGCCTGCGTCTTCGACCGCGCGGGCGCGTGCATTGCCGAATACGACAAGACCCATCCCTTCACGCCGATGGGCGAGCACAAGGTCTACACCCCCGGCGACCACCTCGTCACCTTCACGCTGGATAGCGTGCGCTGCGGCCTTCTCATCTGCTACGAGGTGCGCTTTCCCGAGCTGTGGCGCACGCTGGCGCTGCGTGGAGCGCAGGTCATGTTCCTGCCCGCCCAGTGGACGGCGGCGCGCCAATACCACTGGGAGACGCTCACCGCCGCCCGCGCGATCGAAAACCAGCTCTTTGTCGTCTCGTGCAACGCCTGCGGCGAGCGCGACGGCACGCTGTACGGCGGCTTTTCGCGCATCATCGACCCGCTGGGCGCGGTCTTAGCCCAAGGCGGCGGGGAAGAAGAGATCGTCACCGCCGACTTGGACCTTTCCTCCATCGCGCCCCTCCGCGCCCGCGTCCCCGTTTTCCACGACCGGCGGCCGGAGCTCTACCGCCTGTAAAGCGGCAAAAAACGACAGCAAAAGAGGCATCAACAGAAATGAAGATCACCCTGCTTGCATCGTTTCTCGTCATGGCGGCGTATTTTCTCCTGCTGTACGCCGGCGTCGGGCTCATTCAGGAGAAGAAATTCTTCTCCTCCGCGCCGCGTGAGGTCTTCACCGCCCCGCAGCTGTTCGGGTACAACAAAAAAGCGCATCTTACGCACTTTCTGCTCTACATCCCCCTCTCCGCCGTCCTCGCGTGGGTATGCACGCTTTTCTGAGGGGCAATTTCACATCAAAACTTAACAGGACAAGGAGATGCGCACGATGAACCGCAAAAAGAGAAAAACGGCCCTCATTCTTCTGCTCGCCATCCTCTGCGCGATCGTCCTGCTCGGTATCCGCGGGACGCGAAAAACTATTGACAAAACCGTTCCCGCAAGGGTCTACGAGGACAACAGTACGACTTACGCGCCCTCCTCCATCACCATTTCCGGCACGCTCAGGAAAACATGGTCTTCCACTGACTTCGTCGGGACCTTTGCCATGGAAAGTTACGAGCCCTCGTGCAGAGACGGCGTCGAAGCCAAGATCAACTGGGGGGACAACGAGTATCCGATCCTCACATTTTTCTACGCGGGCAACTTTTCACAGCTCGATGTGAAAAGCATCGACATCGACAAAGACATGGACCGCATGATGGTCACCCTGAACGACGGCACGATCATCGCCTCAGAAAACTACTACGCTCCCACAGAAGCAATGAACGGCAACTAACTGTAATTTTTCCCGCCGCATTTGCCGCCTCCGGCGGCAAACGGGCAAAATCCCTCCCGTGCCGCATTCGCTGCCTCCGGCAGTGAACAGGCCCTCCGCACTAAAAATCGACGCACCAACTCCCGTCTCGCACCCGCCGCATTTTCTGCCCTACGGGCAGAAAACAGGCTCCCCGCGCCGCGCACGGCGCAAATAAATTTCAATCGTAAATTCCAACGACATGTGCGTTGGAATTTACACTTCTCAGCCCGCAAGTGTGGAATTTGCCCGCCAATGGCGGGCGAATTATGCACGCAGCGGGCTGCCATCCCCCCTCAAAAAAGAGAGGCTGGCCAAATGGCCAGCCTCTCTTTTTTGAAGAACTTATTCCTCGCGGAAGACAAATCCGTTCTCGTCCGCCTTTTCGATGACGGCGAGTGCCTTGTAGGGGATACCGCTCGCGCGGAAGCGGTCACCGCCGCCCTGGAAGCCCTTTTCCACGGCGATGCCGATGCCTTCGAGCTTCGCGCCCGCCTCGTTGACGATATCGACAAGGCCCTGCACGGCGAAGCCGTTGGCCATGAAGTCGTCGATGATGAGCACGTGGTCGTCCGCGTTCAGCCACTCCTGGGAGACGAGCAGCGTGACTCTCTTCTTGTAGGTGTAGGAGAACACCTCGCTCTGGTACAGGCCGCTTTCGATGTTGTCGCTCTTGGCCTTCTTGGCGAAGAGCATCGGGACGCCGTACTTCTGCGCGCAGATGGTCGCAAGCGCGATGCCGCTGGCCTCCGCCGTCAGAACGACGGTGATCTTGCTGGTGTCGAAATACTTGGCGAACTCGTCCGCAATGTCCTCGAGCAGACGGGTGTCGACGCGGTGGTTGAGGAAACCGTCGACCTTGACGATGTTGCCGGGCAGGACTCTGCCCTCGCGGCGGATGCGCTCCTGAAGAAGCTCCATGGAATTACCCCTCCTGAAAAAATAATTTCTGACGAAATTTTTCGATTGAAATGGTAACTTCCATTTAACAGGATTTTTGTGCAGAATGCAACACGGCAACTTTGACAAGAATTTGTGCTTTTTTTGCCTCTTTCCGTCTATTTTGGCGGCGGGAGCGCCGTTACGTCCCGTTTTGTATCGTTTTGGCAAAGCCCGCGGCAAAAAGCCGCGCGGCGTTGACGGCTTCTTCGAGCGAATTGCCCGCCGTACCGACCTCAACAAGGAGCGAGCCCGTCGTCATGTGCTGGTTGTAGCGGGAGTTGCGCACGGTGACGGGGCGCATGAGGGTCGGATAGTCTTTGTACAGGGTTTCCTGCACGGCGCAGGCGAGCTTTAAGTTCTCGCGCCAGAGATCGTGACTCAAGCCTCCGCCGTTCGACCCGATGACGAATTCGAGCTGTGCGGCGTTTTTATCTTCGCCGCACAGCAGCTTGAACTGCTGGCCGTTCGCGTCCTGCACCGCGTCGCGGTGCACATCGAGCACGAACGAGATCGAGGGGTACTTTTGCAGATAGCCCTCGATCGACGCGAGCGAGCGGTTGTAAGCGCCCGAATAGCTCGGATAGTCGTAGAGCGAGCGGTCGTGCACGACGCTGATGCCCGCGTCGGTCAGCACCTGCGCCATCTCGTCGCCGATGCGGATCATGTTGCAGTTCGTGTCCAGCGTGCGGAACGTGTCGGACACGTCGTATTCCTGCCCCGGCGGCATGGTGTAGCTCTCCGAGCCGTGAGTGTGGATGATGAGCACCTGCGGCCCCTCCGCACCGAGCTTTGCTGCATAATCGCCCGAGAGCATCGAGGCGTCGAGCGCGGCATCCGAGCCGTTGTTGATGTACACATTGCCGAATACCGTATAGCCCGAGGGGTCGGACGCCTTGAGCGTGCGGGCGGGCGAGCCGTTTTCCGTCACGGCGATCTCGTCCGGCGTCTCCTCCTGCGTGAGCACTGTACCCTCGCTGTCCTGCGCGTCGCCCGTTTCGTCCGCGCTGTCATCGGGCTTTTGCTCAAGCTCTGCCGACCATGCCTGCGCGATGTTCTCCTCGCCCTCGCGCAGAAGCGGCGTCGCGTGCAGCGCGAGCGACGTTCGCAGGCTGAGAAAGTCCTCCCCGCCGTTGCCGCGCTCATATCTCAGCAGCATCACGCCCAGCGTCTCGTCCTTGAGCGTGCGGAGCGCATCGCGCGCGTTCTTCGCCGGCGCCGTGACGCTCACGCCCCAGAGCGTCACCGCCGAGAGCGCGAGCGAACACAGCATCCGTCCTGTCCGTTTCTTTTGCATCGTGATTCACCTCTTGGGACAATCCTATGTGCGCACTTGCGCCGATATGACATAGCGCGCCCGCCGCTTTTCGCTTGCAATTTTCGCTTTCGCGTGGTATGGTAATGGCAGCGGAGAAAAACTCATATAGTTTCGCTTACATGGCGCGAAAGTTTCTACGGAGCCGCCGAAAGGCTCTGCTATGGGTGCTCAGCCGGGGGAGAAGTCCCCGGGCGGGGCGCTTTTTCTTTTGCACAAAGCTAAAACAGGAGTGACTGATATGAAGATCCTCAAGGGCAATCTCGTTTCCGCACCGGCGCTCGGCAAGCTCGAGATCGTCGAGCACGGCTGCATCGTCCTGGATGACGACGGCAGCATCCAAAGCGTTGAAAAGGCCGTGCCGCAGAACGCCGACGCGGAAGTCATCGACTACGGTGATAGCCTCATCATGCCGTCTTTTGTCGACATGCACCTGCACGCGCCGCAGTACCCCATGCTCGGCATGGGCATGGACCTGCCGCTGATCGACTGGCTCAACACCTACACGTTCAAGACCGAGGCGCGCTTTGAAGACAGCGACTACGCCCGCCGCATTTACAAAAAGCTCGCGAGTGACCTCATCACGAGCGGCACGACGCGCGTTTGCATGTTTTCCTCCCTCCACACGGACGCGACGCTCATTTTGATGGAAGAGCTCGAAAAGGCGGGCGTCACGGGCTATGTCGGCAAGGTCAACATGGACCGCAACGGCAGCCCCGAGCTTCAGGAGACGACCGAGCAGTCCAAGCGCGAAACGCTGCGCTGGCTGGACGCGTGCGGGCGCTTCCAGACCGTCAAGCCCATCCTGACGCCGCGCTTCACCCCATCGTGCACCGACGAGCTGATGAGCTGGCTCGGCAAGCTCGCCGCGGAGCGCGGGCTGTACGTCCAATCGCACCTGTCTGAAAATAAGGGTGAGATCGCGTGGGTCAGGGAGCTTTGCCCCGACTGCGCGCAATATTGGGAGAGCTACGACCGCGCGGGGCTGTGGAAGGACCATACCGTCATGGCGCACTGCGTCCACTCCGACGAGCGCGAGCGCGAGGCCATGCGCGAGCATGGCGTCGTCACGGCGCACTGCGCGGGGTCGAATATCAACATCTGCTCGGGCGTCGCGCCCGTGCGGACGCTGCTGCGCGAGGGCAACCTCGTCACGCTCGGGTCGGATATCGCAGGCGGCGCGCTGCTGGCGATGAACAAGGTCATCACCATGTCCATCCGCGCGTCGAAGTTCCGCCACATGCAGAGCGACGGAAAGGACGAATTTCTGACCGTCGAGGAGGGCTACTACCTCGGCTCCAGCGCAGGACACGAGTATTTCGGCGGGCACGGCGGATTTGTCCCCGGCGACTATATCCACGCCATTGTCGTCGACGACTCCGACTTTACCGAGGCCGCGCATCCGCTCTCGGTGCGCGAGCGCTTCGAGCGCGCGATCTACATGATGCACCGGCACAACATCGTCTCCGTCTGGTCAGAGGGGAAAAACGTCGTTTGCTGATGAAAAGCAGGGGAGAGGGCGCGGTCCTCTCCCCGATTTCGGAAAATCGCAAAAATTTTTGGACAAGCTATTGACAAAAGGCCATCTTATTTGGTATAGTAGCTTCTGTCCTGTCGAGCAGGAATATTTGGCGGCATAGCTCAGCTGGCTAGAGCATGCGGTTCATACCCGCAGTGTCCCCGGTTCAAATCCAGGTGCCGCTACCAGATGCACGGGATGCGAAAGCATCCCGTGTCTCATATGGCCCGTTGGTCAAGTGGTTAAGACACGGCCCTTTCACGGCTGTAACATGGGTTCGAATCCCGTACGGGTCACCACAGTTGGAGGCTTAGCTCAGCTGGTTAGAGCGCCTGCTTCACACGCAGGAGGTCACTGGTTCGAGTCCAGCAGTCTCCACCAAAACCCTTGAAATCTCAATGATTTCAAGGGTTTTTTCTTGTTTTCGGCAAAAGGAAAGACCTCGTGTCTTTCTCGGGAAAAAACAAAAAGAGGGAACGGAAAAACCGTTCCCTCTTTTTTCATCAGATAGTGGCCGCTTACTTGGCGGCGCGGTAGAGGAAGGAAACGATCTGCGCACGCAGGCAGTTGCTGTTCGGGGAGAAGGTGGTGTCGCTCGTGCCGGTGGTCACGCCCGCGTTGACGGCCCACTGCACGGCGGGAGCGTAGAAGGCGCTCGCGCTCACATCGGTAAAGGCGTTCGTGCCCTCAGCCGCCGGTGCGCCGGCCGCTCTCCACTGGAAGGTGACGGCCTGTGCGCGCGTGACGGAAGCATCCGGGGAGAAGGTCGTGCTGCTCGTGCCGGTGGTCACGTTGTTTTCCACCGCCCACGCAACGGCCTTTTCGTAATACGCGCCGCTCTTCATGTCGGTGAAGGACGTGGCCGTGGACTTCGGCTCGGGGCTGCCGTTGGCTCTCCACAGGAAGGTGACCATCTGGCCGCGCGTGCAGCTCGCGTTCGGCGCAAAGGTCGTGGCGGTCGCGCCGGAGGTGATGTTCTTCGCAACGGCCCAGACAACGGCGTCGGCATAGTAGGCGTCGTCGGCGACATCGGTAAAGGGAAGCGACGCAGAGCCGTCATAGTTCTTGTCGCTCAGGACGGAGGAGAAGATGAAGTTGCTGATATAGGCATACTCGTCTCTCTGGTGGACCTTGTGGGTGAGGGAGTTGGCAAAGAGGACAACGTTCATGCCGTTTTCCTTGTAGGCAAAGCCCTGCACGCCGCCGTTCATGTAGGCCTTGAAGCCCGCGGCGCGCTCGTCAGTGTTCGTGGGGATGAAGCCCTCGGTGGGCGTCTTGGTCTTATCGCTCTTGACGAGGACCGTCGCGGAGGCGGGGACCTTGGAGAAGTATCCGAGGCCGTAGGCGTAGAGGATATCGTCGCCGTCAGCAATGTAGCTCGCGTTCACAAGGGTCTTGTTGGGATAGACAACGGGGGTCAGGCAGTCCATCGCGCCGTCCAGCTCGGTGTATTCCACGCCGGCGATAAGGTCAGAGGCGGAGGACGCTGCGGAATAGCTGTAACCGATGTACGGCAGGCCGTTTTTCACGGCGGTCTTTGCGGCGGCGTCGAGCTTCGTCGCACCTGCGGCGG
>ENA-OUUV01001682-OUUV01001682.1-human-gut-metagenome-genome-assembly--contig:-NODE-1682-length-9992-cov-2.839086_pt1 | contig 9992 bp, 5 predicted proteins | sample MGYA00237952_ERZ548838 | MGnify/ENA primary metagenome ERZ548838 (study PRJEB26490, sample SAMN05194705) | human gut metagenome | biome: terrestrial biome; feature: human-associated habitat; material... | reverse complement strand
TTTTTGTAGGGTTATGAATCAGTTACGAGCTACGGGCTACAAGCTACAAGTGCCTGCGCTATGTTCCGAAAGGCACTTGTAGCTTGTAGCCTGTAGCTCGTAACTCTATTCCTTTCTGCACCATTCTGTATCAAATTTACCAGCATCCGAAACATAAATTACAGCTTCTTTCCCGAAAATCCCCTTTCTTTGCAACATCAAAACATGACTCGGGAAAGCCAGTTTTGAGAGGTAATCCACAGCGATTACAAACAAAGTAAACTATTAAATTAAAATCTAAAAACATGGAAGGCATAAAAAAATCACTTCTATTTGCACTTTTTCTTCTGATGTGCACGCTTGCACAGGCGCAAAGCCTGACCGTACAAGGAAAGGTGGTTTCTAAAACCGATGGGGAGCCAATCATCGGTGCAACAGTAATAGAAACCAATCAGACCGCCAACGGTACCATTACCAATATCGACGGCGAATTTACATTATCCGTAGCCCAGGGTGCAGAGCTTACTATTTCTTATATAGGCTTCAAGACCGTGAATGTGAAAGCGCAAGCCTCACTGAGCATCACTCTGGAAGAAGAATCCGAAATGCTACAGGAAATTGTAGTCACCGGCTACACCACCCAACGCAAGGCCGACCTGACCGGAGCCATCTCCGTAGTCAGCATGGACGAAATTGCCAAGCAGAACGAAAACAACCCGATAAAGGCTTTGCAGGGACGCGTGCCCGGTATGAACATCACAGCCGACGGTAATCCCAGCGGAAACACCACGGTACGCATCCGCGGTATAGGAACCCTGAACAACAATGATCCTCTTTATATTATAGACGGTGTGCCCACCAAGTCGGGCATGCACGAACTGAACGGCAACGACATCGAATCCATCCAGGTACTGAAAGATGCCGCCTCAGCCTCCATCTACGGTTCGCGCGCTGCAAACGGTGTCATCATCATCACCACAAAGAAGGGTAAAGAAGGACAAGTGAAAATCAACTTCGACGCATCCATTGCCGCTTCCATGTACACCAATAAGATGGAAGTGCTGAATACGGAAGAATATGGCCGCGCCATGTGGCAGGCTTACGTGAACGAAGGACAGGACCCCAATACCAATGCACTGGGTTATAAATACAACTGGGGGTATGACTCCAACGGCTATCCCCAACTGAACGGCATCAGCATGTCCAAGTATCTGGATTCCGCCAATACGGTACCGGCTGCCGACACGGACTGGTTTGATGAAACGACACGCACAGGTGTAATCCAGCAATACAATGTTTCCGTAAGCAACGGTTCGGAGAAAGGTTCCTCTTTCTTCTCTCTGGGATATTACAAGAATCTGGGTATCATCAAGGACAGTGACTTTGAACGTTTCTCCGCCCGCATGAACTCCAGTTATAATCTGATTGGCAAAGTGCTGACTGTGGGAGAGCATTTCACCTTGAACCGCACTTCGGAAGTACAGGCACCGGGCGGGTTCCTGCAAAATGTACTGCAGTTCAACCCTTCACTGCCGGTGCATGACATCAACGGAGAATATGCAGGTCCGGTGGGCGGATACCCCGACCGTGAAAACCCGGTGGCACGTCTGGAACGCAACTCCGACAACCGCTATACTTACTGGCGCATGTTCGGTGACGCCTACATCAACCTGAATCCCTTCAAAGGATTCAATGTACGTTCCACATTCGGACTGGACTATGCACAGAAATCGCAACGCATCTTCACTTACCCCATTACCGAGGGCAACGTGGCAAATGACAAGAATGCCGTGGAAGCCAAGCAGGAGCACTGGACGAAATGGATGTGGAATGCCATTGCTACCTATAACCTGGAAATCGGCAAGCACCGTGGTGATGCCATGATCGGTATGGAGCTGAACCGGGAAGATGATATTCACTTCTCCGGTTATAAAGAGGATTACGCCATCCTGACTCCCGACTATATGTGGCCGGATGCCGGTTCGGGCACTGCCCAGGCTTACGGTGCCGGTGAAGGTTATTCGCTGGTTTCCTTCTTCGGAAAACTGAACTATACATATGATGATAAATATCTGTTCTCTGTAACGGTTCGCCGTGACGGTTCTTCACGTTTCGGCAAGAACAACCGCTACGCCACTTTCCCTTCCGTATCGTTGGGATGGCGCCTGAACCGTGAGAAGTTCATGCAGGACCTCACCTGGATAGACGATTTGAAAATCCGCGGTTCATGGGGACAGACCGGTAACCAGGAAATCTCCAATATCGCCCGTTACACGATTTACGTTCCCAACTATGGTGTGACGGAATCAGGCGGTCAGAGTTACGGCACTTCCTATGACATTGCCGGAACCAATGGCGGCAGTATCCTTCAGTCCGGATTCAAGCGTAACCAAATCGGTAACGATAACATCAAATGGGAAACAACCACACAGACCAACCTGGGTATCGACTTTTCCCTATTCAAACAAAGCCTGTACGGTTCGTTCGACTGGTTCTACAAAAAGACAACGGACATCCTGGTGCAGATGGCAGGTATCGCAGCCATGGGTGAAGGCAGCAACCAATGGATCAATGCCGGAGAGATGAAAAACATGGGTGTGGAGCTCAACCTCGGTTATCGCAACCAGACTTCATTCGGATTGAAATATGACCTGAATGCCAACGTCTCCACCTACCGGAATGAAATCACCAAACTACCCGCCACCGTAGCAGCCAACGGTACTTTCGGCGGTAACGGCGTACAGAGCGTTATCGGCCATGCCAACGGTTCGCAGGTGGGTTACGTGGCCGACGGCATCTTCAAATCGCAAGAGGAAGTTGACAACCATGCCACCCAGGAAGGTGCCGGAGTGGGACGCATCCGCTGGCGCGACCTGGACGGCAACGGTATCATCAACGAGAAAGACCAGAAGTGGATATACGACCCGACGCCTGCATTCAGCTATGGTCTGAATATCTCTCTTGAATACAAGAACTTCGACCTCACCATGTTCTGGCAAGGCGTTCATGGAGTAGACGTAATCAGTGACCTGAAAAAAGAAACAGACCTTTGGAGCGGCCTCAACATCGGTTTCCTGAACAAAGGTAAACGGGTGCTCGATGCCTGGTCTCCGACTAACCCGAATTCTGATATTCCGGCACTGTCGCGCAGCGATATAAACAATGAAAAACGTGTTTCAACTTATTTCGTTGAGAATGGCTCGTTCCTGAAACTGCGTAATATACAGATAGGTTACAATGTTCCGAAAGTCTTCTCCCAAAAGCTGAAAATGGACCGTCTGCGCTTCTATGTAAGTGCCCAGAACTTGCTGACCATCAAGAGCAAGGAGTTTACCGGAGTAGACCCGGAGAATGCCAACTATGGTTATCCTATCCCGATGAATCTGACTTTCGGCGTTAATGTAGGTTTCTAAATCAATAAATCAATTACTTATGAGAAAATTAATATATACAGCAGTTTTAGGTCTTTCCCTGATGTGCGGCAGTTGCACAGATTTTCTGGAAGACCAGCTCCCCCAGGGAACCATCAGCGACGAACAACTGAAGGACCCGGCTTACATCGACAATCTGGTAATCTCCGCCTACGCCGTGTGGATTACCGCCGAAGATATCAACTCTTCTTTCTCCATGTGGAACTACGACGTACGCTCGGACGATGCCTACAAAGGTGGAAACGGTACGGAAGATGGTGACGTATTCCATGCACTGGACATCTCGCAGGGCATCATGACTACGGCATGGAACATCAGCGACATGTGGCAACGCCTGTACAACTGTATCTCACGCGTCAACACCTCCCTGCAACTTCTGGAGCAAGTGGACGAAAGCACCTATTCACTGAAACAACAGCGCATTGCCGAAATGAGATTCCTGCGTGCCCACGGACACTTCCTCCTGAAACGCCTGTACAAGAAGATTCCGTTTGCCAATGATGCCAACCTGTCGCCGGAAGAATACAATTACCTTTCCAATACTACTTATAGCAACGACGAAGGCTGGCAGCAGATTGCCGATGATTTTCAGTTCGCATACGACAACCTCCCCGTGAAGCAGGCCGACAAGGGACGTCCTGCCAAAGCCGCCGCGGCAGCTTATCTGGCTAAGACTTATCTCTATAAAGCTTATCACCAAGACAATGCGGACAACCACGAAGTGACGAGTATCAGCACGGAAGACCTGGTGAAAGTGGTGCAGTACACGGACAAAGCCATCATGTCGGCAGGCGGCTACGGACTGGAATCTGACTTTCAGAATAACTTCCGTCCGGAACCTCAGTATGAGAATGGCGTTGAATCTCTGTGGGCCATGCAATACTCCATGAACGACGGTACCAAAAACGGTAACTGTAACTGGTCCTACGGTTTGATTGTTCCCAATATTCCGGGTGTCACCGATGGCGGTTGCGACTTCTACAAACCCAGCCAGAATCTGGTGAACGCATTCAGGACAGACGCCAACGGATACCCGCTGCTGGATGCTTTTAACAGCCGTGATTACAATTCACAGTCCGATTATGCCGACCCGCGCCTTTTCCTCACGGTAGGTATGCCCGGATTCCCGTATGAGTTCAATAAGAAGTATATGATAGACGAATCGACTACCTGGAGCCGCAGCAACGGACTTTATGGCTACTATGTCACCCTGAAACACAATGTAGACCCTGATGGCGGTTACCTGATTAAGGGTTCCTGGTGGGGTTCTCCGATGAACCGCATCGTTCTGCGCTACTCGGACGTACTGTTGATGCGTGCCGAAGCATTAATCCAACTGAACGACGGACGCACCAGCGAAGCCATCGACCTGATAAACGAAGTGCGCAACCGTGCCAAACAAAGCACGGCAGCCATTGCCGACTACGAAATGGAATATGGTGTACGCTTCAACGTGCAGCCCTATACGGGAAGTTACTCGCAGGCGGATGCCCTGAAATTGCTGAAGTTTGAACGCCGTGTAGAGCTGGCTTTGGAATCGGAACGTTTCTTCGACCTCGTGAGATGGGGGGAAGCAGCAGAAGTGTTGAACAAGTTCTATGCCGAAGAAGCTGCCGACTGCACCATCTACACCAATGCGTCATTCACCAAAAACAAGAATGAGTATCTGCCTATTCCATTTGCACAGATGAGCGCCAGCAATGGAAACTATTCACAGAATTGCGGTAACTGGTAACCTTTTAAAAACAAGAATATCATGAAATCAATATTGAATAAACTAAATACGCTTCTCCTGGGCACTGCACTGGTGTTCACCCTCCCGGGATGCAGCGATGACAATAAATCCAACCTTCAACTGGACGGCGACACATGGCTGACCTCCTTTGAACTGGATGAGAATTATGCAGGGGCAATCGACCGGACAAACAAGACCATAACCGTAGCAGTTCCTGAGGTGTATGACACGGATGCAATGAAAGTCACAGGTATTGAAGTGTCCGAAGGCGCCGTAGCTTCGGTAAAGGCGGGCGATGTACTGAACTTCTCGTTTCCGCAGGTGGTAAAAGTCACCAACGGAGATGTTTTTCTGGATTATACGGTCAACATCAAGCATGATGAAGCCAAAATTCTTTCATTCAAGCTGAATGATGCATACGCCGGAGTGATTGACCAAAGCAAACGCACCATCACCGTGCGCATCCCCAGTACGGTGGATGTAAGAAACCTGGTTCCTGTAATCACCACTTCGGCAGGAGCGGTAGTTATGCCGGCATCCGGTCAGGCGGTCGACTTTACCAACCCTGTGGAATTCACTGTTTCGTATAATACCGCAACTGCCGTTTATACGGTTACGGTTATCCCTACCGATGCTCCAAGTGCCGTATATATAGGCTTGGCAGCAACGCTGGACGAACTGAACCCGGAAGAGAAAGAGGCGGCCACCTGGATGCTGAACAATGTTGCCAACGCACAGTACATCTCCTTTGCCGATGTGCAGGCAGGACGGGTTGACCTGAGCGAATGCGAACTCATGTGGTGGCACCTGCACATAGACGGCGGTATCGACAATATGGATAAATTTGATAATGCAGCTCCTGCGGCAGTCAGCGCACTGGTAAAGATGAAGGAACTGTATAACAACGGTATGAACCTGCTGCTCACCCGCTACGCTACCTATTATGCTGCCAAATTGGGTGCTACTCTGGACGGCAACAACCCGAACAACTGCTGGGGACAATCGGAAGAAAGCGGTGAAATAACCGGTGGCGCCTGGAACTTCTTCATCCAGGGACACGAGTCTCACCCACTCTATCAGAACCTGATAATGAACAGTGGCGAAACGGACAAGGTCTACACCTTCGATGCCGGCTACCGGACAACCAACAGCACGGCACAATGGCACATCGGTTCCGATTGGGGCGGCTATGCTACGAATGAAGTATGGCGTACCAACCATGGCGGCATCGACCTGGGTTATGGCGGCGACGGAGCCATCGTGGCATGGGAATATCCGGCAGATGGCACCAGAGGCGGAATTATATGTATCGGTTCGGGATGCTATGACTGGTATGCTTACGGAGTAGACGCTTCGGCAGATAAGTACCACGGCAATGTGGGCAGACTGACAGAGAATGCAATCAACTATTTAACGGGTAAATAAAAAACTAATATATGAAAACAATGATATATTCACTTACATTGGCTGCAATGATGGTCACTTCCTTCAGCAGTTGCAACGATGACAATGATCCGGTTCTGACTCAAAAGGACTGGAACGGGACAGCCACTTACTTTGCTTCGACGGATGCAATGAATTTCGATACATACTATAAACCTTATGTGGGTTATGTAGGCGACCCGATGCCATTTTACGATGCGCAGGCAGGGGATTTCAAAATCATGTATCTACAGGAATACCGCCCGAACCAGGCAGGCACTTACCACCCTATATGGGCGGTAAGTACCCAAGATGCCGCCTCATACACCTCTATGGGAGAACTGATTTCCTGCGGCGGACTGGCGGAACAGGATGCAGCCATCGGAACGGGAAGCACTATTTATAATCCTTCGGACGGTTTGTACTATACCTTCTATACAGGCAACAAGTATCAGCCCACTTCATCCCAGAATGGACAGGTCGTAATGTACGCCACTTCCCCCGACTTCAAAACGTGGACCAAGAACCGCACTTTCTATCTGAAAGGTGACACCGACGGATACAGCAGGAACGATTTCCGCGACCCCTTTGTATTTGAAGGAGAAGACGGGAAGTATCACATGCTCGTTTCTACCGTGAAGAACGGCAAAGGCGTACTGGCGGAATACACCTCTGCGGATATGAAAACCTGGAAACACGCCGGTGTATTCATGACCATGATGTGGGACCGTTTCTATGAATGTCCCGACGTCTTCAAAATGGGCGACTGGTGGTATCTGGTTTATTCGGAAATGCATGCGGCCGTACGCAAGGTGCAATACTTCAAAGGACGCACCCTCGACGAGCTGAAAGCCACCACAGCAAATGATGCCGGCATTTGGCCCGACGACCACGAAGGTTTCCTCGACTCCCGCGGTTTCTATGCCGGAAAGACAGCTTCGGACGGTACCAACCGGTATATCTGGGGATGGTGTCCCACCCGCTCGGGCAACGACAACACCGCAGTCGGCGCTTCTCCCAACGAACCGGAATGGGCAGGCAGTCTGGTTGCGCACAAAATCATCCAGCATGAAGACGGAACACTGTCTTTGGGACTGATAGAAGGTATCAGCCGGAAATATACAACCGATTCTGACGTGAAGGTCATGGAAAAGAGTAACGGGGTATCTGAAAGTAACGGTGGCTACACGTTGACGGACAATGCGTATGTACTTTTCAACCGTCTGAATGTATGCAACAAGATTTCGTTTACCGTAAAGACGGCAAGTAATGCGGATAGATTCGGTATTTCTCTGGTGCGTGGCACTGACTCTAAAAAGTACTACACTATTGTGGTGAACCCGGAAGATAACAATAACAAGCGGAAGATTAACTTTGAGGAAGAGGGAGATGAAGGCAAAGGTTTCATTGACGGAATAGACGGTTATCTGTTCCCCACTCCTTCCGACAATGTATATCATGTAACAATCTGCACGGACAACTCGATTTGTGTGGTTTACATCAATGACAATGTGGCTTATACGAACCGCATTTATGGGATGCAGAAGAATCCGTGGTCTGTTAACAGCTACTCGGGAAGTGTGGAAGTCAGCAACGTGAAGGTCAGCTATTACTAAACGGAGAAACGTAGCTAATTTTTACCTTCGTTATATATTTCCCCGAAGACCGTCTGGAATATATTCTGAGAGGGGGTATAATCAGTATACGACTGAATAGGGATGAGTATACGACTGAACCCTATTCAGTCGTATACTGAATCTCATTCAATCCGGCACTGAACTTACGAATGCCGGGGAAGCATTATGTTTTGTGTAATTTTCGTACGCTTATGAATTAGTCTCTGTTTCCCGATCGCAGAAAAACTTCGGAGAAACATAACCGTTGGTTACAAATGGATTGTTCATATCAGACCTCCTAAAGTTTGTAGTCCGACAAAGATATGAATAAAGAAGCGCATTGCCGAATAATGATTGCCACTTTATGGCAATCATTATTTGGCAATGCGTTTACAATATCTTAATTAATCACTGAAAATCATACTTCGCCGCGCACGCATAGCCTTCCTCATACAAATCAGTCAGCTTCTGAATATCCCGTTCGATGCGGTCTACCATTACAGGTTTCTGTGGACGGATTACAGTTATTTCTCCCGCCTCTTCCATGCGCTCCACCATCTCCAGTTGTTCATTGTACACACGGCAACGGCAACTTAACGCCTCACGCATCTTCGGGTATTTACGGTAGAGGAAAGAGGGAATGTGTATGTCCTTCGCTTCCTTGCGGTATCCACGGTTGCGGGTAAGCACCACCACATTATGCGTGAAACCCTCATTCCGGGCACGCATCAGGGGGATGCTGTCCACAATGCCCCCGTCGAGCATCGGCACATCGTCCACATAAGCAATGGGGCATACAAACGGAAGGCTGCTTGAAGCACGCACAATGTCAATCACCCGGCCTTTATCCTGCTTTTCCTCAAAATAGTTCGCCTCGCCCGTCACACAGTTCGTAGTGACCATTTCATAACGTTCCGGAGAACTGAAATAGGACTCGTAGTCATAAGGCAGAATATGCTCGGGGAACTCCTGAAACAGCAGGTCGAAGTCCATGATATTACGTTTCTTCAACAAATATTTCAGACCGATATACTGGTACTTCTCCAGCAAATCAATGTTACTGTACTTGGCGCGGCCGCGCTGACCGGACATGTAAGAAAGTCCGTTACAGGCTCCGGCGCTCACTCCGATAGTATAGGGGAAGCGGATGCCACGGTCCATAAAGCTGTCCAGCACGCCGCAAGTAAACACTCCGCGCATGCCGCCACCTTCAAGAACCAATCCTGTTTTTGGGTTGATATGTATCTTTTTCTCCATAATTATCTGAATTAACGCTCCAAAGATAGCTTTTGTTTCCGAAATCTCCCTATCTTTGTGCCAGTAACAATCAATTAAAATCAATTTAATCATGATGAAAAAGTCTATACTGATCGCTGCCTTAGGACTGTTCAGTCTGAATACAATGGCACAGGACACCCCGAAAGAAGAGGGATTCGTCTTTACTACCGTAAAAGAAAACCCGATTACATCCATCAAGAACCAGAACCGTGCCGGCACATGCTGGTGCTATTCCGGACTGGCGTTCATCGAATCCGAGTTGCTCCGTATGGGCAAGGGCGAGTACGACCTGTCAGAAATGTTTATCGTGCACAACACTTACTTAGACCGTGCCGACAAAGCAGTACGCACACACGGCGATATATCTTTCTCGCAAGGCGGTTCGTTCTACGATGTGATATACGGTATGAAAACATTCGGCCTGGTGCCCGAAGAAGAAATGCGTCCGGGAGTGATGTACGGTGATACGCTGAGCAATCATAACGAGCTGACAGCCGTATCCGATGCCGTAGTGGCAGCCATCGCCAAAGG
>ENA-OUUV01001674-OUUV01001674.1-human-gut-metagenome-genome-assembly--contig:-NODE-1674-length-10030-cov-9.245414_pt1 | contig 10030 bp, 9 predicted proteins | sample MGYA00237952_ERZ548838 | MGnify/ENA primary metagenome ERZ548838 (study PRJEB26490, sample SAMN05194705) | human gut metagenome | biome: terrestrial biome; feature: human-associated habitat; material... | reverse complement strand
CTGCTAATGTGGACGGACAGATAATCACTGTTCCTGCCGATATTTCCGCATCTTTGCCGCTGCAACTTGATGACGGTGTTGTGGACGCAACTCCAAGAGAGGTCCTTTGCCAGTTGGGTGAAACATATCAGGAAGTAGGTTTTAACTGGATCACGGATCCCGCAGTGAAGGATTCAAAGGTTTGGTACAGAGGCAAGGGAGACAGTGCTTGGAACGTTACTGATGGAGAGAGTGTGCGCCACTATCTAACTGAAGGCTGGGAAGAAATCCAGAGTCATTGGGCAACGATAACTGGTTTGGCTGCAGAAACTACCTACGAGTATGCGGTCGGCGGCATTTATGATGGTAAAGAGGTTCGAGGGGACATCCATACATTCACTACACTCCCTGCCTCAGGCGCATTTACTTTCATGCAGTACGGTGACCTCCAAGCAAAGAAACCAGAAGGCTATGATCCCTTCCTGAATACCATGGAACAGTTTGTGAATACGCTACCGGTACAACCAGATTTCCTGCTGAATACCGGCGACATTGTGGATGCTGGATATAAGAGTACACAATGGGCAAGCTTCTTCGACGTTGCTGAAACTTATATGGCTGACCGGCTAAATATTTTGCTGCCCGGCAACCATGAAAATACCGGTGATCTGCTCTACAAACAGTATGGCGCGCGAACGAGCCTGCCAAATGAACTGGAATACGGTCCGCTGGAGGGAACCGGTTGGTGTGTTGTTGGCGATGCATGCTTTGTCTTTGTCAACGCAGATCCGTACTCCGGTCAGGTAGGGGCAGATGTTGAAGCTGACCGAGCAAGATTCTTTACCGAGCAAACCGCGTGGGCTAAGACTGTTTATGAGAAAGCGGACAAAACCTGGCGGATTATGGCATCTCATGTGGGTACATATATTGTAAATTTCAACGATCCATCTGACTATCCCTATATCCCCGAGATGTGCGATGAACTGCAAGTGGATCTGTATTTGAACGGTCATGACCACGAGTATATCCGTACCACAACCAAGGATAACGTAATCTGCCCCATAGGCAGCGGCACAACCTATATGACCTGTTCTTCTTTGGGTGAAAAGCTGGACGCGTTTGAGCCGGGAACAGCCGGTGGTAAGTATGCGGTGGTTCATAAAGACGGCGCTGACAATTCTCAGCAGATTTTCAGCATGGTAACAGTGGATGGAAACGGCATCCACGCTACTGCATATCAACGTGGTGTCGAGGAAGATTGGTCCAAGTTTGATATTATTGATCATTATGATATCACTACTAGTCTGACCAAGGGTAGTCAGGCACCCACCGAAGTCACGGAGCCTGCTGGCCCTGAAATAACCGTGTTGCCCACTTATACTGTTCAGCCTGGCGACTGCTTATATCGCATTGCAAAGATGCTCTATGGCAACGGTGAAAAATGGAACGATCTGTATGAAGCAAATCGGAATATCATCAGCGACCCTGCATGTATCTACATAGGCCAAGTGCTGAGAATTCCAGCAAAATAAATTTCAAAGTGCGCCCATTATAAATAACACTTAGTGAACCTCACCACCCAAGCGTAAACGCTATCAAACCACCGCAGATAGGACTTACAAAGTAAGTCCTATCTGCGGTGGTCGCATTGTAACTGTTATTGCTGACGGCCTTTGTCGGCCAGGGGGTGCAGATATTTTCTTGGACTTAAATTGTATGTACGAAAATAAGTGGCTCTGCAAGCAGAATTGAGGGCCAGTTGAGAAAAATGATCGAAGGACACCATGGATAGATTAAAAGGCTGACTGAGCTGATATTTCGCAAAGATACTGCTCACTTGCGAGCAGGTGATAGCTGATCTCCGATATTAGGGCAAACTGTCTTTTCCTACATCAGTGAAAAGAAACAGCAGACCACCGTCCAAACACTGCTCAAACTGAGCCGGCTGCCGAAAAAGGCGCCGAAAACCATTGAAAACTTTGACTTTTCTCTGCTGAAAAGCAGAGACTTGGACCGGATCCGGGCATTGCCCTCCTTGGGCGCGGTCTATTCGCACCGCAATCTGGCCTTTATTGGACCGCCTGGAACAGGAAAAACGCATTTGGCGCAGGCATTTGGCTAAGCGGATCGCACCGCACGGTGTCAGATTCGAGTTCTGCGCTCTCCGCCATATGGGTCAGTGCGCGTAGTTGGCAATCGCAGCGGTCTGTAAAACCGTGACATCTGAAACATCGTTGGTTCAATTCCAACCTGACCCACCAAAATAGAGGGGTACCCGTTTCTGGGTGCCCCTCTTTCATAATGGTCACATCATTGGCCGGGTGGTCGTAAAACAGTAAAATAAAAAAATGGTGAAAACCTTGAGTTTTCAAAGGGTGCGGCGTGACTTCGGTCACGCCGTTTCCTCTTTCATCAGCTCATTCAGCGGGATGAAGCCCAGCCCATCGTACTGGATGTGAATGTGCTGCACACGCTTCCCGCTGGATTTGTCCGGTGCGTCCACATAGATGGCGGACACCAGTTCCCGCAGAGCGTAGCCGTCCAGCTTATCGATGCCCACATACTTGTGCGCCGTCTGAATGAACTTCTCAACGTTTTCGTTCTGTCGTTCCTGTACTTCAATTTCCTGTCGCAAAGTTACGCACTCGGTCTCCAACTGCTTCTGCTCCGTTTCATAGGTCAGGCTCAGCATATCGAAGCGCTCATCACTCAGCCGTCCGCAGGCGTTGTCCTCGTAAATCCGGATGAACAGCCGTTTCAGTTCAGCGATGCGGTTTTCGTTCCGTTCCAGCCGTTTCCTTCGGATGCGGATCTGCTCACTGCTTTCCAGCCGGAGTTGTTCCTCCATCACTGCACGGAAATGTGCCTCATGCCGCAGAATGTAGCCCGTCACAGCCTGAATGTGTTTCAGGACTATGTGGCTGAGTACGGTTTCCCGGATGTAATGAGTACCGCACTTGTCCTTGTGCTTCTAATGGAGAGAACAGTCAAAGAACGCGCCCTCCGGTCGGTAATTGTTCGTCGCCCCGTAATACAGCTTCTCACCGCAGTCGGCACAGTACACCAGCCCGGAAAAGATGCTGCTTCGGCCTGTACGGGTCTTGCGATGCCGCTGCTGGCGCACCTGCTGTACCTTCTCAAACACGGCTTCCTCGATGATGGCCTCATGTGTATTGGGGAAGATGGCTTGCTTCTCAAGGGGATTGTCCCGCTGCTTCTTGTCCCAGATGGAGTTGGTATAGGTCTTGAAGTTCACCGTACAGCCCGTGTACTCCCGCCGTTCCAGAATCGCCACAACGGTACTGCTGTGCCAGTCGCAGGGGTCCTCCGGTTTCTTGTTTGGGGTCTTGATGCCCTGCAAGGCCCTGTATGCGCTGGGCGTTAGCACCTTGTCCGCTTTCAGTTGGTTGGCGATCTGCATGGGACCACGGCCCTTCATACACAGGTCGAAGATGCGTTTCACCACATCAGCGGCTACCGGGTCAACCACCCAGCGGCGGGGGTTCTCCAGGTCTTTTACATAGCCATAGGGCACATTGGTGGTCAGGGGTACGCCTCGCTCACCCTTGGCTTTCTGGACGGCTCTGATCTTGCGGCTGGTGTCCCGGGCATAGAACTCGTTGAACCAGTTTTTGATGCCCGCAAAATCGTTGTCCACACGGTTAGGGTCAATGGTGTCGTAGTTGTCGTTGATGGCGATGAAACGAACACCGTTCTGCGGAAAGGTGAAGTTGGTGTAAAGCCCGGTCAGCGCGGAGTTGCGGCCCAGTCTGGAAAGGTCTTTGGCGATCGCCACGGCCACCCGTCCCGCCTCGATTTCGGCCAGCATGGCCTGAAAGCCGGGACGGTCATAGGTCACACCGCTTACACCGTCATCCACGAAAAAGGTTGGGTTGGGGAAGTGATGCTCCCTGGCATACTGCAAAAGCATGGCCTTCTGAGACGAGATTTGTCAAGGTTATTTTCTCCCGCTGAATACAAATGTCCAACTTTACTGTGAATAGCTCAGATATAATAAACACAGAGCCGCAGAATGGCCAGGGTTGCCATCACCGCCGCAATGATTAGGATGGTGTTTCGGTTTTCTCCGGCCACTCCGATGTCAATCATACTGGCCAGGGCAGTAGGCAGCAGCATGGCTGTCACAGCGGAGAGCAGCATCAGCGCCAAGAGGGCGGCCACATGCTTTCCGCTGAGTTTTACACGGGAAAAAATCGTACCCATAGTTTTCCTTTCTGCTCGTCGTACTCGCATTTTAGCTTGACAGGGCAAATAGCAAATGATAGTATAAATGAAACGATAGTATCATAGATGCTATGAATATCACAGAAGCAGGCGTTGTCAATAGTCCGAGCGAAAGTGGAACAAATGACAATCCTTGTTTCAATGATACGCAATTAAAGGAGACGTTTCTTATGCGAAGGACAACGGCTACAACAGACTATCTGAAAGAATGTATGGGTACAGCGTTGCTGGAACTAATGAAAGAAAAACCCATTGAAAAAATCAGTATTGAGGAGATGACTGCCAAGGCAGATGTAGGTCGCTCCACTTATTTCCGTTATTTCAAAAGTAAAGATGAAGTTCTGTCTTTCAAAATCACATGTCTGTGGAAGCGCTTTTCCGACGAACACGGTGCTACCAACTTCGCCACTGGTAGTTATGACGGCATCAGGCTGTTTTTTGAATTTTGCCTTTCCACTCGTCCTATTTGTGATCTGCTCTACTCAGCTGATCGCCAATATGTGATTCTAAACTTCTATTTACAAGAAGCGGCATCCATTGTCGCTAATGCCGATGCCAAAACGCACTACTTTATCCAATTTATTACATATGGATTGTTTGGGCTTATGAATGCGTGGGTATTACGAGGCTATAAAGAAACCCCACAGGAAATGGCACAAATAGTTTGCGATTGGGAAGCATCTTCGGAGGAGAAATAACATAGAGGGGGGTAAACATATGGGAAAAATCATTCGACGCATTCTAACAATTATTCCAGCGGTGGCTTTACAATCGCTCTGGCTTTTGCTGTTGATGAAATGGCTGACCCCTTACGCACCGATTATTGTGTCACTGCTTTCCGTTGCAGCGTTTTTCTTGGTGGTATTTATTATTATAAAGAGAGATGAAACCGCTTATAAATTGCTTTGGCTGCTGGTTATTCTGTCACTACCTTTGGTAGGAGCGTTACTATATCTGCTCTTTGGAAATAAACGGACGGCCCGCCCTCTAAAAAGGCGCTTGCAGCAAGTTCAAAAGAGTTGCAATCCGCAGCCTCTTCCAATAAAAGAAGCGCCCTTTGACGGCGAAAAACGCATGGGGCAAACAGTGCGGTGGCTGGAAGAAAAAACGCAATATCCGATGTGTGCAGTTGAGCAGGTTCGTTACTATCCGTTGGGCGATAATATGTTCCCTGATATGCTTGCCGATTTGAAAAATGCAAGAAACTCGATTTACGTAGAATACTTCATTATTGAGCCGGGGCATATGTGGGACGCAATCGTGAACGAACTGGAAGTAAAAATGGAGCAGGGCGTTGATGTACGTGTGATATACGATGATCTTGGCAGTATTTCTTCGTTCAATTTCAGTAATGTCCGTGAACTGAAAAAGAAAGGCATTCCATGTATTCCTTTTAATCCTTTCCTTGCCTTAAAAGGAACTGCAAACTATCGCGATCATCGCAAAATGCTGATTATTGACAACGAAGTTGCTTATAGCGGAGGTATCAACTTATCAGATCGGTATATCAATTTGGAACATCCCTATGGACACTGGAAGGACACAGGCTTTCGGATTACTGGTGAGCCAGTAAAAAATTTTACCCATATGTTCTTGACCTTTTGGAACGCATTTTCGCTGGAAAAAGAAGCAGGACAGCTTGCAATGCCCACATATCCCAAAAGGTATCCTGCGCCGCCGCACACATTTGATGGTTATGTGCTTAGTTACTACGATTCGCCCCTTAACCATGAAGCTACCAGTAATCAGCTCTTTATTGACTTGCTTTCTCAAAGCACGGATTACGCATGGTTTTTTACACCGTATCTTATGCTTGGCGATGACTTGATGGATGCAATGATTTCCGCTGCTCAACGTGGTGTAGACGTGCGGATCATTATGCCCGGCATCCCTGATAAGAAGCTGATTTTCCGTATGTCTCGGAGCTTTTATCAGGTGTTGCTGACTGGCGGCATCAAGATTTATGAGTATACTCCCGGCTTCGTTCATGCAAAGAGCTTTGTATCAGACGACAAAGTTGCGACGATAGGAACTGTCAATCTGGACTACCGCAGTCTCTTTCTCCACTTTGAAAACAATTCGTTCTTTTATCGTTCCAGTATTATTGCAGCAATAAAGGACGATTTCATCGCTACACAGGCAAAATGTAAAGAGGTAAAGCCCTATGATATGAAACATTATTCGCGCCGCTGGGTCGTAGATGGTGTCCTTCGTATTTTCGCACCGCTATGTTGAGGTTTTTATGAAGCATTTTCTTATGTGTCTGCTATATATCGCGGCGTTAGGGGTTCTCTCCTTTGTAGTGGGGCGCTTGATCCCGAAGCATTGGTTTCACGCCGATCGTTTTCCTTGGGTCTGCCACCCGGCAGAGCAAAAACTATGGAAGCGGCTTCATGTTCGGAAATGGCAGGCAAAGATCCCCGATATGAGCCGCATATTCGTTAAAATCATGCCGGAAAAGAAACTGACAAAGGAAAACTATGAGAACTTGCCGCGCATGATAGAAGAAACTTGCGTGGCAGAGTGGACACATATTCTGTTGTCTATCGCCGGTCTTGGACTGCTGAAAATATGGTCCGGTGTTGGCGGGGTATGTATAACGATTATCTACATTGTGCTGGGTAATTTGCCGTTTATTGTTGTCCAGCGCTATAATCGCCCACGCCTGCAAAAGCTGTTTGCTATGCAGCAAAGGAAAAAATAGGAGATTCAAATGCAAACACTAATTCTAAGCTGCAACACTGGCGCAGGGCATAACTCCTGTGCGCAAGCAGTTCAGGAAGCCTACCACTCTCGCGGAGAAATCTGCAATATTACAGATTCTTTGCAGTTTATTTCAGAAAAAGCATCCACGTTTATTTCTAATTGGCATACCCGAATTTACCGCCATGCTCCAAGGCTTTTTGATGCTGGGTATCAGCGTGCGGAATCTCACGAAGATATTTTTTGTGAGGGAACGCCGATCTATAAGCTACTTTCCTCCGGCGCAGAGCGGATGTATCAATACATCCGCTCTGCAGGCTACGATAATATTATCTGTACTCATGTATTCCCAGCCTTGGCGTTGACAGAAATGCGCCGACAGCACCCATGCTTACAGCTTGTAACGAGCCACATTTCTACAGACTATACCTGCGCTCCCTGCACAGCGGATTCTGCGCTGGACTGGTATTTCATTCCGTCCACTTCGCTGTTAGGTGAGTTTGAACAATGTGGACTTCAACCTCAAAAGCTGATCGCCAGTGGAATCCCTGTGCGGCAGCAATTCTACCAGCGTGTGTCACAAGAAGCAGGAAAAGCCAACGCCGGAATCTCTCCTGCTCATCAGCATATTTTAATGATGTGCGGTAGCATGGGCTGCGGTCCAATGGAGGAGATTATATCGTATCTCTGCCCTTACCTCACAACAGAACAAGAACTTAGTGTTGTATGCGGCACAAATGATGATTTACGCAAAAAACTCCAAAAAAGGACAGAAAAGTATTCTCAAGTTCATGTTCTGGGAACCGTCAATAATGTGCCGCAGCTCATGCAAGCCTCAGACCTATTCCTGACAAAGCCCGGAGGTCTAAGTACATCTGAGGCAATGGCGGCAGAGTTACCAATGGTGCTTATCGATGCAGTGGCTGGCTGCGAGACACATAATCTGAATTTTTTTCTGCGTAATGGAATGGCCGTCACAGCCAATACGCCAAAAGCAATCGCAGACACCACAATAAAAACGCTAAATGCCCCAGTGCTTCTTTCTAAAATGCGCGCGGCAATGCGGTCGCAGACGGAATGTACGGCAGCCGATAAAATCTATGAATGGATATACAGTCATGCAAAGTAATCATATAAAGCCGGAAGTTAATTACCGTGAGTTCCGCATCCATAAACTTAATACACCTGAATTTTCTCACGTCAGGCTATTGCTTTACTGGCCAATTTTCGGCTTGCTGTTTTTGTTTCTTGAGCGGTTGCAACCGCAACGAAATTACTATCCCGTCTATTGTGGACTCGATGATATAATACCATTTTGTGAATGGGCGTTGATTCCGTATCTATTTTGGTTTGTCTTTCTAATCGGTACGTTGGTTTATACTTTTTTCGTCGATGTACCTGCATTTCGGCGTATGATGTATTTTGTGATAGTCACCTATACGATCACGGTTTTGATTTACCTGTTCTTTCCAACCTGCCAAAATTTGCGGCCAGAAGCATTTGTACGCAATAATCTACTTACACGCTTTATTGAATTATTCTATAGTTTCGATACCAATACAAATGTTTGCCCCTCACTTCATGTAATAGGCTCTGTTGCCGCGATGTTTGGGTTATGGGATTGCAAGGCGCTCCAAAGCGTCGGATGGAAAATCGCTGCTACATCAATCGCCGTGTGTATCAGTCTCTCCACCGTTTTTATGAAACAGCATTCTATCATGGATGTTCTCGCTGCATTGCCAGTCTGTTTCTTTGGTTGGTGGATTGCCTATAAGATACTCCCCAATAATAAAACAAACCGATTTCTTACGAGGATGTAATCATGGATAAATCCTACAAAAAGCCGCTTCTACTAATCACGTTTGGGGTGATCTTATTTGCGGCATTCAACAATCTAAACTATGTTGCCAACTTTCTAAAATCGTGTATTGGCTTGCTCGCTCCGATTTTATCAGGCCTTTTGCTGGCCTTTGTTCTGAGTGTACCCGTGCGCGGACTGGCAAAGAGGCTTCGACGAAAGCTGACTAAAGCTACAGATCGGCAAATAGACATGATAAGCCTGTTACTGACGCTGATATGTGTTATTGCGATTATTGCTCTTCTGTGTGTAATTGCGATTCCACAGCTCACTGCATCTGTAAAAAGCATTGCTGCTCTTGTTCAAGAAAAATGGCCTGACTGGGTCGGCTTATTGCAAAGATACGGCATTGACACAGAGAAACTGTCGGCACATTTTGCTGCGCTCGATTGGAAATCTATTCTGCAAAGCATTTCGAGCGAAATGAACACAGTGATTTCCTCAGTTGCCAATGTTGCTGGCTCTACGGTATCTGCGATTGCTGATGTTGCAATTTCACTTGTGATCACATTCTATGTGCTAATTGGATGGCGTGAATTGAGCAGTCAAAGCAAACGGGCACTGTATGCCTACTGTAAGGAATCCGTTGCAGATAGAATTTGCCATATTTCGAAACTTGCACATGACACCTATGCGAAGTTTCTTTCTGGTCAGTGTGTCGAGGTTATGATTCTTGGAACATTGATCTTTCTTTCGTTTTCTGTTGCAGGGATTCCATATGCGGGGCTAACAGCCGTTTTAACTGCCGCCTTTGCATTCGTTCCTTATATTGGAGGATTTCTCTCCTGCGCTTTCGGCATTTTATTTACTTTATTGGCGGCTCCGAACAAGGCGCTCCTATGCTTGATCGTCTATCAGGCAACTCAGTTTGTTGAAAATCAGTTCATCTATCCGCACGTCGTGGGAAACAGTGTAGGGCTATCCCCGTTCTGGACGTTGTTGGCGGTTTTGCTGGGCGGTAAACTGTTCGGTGTCCTTGGCATGATCTTCTTTATTCCGTTAATGGCTCTTGTATCTCAGCTTCTACACGAATCAATCGAACGGCGGCTGCATACCCGCAAACCGGAGCTGTCCAATGTACAAAGCAACTCAGACGAGAATACAGACATATCTCAATGATGTAGCAGGCGTTCGAATAGTTTGTGCGTTTATTGACGATAATCGTCTGGATGAACAGATCCGCCAGGCAGTTCTTTCATTGGAAACAAAATGGACAGAAAAAGAAATTGGTTTTCAGGTAGAATT
>ENA-OUUV01001665-OUUV01001665.1-human-gut-metagenome-genome-assembly--contig:-NODE-1665-length-10055-cov-8.302100_pt1 | contig 10055 bp, 9 predicted proteins | sample MGYA00237952_ERZ548838 | MGnify/ENA primary metagenome ERZ548838 (study PRJEB26490, sample SAMN05194705) | human gut metagenome | biome: terrestrial biome; feature: human-associated habitat; material... | reverse complement strand
GCGAAGCGTCCCTGCCCCTAACTTTGCGCTCCCGCAGGAGCGCCCCCAAGCTGCTTTATCCATAACTTGCATATTGTCGCGCCAGATGGGCGCGACTGACCAGCATGGGAAGTATTCGGCTTTTCATGCTGGTCTTTTATATTGCAGGGCAAACCGCATTTGCGGGTTTTATCATCCCCTCTTCCTTGTCACTACCAGCACCACCGCCGCGCCCGCTAAAATCACCGGCGCGATTCGCACGAATCCCCATTCCGCCGCGTGAAGCATTGCGCCGAAAACCGCCTTTTCCGGGTCAGCATAATCCCACGCCTGATAGGGGCTGGGGACGCAAATCAGGAGAATCAGCAGCGCGATAATGAGCACGCAGACCGCCATCAGCAGACCGCGAAGCACTTTCCGCCGTGTGACGGCCCGCTTCGCTAACTGGAAGTTGATGACTTCCAGTTTCTCGGAGATAGCTTGCAGTGCATCGGCTTCCGGCACGGTGACGGCTTCACCGAGCAGCACGCTGACGGGCGTTTCCAGCGCGTCGGAGAGGGCAATCAGCAGGTCGGAATCAGGGACGGACAGCCCTTGCTCCCATTTGGAGACAGTTTGACGGACGACGTTGAGCTTGACGGCGAGTTCCTGCTGGGATAAGCCTTTCGCCTTGCGGAGGTGCTTGATGTTTTCACTGAGCATTTGAACACGACCTTTCAATTTCTTGCACCGGTGTACCTTGATTATAAGCAAAATCGCCCGTTGCCGCAAGCAACGCAGGGTAACATTCCGCCATTTCCGTGAAAATGCCACGAAAAAAGACCGCCTGCGCGTTTGCAGACGGTCTTGCGGTAGCCGCGAATTACTCCGCGTCCTCCACGGTGAAGGTCGGGATGACGCCGCCTTCGTAGGTGTTGATCATGTAGTCGTAGGCTTCCTTGGAAGTCAGCGCGGTGTGCAGCGCCTTCAGCCAGTCGGAATCAAGGTCAGCGGGGCGAACCGCGACGATGTTGGCATACAGGGTGGCGAACTCAGAGTCAGCCGCTTCGACGAACAGGCCGTTCGTGGTGGGCTTCAGGCCAGCGTCCAGCGCATAGTTGCCGTTGATGACGGCGATGTCGTAGTCCTCAAGGGTGGGCGCAAGCAGTTCAGCCGCCACTTCGTCGAACACATAGCCGTGGGGGTTCATTTCGGCGGTGATGTCGTACTTGGTCAGGGCAGACGCAGCGGTCGTTCCTTCCGGCACGGTGATCAGGCCAGCAGCCTCCAGCAGCAGCAGGGCGCGGGTCTCGTTGGAGGGGTCGTTCGGCAGGCCGATGTGCGCGCCGTCCTGCAGGTCAGCAAGGCTGATTACTTTCTTGGAGTAGATGGCGAAGGGCTCGTAATGCACGGTGAACGCGGACACAAGCTGTTCGCTCTCGGAAGCGGTCTCGTTGTAGGAGTCGAGGTAGGGCTTGTGCTGGAAATAGTTCGCATCGTCCGTGCCGTCAGCAACCGCCGGATTCTCCAGCACATAGCCTTCGTACACAACGACTTCGAGCTTGTAGCCCAGTTCCGCCAGCTTTGCCGTCACTGCTTCGGATTCGAGAATCTCCGCGTGCGGGGCAGCCGTCGCGCCAACGCGGATGACCTTCAGTTCGTCCGCAGACGCAACCGTCAGGGACAGCGCCAGAACCAGCGCCAGAGCCAGAGCAAAGAGCTTCTTCATTGTAAGCACTCCTTTCATTTTCGGGAAACCTATTTATTCAAACACCATACGGGTGAATGAAACGATTTATGGGGAGACCCCAGAGGCTCTGCCTCTGGACTCCGGCAGGGCTCTGCCCTGCACCCGCAAGGGAGTTCCTCCCTTGACCCTTTCGCGCGATTGAGTTGAGCGCAACTGCATACAACTTCCGCGTGTTTATTGGGGAAGACGGTGGGAAACCTTATTTCCGGCGGCGGTGGTCAATCGCGTGGCTGAGCCAAGTGCCGCCCATCTGGAAGAACTGCACCAGCAGCACCAGCACGATGCTCGCGGCGTACATCACGTCGTACTGCCGCTTGTTCAGGCCGTAGGTAATTGCGACCTTGCCCAAGCCGTCGCCGCCCGCCGTGCCCGCCATCGCGGTGTAGCCCAGAATCGTGGTGATGCAAATCGCGAAGCCGTTGACCAGCGACGGCATGGCTTCGGGAATCAGCACTTTCCGCACAATTTGGAAGGTCGTCGAACCCATCGCCTGTGCGGCTTCCACCACGCCGTTGTCCACTTCCAGCAGGCTGCCCTCGACCATGCGCGCCACATACGGGAACGCGCTGACCGTCAGCGGGATGATGATGGACACCGTGCCTGTGCCGCGGCCGAGAATCGCGCGCGTTGCGGGGAAGAGCATCACCATCAGGATGATGAAGGGCACGGAGCGGAGCAGGTTGACAATCACGCCGATAATGCGGTTCAGCGTCGGCTTCGGGAGAATGCCGTCCTTGCGGGTGATGACCAACAGGACACCCAACGGCAGACCAATCAGGTAGGCAAAGAATGTTGCGGGCAGGGTCATCAGGAGGGTATTGCCTGTTTCCTCCAGCAGCATGGAACCCAGCCGTTCCCACGTCATGCTCATGCGCGCACCTCCTCGACCGTCAAGCCGCGTTCCTTCAGATATTCAATCGCCCGGTGGCAGACCATCGGGTCGTCGGGGCGGCTGATGAGCAGCTGCCCGTACTGTGCGCCGTTGAGTGTGTGCACGTCCGCGCTGCGGATGCTCAGCGGCACGCCGAGGTGCAGGATGAGATCAGCGACAATCGGTTCGGCAATCGTTTCGCCGTTGAAAACGATGCGGATGGCAGGTTTCTCCTGCACCTGCTCGTGATTTTCGCTCGCGACGATGCCGAACAGCCGCTTGCCTGCTTCGCTGCGGGTGTGGGTGAACACATCGTCGACGCTGCCCTCTTCGGCAATCACACCGCCGTCGAGAATCGCGACGTGGGTGCAGATTTGACGGATGACTGCCATTTCGTGGGTGATAACGACGATGGTGATGCCCATCTCCCGGTTGATTTTTTGCAGCAGGCGGAGGATTGCTTGCGTCGTCATGGGGTCAAGGGCGCTGGTTGCTTCGTCGCAGAGCAGCACTTCGGGGTCGCTGGCGAGGGCGCGGGCGATGGCGACGCGCTGGCGCTGACCGCCGGAGAGCTGCGCGGGGTATGCTTTCGCCTTGCTTTCCAGCCCAACAACTTCCAGCAGCTCCTTCACACGGGCGTTGATTTTCGCGCGCGGCACGCCGATGCACTCCATCGGGTACGCGATGTTCTTCGCGACCGTCTGCTGCATGAGCAGGTTGAACTGCTGGAAAATCATGCTGACCTTGCGGCGCATCTGGCGAAGCTGCTGCTTGCTCATGTCCGGCACGTTCTGCCCGTCAATGAGGATTTTGCCCTCTGTGGGCGTGTCGAGGCGGTTGATGCAGCGGATGAGGGTGCTCTTGCCTGCGCCAGAGAGACCGATGATGCCGAAAATATCGCCCTTGCGAATCTTCAGGCTGATGTTGTCCAGCGCGACGACCTCGCCGCCGGTTACGGGGTAGACCTTCTTGACGTTCTGCAGCTCAATCTGCATGGGTGGCTGAACCGGCTGCTTAAGCGTCTGCTGGGGTGCTTCGTTGCTCATGACGTTTGCCTTTCCTTTCCCGAAATCGTCCGGGGCAAAAAAACAGGGGATGCCGGCATCGCTTCGATGCAGCCTCCCCAACAATTGCGGTAGGTTCTGCCGGAGGAATTGCTTTCATCCTCCAGCCATCCGTCAGGCGGAATGGCGCATCGAATTCGCGGCACGACGAAACATGCTCATGTTGCACATGCACATGGGCATCATCATGTTCATCATCGTAGCGGCGAACTTCATAGCGCGTAACTCCTTTCCTCTGCGGATAAAAGAATCATACCATGTTGCTATGCATTTGTCAACCCCGAATTTGCCTGAAAATTGTTTTTTCCCTGTTTTCCCAGCGCATCCGCCGATTTTCCCCCTCTTGCATCCTGTTTCGCCTTATGCTACAATGGCGGTAAGGCGGATTTTGCGCCAAAATCCGAAATCAAGCAGATGAAAAGCGGCATTTCGCCAGAAAGGAAGCCCCCCGCATGGATGACCAGAACATCCGGCTGAACATTGCCGGTCATGCCCATTACGAGTACTCTGAAGTTGCGTGCAGCTACGTCCCTATGCACTGGCATGACGCGCTGGAACTGATTTATATCCTCAGCGGCGAGCTGACCGTCGAGACCGATCAGTGCCGCTGGCAGCTTCACGCAGGACAGTGCATTTTCGTCAGCCCCTATGTGCTGCATTCCACCATCAGCCTGTCCGGCAGCACCGTCCTCCTGCTGCAAATCCCGACCGAGGAATTGGGGGACTTCGCGCCGGAAACGCGTTCGCGCCAGTTCATCTGGGACGCGGCGACGACGAATCCGACGATGACGGCATCCATTGAGCGCGTGAAGCAGAAGCTGCTGCAGATGCAGCGTACAGCCAGCAGCGATTCGCCCTTCAGGGACATTCGCATGGCGAGCCTGCTGCTGGAAATCACCTATCTGGTCTACGAGGAGTTTTCACGTCCGGTGGCGGAAGGCAGCTTCTCACGGCGCGAGAAGAACCGTCAGCGGCTGTCGGCGGTGATGGCGTACACCGAAGCGCATTATCGGGAGAATATCGCCCTGAGTGATGCGGCGGCAACGCTGCGCATGCACCCGAATTCGTTCTGCCGCTTCTTCAAGGAGAACACGGGCATGACGTATCTGAATTACCTGAACGAGTATCGGCTGTCGAAGGTGTATGAGGATTTAGTGACGACGGACGTGGCGCTGCACGAGATTTTGGAGAAGCACGGCTTCACGAACTACAAGCTGTTCCGGCATATGTTTGCGGAGCGGTTTCATACCACGCCGGGGAAGATGCGGGAAGAGCTGCGATAAAAATCAAGAAACATGGGAGTGCGGGCGAAGGGGTCAAGGGGCGACCGCAGACATTCGTCTGTTTTCATGTTCCCTTTGTCGCTCCCGCAGGAGCGAACCCCCTGCGACAAAGCAGCAAAACGCAGCAGAAAATCGAATAATCATCAACACACACATCAAAACACCCCGCAAGTTCAATCCTTGCGGGGTGCGTTTTTATGCTGTCAGCGCCAAAGCGCGTCAGGCATTAGTCCACATGGACACCGTAGATGGCTTCCAGCTTTTCGCGGCGTTCGTCGATGATGTTCTGACCGCCAGAAGCGAGGTAGTCCGCCATGCCCTTGTCGTACACGGAGTCGAACTGGTCAACGGGCGCGACAACCGCCTGCGTCAGCATAGCGTCGCGCTTGGAGTTCAGGGAAGTGCCAACGTCTTCTTCCGCGGAGATTGCGCCGCAGGAGAACTTCTTCACAATGCGGCCGTTCAGCTTGCCGTAGGTGTTCGCGATAATGATGAGTTCGGGATCCACGCCGGGGAAGTTCAGCGCAGTGGTTGCCGCAGTGGCGTCGCCCAGGTACAGACCGTTGACGGTGATGGTGTGGTCGATGTTCATGCCGGAGTTCTTGATCCATTCGCCGGTGGCGTTGAGCATCTCATACGCGCCGTTGTCGGTCATCTTGTAGGTAACGCCTTCCTTGCCGGTCTGGAGGAACTTGATGGTTTCTTCAGAGGAGATGAAGTTCAGGTACAGCAGGGAAGCCAGCGGTTCGTCGTTGGTCGCAGGGAAGAACACCTTGCGGTCAATGCGGTCAGCCAGATACTTGCGGGTGATGCCAGCGTCGTTCTGGAAGCAGTCCACAGCGATGAAGCCAGCGTCTGCGCCGTAAGCGCGGGTCAGGTTCGCCTGAATGGAGTCTTCGCCATTGCGGTAGGGGTAATCCCAGTTGTGGATGAAAGCGCCGACGAAGCCGGACTTCATCATGTCGTCCTCAACGCTTGCGTCCGTGTACAGCGCGAAGTCCTTCCAAATCAGACCTTCGTTGTACCACTGGTTCAGCACGCGGATGCCTTCCTTGTAGTTCGGGTAGAGCAGGTGACGGTCGTCGTAGCCGTAGACATACAGCGTTTCGTCGGACACATCCTCCGGCACCTTGGAGACATTCAGCAGGTCAGCGCGCCAGCCGATGTCGGTGCTGATGGAGAAGGGAACCATCTTCGCAGCGTCGGCGCCCAGCAGCAGCTCAGCGTTGTCGCGGAAAGCGATCAGGCAGTTGTGGAACTCTTCCTCGGTCGTGGGGAGTTTCAGACCCAGCTTGTCCAGCCAGTCCTTGCGGATGAAGGTGTTGATGCGCGCGGATTCCGCCAGCACCGCTTCAATCGCCCACACAGAGCCGGTTTCCGGATCCTGATCGTAGTAGATGTTGTAGTCGCCCAGCAGCGCCCACAGATCCGGCAGCAGATCCTTGTATTCGGTCAGCAGCGGATTCAGGTCGATGATGCCGCCCATGCCCGCGAAGGTCTGGATCGTCGGGTAGGAGTAGGTGACGCACACGTCGGGCGCGTCGCCGGTGGCGAGCAGGTTGTTCAGGTCGTCAACTTCCGTCCAGCGGCCGACAGACACCAGTTCAACGTCCACGTTGTACTTGTCAAGCATACCCTGCTTGATGTACTGCGCGTACACGCTGCTGGTCGGGTCGGAGCCGCCATCATTGTAACGGTTGTAGACTTCCACGGTGATGTGGCGGGTTTTGGTGAATTTGCCGTCCACAAAGCCGTCGTCCGCGGATGCGGTCGTGAAGATGCACAGAGACAGCACCATCGCGAGCGCAAGAACCAGAGACACAATGCGTTTCATAGGGGTTTTTCCTCCTTTTTATTTGCAGGGCTCACACGTCCCTGAAATACGGTGTTATAATACTATTTCCTGCATTCACCTGCACCATCTGCTCGCGCCTTGGTGCATTCTCATTTGGAAATAGTATAGGGGCATCAGCCCTTGACTGCGCCAATCGTGACGCCGGTGACGAAATAGCGCTGCAGCCACGGGTACACCAGCAGAATCGGCACGGTTGCAAACATGACGGACGCCATCTGAATCGTCTTGGAAACGCCGGCGCTGAAGAAACCTTCCTGCGTGGCGATTTCGCTGCTTTGCGTGGAGTTTTTGATGATGTTGTACAGCAGCAGCTGAATCGGCCAGTACTTTTCCGCCTTGCTGGATTTCAGGTACATCAGCGCATCGGAGAAGCCGTTCCAGCGGCCGACGGCGTAGAACAGCGCCAGCGTCGCCAGAGAGGGCAGAGACAGCGGCAGATACACCGTCACCAGCGTGCGGATTGGGCCTGCACCGTCAATCTCCGCCGCCTCGCGAAGGCTGTCCGGCACGCTGTAGAAGAACGAGCGCAGCACGATGACGTTGAACACGCTGATGCAGTTCGGCAGAATCAGCGCCCACGGGGTGTTGAGCATCTTGAGGTTGTTCAGCAGGATGTAGCCCGGAATCGTGCCGGCACTGAAGTACATCGTGAACAGGATGATGAAGTTGATGACCTTGCCGCCGCGCAGATTTTTGTAAATCAGCGGGAAGGCGGTGCAGACGGTCAGCACAAGGCTCAGCACCGTGCAGACGACGGTCAGGATGCCCGTCCACGCCAGCGACCATGTGTACTTACTGTCGCTCAGAATGGTCTTGTACGCCTCAAAATTCCAGCCCTTGGGCCAGAGGAACACGTCGTTGCGAATCAGGTGCTCGCTGGAGGACAGGGAGCTTGCCAGCACGTTGACCATCGGCAGCAGGCAAATCATCATCGTCAGAAAGATGATGAAGGCAATGATGAAGTCGCCCACGCGGGTCTTTTGGGATTTGATCATGCCCTGATGGATTTTTTTGCCGTTGAAGGTAGTTGTCGTCGCCATATCGCAGCCTCCTTACATGATGCCCGGCTCGTCGAACTTCTTCGCCAGCGTGTTCGAGGCAAGCAGGAAGATGACGCAGACGACGGACTGGAACAGACCGACCGCCGTGGACAGGGCGAACTGGTTGCCCTTGATGCCGCGCTCGTAGACGAAGATGGAAATCGTCTTGCTTGCGCCCTCAACCAGCGGGTTGCTCAGGGTGAACGGACGGTCGAACTCGCTGCCAAGGATGCGGCCGAGGTTCATAATCAGCAGGATGATGATGGTGGAGCGGATGCCCGGCAGGGTGATGTGCCAGATTTTGCGCAGGCGGCTCGCACCGTCCACTTCCGCCGCTTCGTACAGCTCCGGGCTGATGCCGGTCAGCGCGGCGAGGTAGATGATGGTGTTCCAGCCGCATTCCTTCCAGATGCCCAGCACGATGTAGGTTGCGCGCCAGTTGTTCTCCGTGCCTAAGAAAGCGATATTGGCGCCGAATATCTGGTTAATCAGGCCGTCATTGGTTGCCAGCAGCCGCAGCGACAGACTGGAGATGATAACCCAGCTCAGGAAGTGCGGCAGGTACAGCACGGTCTGTGCGACGCGCTTGAACTTCGGGAACGCCAGCTCGTTGAGCAGCAGCGCCATCAAGATGGGCATCGGCGTGCCGATAACGAGGTCAAGCAGGTTCAGGATGATGGTGTTCTTCAGCGCATCGATAAAGTTCTTATCGTTGAATGCCTTGATGAACCATTCCCAGCCGCCGTTTTTCGCCCAATCCAGCAGCCACGGCGCTTTCAGAATGTTGTTCTTCTTGAACGCCAGCAGAATGTAGGACATGGGAACGTAGCGGAAAATGATGAAGAACGCCAGCGGCACGAGCAGCAGCAGATATAGCGTGCCGTATCGCTTCAAGTACGTTCCCCACCGCATGGTGGAACGCCCGGTCAAATCCCGGCGGACAATCGCCTTGGTAGATTGCAAAAGGATCCCTTCCTTCCCTTTTGAATTGCACAACGACGAACATCGTTCATCTGGCTTTATTATCGCCTGATTACACATTTGACGCTAATCATTTTTAGCGAAATATCTCTCATTTTTAGCGATTTTTGTACCGATGAAACGAGTATAGATTGTAATTTTCTATACAATTCAACCAAACTGATGAATTCCGCATCTCAAATCGGAATTTCGCGCCAGCCGTGATTGACATTTCCGCCCGAAACGGCTATGATGAAGAAAACAGCACCTTGAAGGCGCGCCCGCGCCGAAGAAGTCAAGGGGCGAGCAAAAAGCCGGAAAGGAGGACGTAACGCCGTGAAGAGCAACATGTGGTACATGCGCCAAAAGGAAGAATTCGGCGAAGACCGCAGTCAGGGCATCCGTTTCTACGATAACACCCAGACCTGCGATTACCTCCCGCATTGGCATATGCCCTATGAGGTCATCATGGTTATCGCCGAGGACCTCACTGTCATCGTCGAAAACGAGCGTCATCTTCTTCATCCGGGCGATATCATGGTCATCCCCTCCGGTGTCGTCCACGAAATCCACACACCCCCGACTGGCCAACGCTATTACTTCCTCCTTGACCGCGAGCGCCTGTTCATTATCGACGGTCTGCTGGCGGCGGAAGAAGCCCTTCAGCCGTGCATGGTGATTCGCAAGGGCAGCGCGCCCGAAATTGAGCAGCGCGTAAAGACCGCTGCGGCTGAGGCTGGGGGAGCGCAGGATCGCTTTGGATTAACGGTCGCGCGGCTGGAATTGAGCCGGATGCTCATTGACCTGCTCCGCCGCCACGCGCAGGAACACGGCACAGAACTGAACCGCCGTGTCCGCCACAAGGAGCAGACGCAGATGCTCTTTGTTGACATTCGCGACTATGTGATGGCGCACTGCGCAGAGGATTTGACCCCGCAGAACATGGCGGACAAGAGCGGGTACAGCCGTTACCACTTCGAGCGCCTTTTCTACGATTGCTTGGGCATATCGTTCCACGAATTCCTGACCCGCCAGCGGCTGACGCTCTGCAAGCAGCTTCTGGAACGGACGGATGATTCGATTACGTCCATTGCGGGGCAGTCGGGCTTCGGCAGCATTGCGACCTTCAACCGGGTTTTCCAGCAGTATGAGGGCATGTCGCCCTCCGCATACAGAAAAAGCGGTGCTGCCCAATCAAAATAATATAATATAATGTCTGCTGACCAACCCAAAAAGCATTGCGACACAAGGCAATCCCGCCAATCTGTGCTATA
>ENA-OUUV01001659-OUUV01001659.1-human-gut-metagenome-genome-assembly--contig:-NODE-1659-length-10095-cov-3.121713_pt1 | contig 10095 bp, 10 predicted proteins | sample MGYA00237952_ERZ548838 | MGnify/ENA primary metagenome ERZ548838 (study PRJEB26490, sample SAMN05194705) | human gut metagenome | biome: terrestrial biome; feature: human-associated habitat; material... | reverse complement strand
GTGCTGGACATCCGGGACCCCGGCGAGCTGGCGGACACCATCGCCGCCAACATCAACCTCCGGCACCAGGACCGCCAGCGGGTGCTGGAGGAGCTGCACCCCGTCCGGCGGCTGATGATCATGAACGAGATCCTGCTCCACGAAGTAGACATCGCCGCCCTGGAGTCGGATATTGACCAGAAGGTCCGCCAGCGGGTGGGCCAGGTCCAGCGGGACATGGTCCTGCGGGAGCAGCTCCATGTATTGCAGCACGAGCTGGGCGAGGACGGCGACGACGAGCTGTACGAGTACGAGGAGCGGATCGGCCGCTGCCGTGCCTCGGACGAGGTTCGGGAGAAGCTCATGAAGGAGCTGCACCGCCTGTCCAAGCAGCCCTTCGGCAGCGCCGAAGGCGCGGTGATCCGGAACTATCTGGACGTGTGCCTGGACGTGCCCTGGGGCGTGGAGACCCACGACCGGGCTGATGTGGAGCAGGCCCGGAAAATTCTGGACCGTGACCACTACGGCCTGGAGAAGGTGAAGGAGCGCATCCTGGAGTTCATCGCCGTGCGGCAGCTGAACCCCCAGGCCAAGGGAAAAATTCTGTGCCTGGTGGGCCCTCCCGGCGTGGGAAAGACCTCCATCGCCCTGTCGGTGGCCAAGGCCATGCACCGGAAGCTGTCCCGGCTGAGCCTGGGCGGCGTCCGGGATGAGGCGGATATCCGCGGCCACCGGAAAACCTACATAGGGGCCATGCCCGGCCGCATCATTGACGCCGTCATCCGCAGCGGGTCCATGAATCCCCTGCTGGTGCTGGACGAGATCGACAAGCTGGCCAGCGATATGCGGGGCGACCCGGCGTCAGCCCTGCTGGAGGTGCTGGACAGTGAGCAGAATCATGCCTTCCGGGATCACTTCCTGGAGGTGCCGGTGGACCTGAGCCGGGTGATGTTCATCACCACCGCCAACACCCTGGACACCATCCCCCGTCCCCTGCTGGACCGGATGGAGGTCATCGAGCTGAGCAGCTATACCGACGAGGAAAAGCTGCAGATCGCCAAGCAGCACCTGCTGCCCAAGCAGCTGAAGGAGCACGGCCTGAAAAAGGCCCAGCTGCGCATCAGCGACGACGCCATCCGCCGGGTCATCGCGGCCTATACCAGGGAATCCGGCGTCCGGGTGCTGGAGCGGCAGCTGGGCAAGCTCTGCCGTAAGGCTGCTATGCAGCTGGTAGACGGCGACGTGAAGCGCGTGGACATCACCGACAAGAATCTCCGGGACCTGCTGGGCGTAGAGCAATACACCGACTCCGTTCACAGCGACCGGGACCAGGTGGGCGTGGTCAATGGCCTGGCCTGGACCCAGGTAGGCGGCGAGATCCTGGAGGTAGAAGCCCAGGCCCTGGACGGCAGCGGCAAGCTGGAGCTGACCGGCAACCTGGGCACCGTGATGCAGGAATCCGCCAAGGCGGCGCTGACGTGTCTGCGCAGCCGGTGGGAGGAGCTGGGCCTGACCCGGGACTTCTATAAGACCAAGGACATCCATGTCCACTTCCCGGAGGGAGCCGTGCCCAAGGACGGCCCATCGGCGGGCATCGCCATCACCACCGCTATGCTGTCGGCGCTGTCCGGGCGGCCGGTTCGCGGCAGCGTAGCCATGACCGGCGAGGTGACCCTCCGGGGCCGGGTGCTGGCCATTGGCGGTCTGAAGGAGAAAACCATGGCCGCCCTGCGCAGCGGCGTACATACGGTTCTGATTCCCCGGGAAAACGTCAAGGATCTGGACGAGATCGACCAGACCGTCCGGGCCGGTCTGCACTTCATCCCGGTGGACACCGTGGACCAGGTGTTTGAAGCGGCGCTGGCCGCACCTCGGGGCGAGCACGCCGCACCCCGGCACCGTGCGTCGCCGGAGGCCCCTGCGGCGCTTCCTGTGTAAAGGAGGAACACTTGCCATGCCTATCAACTACAACAAGGCGGAATTTATCCGCTCGGCGGTCCGTCCCGATGCCTTTATCCGGGACGGGCGGCCCCAGGTAACCTTTGCCGGACGCTCCAACGTGGGCAAGTCCTCCGTCATCAACCGCCTGCTGAACCGGAAGAATTTTGCCCGGGTGGGGGCCACCCCCGGCAAAACCACCCAGGTGAACTACTTTCTCATCGACAACCGCGTCTATCTGACGGACCTGCCCGGCTACGGCTACGCCAAGGTCAGCAAGGAGGAGCGGGAGCGCTGGGGACGGCTGATGGAGTCGTATTTCCAGGCGGCCGGGCTCATCACCCTAGGTGTCCTGATCGTGGACGCCCGGCACAAGCCCACGGCGGACGATGTCACCATGTTTCAGTGGTTCCGGGGCACCGGCTGCCCGGTGGTGGTGGTGGCCAACAAGCTGGACAAGCTGAAGAAAAGTGAAATTGACCCCAACCTGCAGGTGATCCGGGACACACTGGAGCTTTCAGAGCAGGACTGCCTGGTGCCGTTCTCCGCCGAAAAGGGCACCGGCAAAACGGAGCTGCTGTCGGCCATTTCTCAGCGGCTGGGCGTGTGAGCAGAGAGGAGCAGGTGCATGAGATTGCGGTAAGTTGCGGCAAATGAAAAATTTGACGCAGGAGGTCATATCATGACAGCATTTCATATCCGTCCCTATGAGCACTACTGCACGGAGGAAATACTCCCCCTGTATGAGGCAGTGGGCTGGACCAACTATACCCAGCGGCCGGACATGCTGCGGGACGCCTTTGCCGGGTCCAGGGATGTGCTGGCGGCCTACGACGGCACACAGCTGGTGGGAATTTTACGCGCTGTAGGCGACGGCGCGTCCATTCTGTATGTGCAGGATATCCTGGTGCAGCCCCGTTGGCAGCGCCGAGGCGTCGGCTCCGCACTGATGCAGGCGCTGCTGGCCCGTTGGCCGCAGATATACCAGACGATGCTCTGCACCGACGACACCCCCAAGACCGTGAGCTTCTATGAGTCCCTGGGATTTACGGACCTGCGGGCCCTGGGGGCCCGGGGATTCATGCGGATACATCGGGAGTAGTCCCCTCCCCCGCCGGCAAAACCTAACCTTTGGTTAATAGCAATTTTTGTAAGTCCACTGTACAATGAATGTACAGTGGACTTACTGTATCGAGGAGGAAAGACCATGCGAAAATTCAGCCTTTTCCTGCTGCTATGCGGTCTGGTGCTGTGCCTGGCGGCCTGCGGGCCCAAGGAGACCACCCCAGATGATATCGCCGGCGATGACTGGCGCACCTGGGGCACCATCCAGGACACCGGTACCCTGACCTGTGGCGGCGATAGCACCGATGTGTGCATCTGCGTGAGCGACGATGGAGCCAAGCTCTATTACGACCTTCCGGAGCAGGAGCTCTATGGCAGCGTAGTGTTCCCGGAGTCCATCGACGGAGCCGCCGGCTGCTATCAGGACACGGATTTCACCGACCTGGACGGCGACGGCAACAGCGACATGCAGATGACCTTCAACGTAGACGGCCAGTACCAGACGTATGTGTGGTACTGGAACGCGGTCAACGGCCAGTTTATGGACACGCTGGCGGAGTAAGGAGGTCACTATGAAGAAGCTATCCCGGCTGGCAGTCATGCTGGCGCTGGTGCTGGCCCTGACGGCGTGCAGCGGCGGCGCAGATACGCCGTCCCCCGACGAGCAGACGGAGGGGCAGCATCCGGTGACGGATGCCGCAGAGCTGGAGGGCCAGTGGACGTCCCCCTCGGGGAATATCCTGTCCTTTTCGGCAGACCAGGGCCGCTATACCTACCAGACCTTCTCCGGCCGCACGGGGCAGGGTCCCTATGACGCCGCTGCCGATGTGCCTACCATCGACTTTGACGGCTTCCTGTACGATTTTATTCTCCGGGACGACGGGGTGCTGCTGCCCAATCAGAACGGCAGCGGCGGCGACGCGGAGAGCATCGACCACTTCACCTTCCGCCGCAGCAGCGATGCCCGGATAGACCTGTGGGAGCTCTCGGACCTGAGCGGCGTGTGGCAGAACGCTCTGGGTGAGACCCTGGTCATCGACGCAGACCGCATGGCGTATCTGAGCTACACCAGACTATCCATGGGCAGCGGCACCATCGGGGACGACCAGGACGGCAAGGGACCGTATCTGGCCATGAACGGACGCATTTACCTGTCCCCCGGCCTGGATAAGGACCGGTTCACCCTGCTGGGCCAGGATGCGGACGGCAGCTTCTCCGGCGTGTTCTACCCCTACGGCCAGGCAGCGGCCTATACCGCCCTGCCGGGGGCCAGCTTTGAGACCGACGAGGACGGCTATTGCCGCTGGTACAGCGACGGTCACGACGCCTTTTACATTACCGGAAGCTACACCCTGGCAGAGGACGGGCTGGCCTATCGCGACGACGGCCCGGTGTATGCCGCCGGGTTCGACCCCATCCCCTACGATCCCGCCGAGGACTGGGGCGATAGCTGGATGAGCAATTGGGGATAAAGCCTATGAAACAGAGCAAATGCCCCCTGTGTGGGGAGCGATTGAAAAAGGGAAGCACCACCTGCCGTTGCGGCTATCGGGAGACGCTGGCGGAGCAGGAACTTCTGCGGCGGCTGGCGGTATGGAGCCGGGTCCAGACCCTGGGCACGGTGCTGCTGGTGCCGGGCTTCCTTGTGGGAGCCGTTGTGTGGTGGCGGTCAGGCGACATCCGCTGGGGGCTTACGGCCCTGTTCGTGCTTCTGTTCTCCGGGGCCGGGTGTATCTTCTGGGGCCAGAGCCGCCAGCGAAAGCTGGTCTGGGAGCAGATGGGCGGCTACTTCCGTACGGAAACGGAGAACGCCTTTGGCCTGCCCCTGAACGTGCCGGAGCTGGTGATTGATGAGGCACACATCCGCCGGGACGACATGATTCCCCCGCCCTGGGAAAGGTGTCAGGTGAAGAATTACCGCCAGGGCGTCCACCGGGGCGTCCGGTTCGGTGCGGCCAACGTGGAGCTGACCCATGAGTTCCAGGAGCACGTGGGCCGGGACGTCAGCGACAGCATGTCCCGCAGCGTCCGCCAGTTCGGCGGCGTATGGCTGGTGTGTGAAACGGCGCACTGCGCCCCTGCCGGCGGATATTTGTACCGGCGGCAGGATGCGGCATATGACCGGGACGGTCTGGGTCTGCTGCCCCTGCTGGAAAAGCTGGGGCGTCCGGCAGCCGTGCGCTGGGACGGAAACCGGCTGGTGCTGGCCCTGGAGTCCAATCTGCCGGTGATGGACCTGCCGGAGGGCAACCTGGCCGTCAGGGATCTGAACGGCCTGCGATACGCATTCCGGCTATCGCTGCGGTATTTGCAGGGGATCATCGAGGCCCTGTGCCGGTGCGAAGTCCTGTTTGGTGCAGAAAGAGAGGAGCAAGCACATGGATAACAGCACACAGAATATTCAGAAGGGCCGCGCCCTGGCGGGCTTCGGCAAGGTTTTCTCCGGCATCGGCGTGGTCATTCTTGTGGCCGGAGTGATTCTCAGCGCCACGCCCGCCATCGCCGCAGGCGTCATCATCGCCGTCATCGGCGGCGTTATGGGCGCGTCAGGCGGGAAAAAACTCCAGGGTGCGGCCCAGGGCGGATTGGCCCAGGACGCGCTGCGCGCAGTATTTCAGGAAGCGGAATACCTGCCCCGGCAGCATATTTCCCAGGAAACACTCCAGACCTCCGGTCTGCCCCTGCCTCAGGCGGAGCGTATGAGCGGCAGCGGTCTGGTCCGGGCCAGGTACCATGGTCGGCCACTGGAGATCAGCAATCTGGAGCTGCTGGACCTGCAGCCCTATCAGGACCCCGCCACCCAAAACTGGGAAAACAATGAGGTGCCGGTTTTCCACGGACGCTGGATCGCGGCGCAGCTGGGCCGCACCCTCCCCTGCGACCTGCAGGCCGCCCCCAAGGGAAAGCTGGCACGGCTGCTGGGCCGGGACGGTTTTTCCTCGGAAGATCCGGAATTTGACAAGCGGTTCAGCGTTCAATGCGGCGATCCTGCTGCGGCGCAGGCTCTGCTGTCCCCCCAGGTCATGGACCAGCTGCTGCACCTGGGCAAGGTGTATCTCAGCGTCAAGGCCGACGGACGGGTATTCGCGGCTATCCAGACGGACGAGCCGCTGTTTGACGCTGGAAAGGGCCGGGCGGATCAGATGAAGGAGCGCTTTGCGGGCCAGCTGCGGGACTTTACGGACCTGCTGGACGCTATGAGGGGGTGATCGACATGCCATTTTGGGGAGCCGCTGTGCTGTTCATCTTGGCGGCAGCAGGGTTTTTCGTAGGACGGGCCCGCCTGCGCCGTGGGCCGCGCACCGTCTGCATGATCGTATGCGGCATTGCAGCTGCTGCCAGCGCTGCATACATGCTGCTGACTCTGATCCTGGTAGGCGGCATACAGTAAAAAACAATGCTGCGATGCAGCATTGGGGAATTAACGGGCACAGCAGACAGCGCTGTGCCCGTTATTGCACAATTGCCCTTCGTGTGTTAGGATAGGGGCAAAAAGACTATCTCTGATTATCCATACCAGCAGCCAAAGGACGGAGGATAGAATATGCGATACTTTCGGTATAACCACACATGCCAAAATCTAAACAATGCTCTGACTGATCAATACAAATCCCTCATTCGCTGTGAGAAGCGTATCCTCCAAAAAGAGAAAATATGGCGAAGATTCAGCGCGGTTCTTTCATTTATCATCTTTATTGCTGCCGTCACTGCGGGCTTTTTTCTGCTTAAATCAATTCCGCAGTCAGATGGTTGGTTCTGGAATCTCCTTGCTGGTATCGGGAAGATGATTGCCGGCTGTTTCATTCTCGTTGTTGGTGGAATCATGACTGCCGGATTGACCGCGCCTTTATGGGAAAAAGTTGAATCCCTCCATCCGTCCACCATGAAAAAGAATATCCTGTCTCAAGCCTGCGGCCATTTGCGGGATTACTACGGGGTACAGGAGCCATATCTTATTACCAAATGCTTCGATTCCTCAGATAAGAGGTTTCAAAATCACGATGTTTGCATTTTTCTCGTCGGTAATGAACTGCGTATCACCACGGATTTAATTCAGGGGTTTCTTTATGATGAAAAAGATTTGGGCTGCTATGCTTTCACGGAAGCTGAGATTGCACTATCCAAATGGCTGTGTGAGAAACGGTTAATGGTAAAAATGAAAGCAGATACAATCACTTTTTTGCTGGGATATAGGGCGAAAAGTTTTATCGAAAGGGCATTCATAGAAACAAAATCCGCTTAATCTCCGACTTGTCAGGTTGATTTAGGGTCACACTTTCGTATATAGCATCCTGCTATGCGGTGCTGCACGTCTTACAGTTCCTTCTTAATGGAGCGGATGGCCCCCTTTTCCAGGCGGCTCACCTGGGCCTGAGAGATACCGATCTCCGCCGACACCTCCATCTGGGTCTTTCCCTGGCCAAAGCGCAGCATGAGAATGCTCCGCTCCCGGGGCGTCAGGTGACCAATGGCGTCCTTCAGGGCAATGTGCTGGATCCAGCCCTCATCGGTGCAGCGGCGATCGCTGACCTGGTCCATGACGCACACGGTGTCGCCGCCCTCGGAGTAAATGGGCTCGTACAGGGACACCGGGTCCACAATGGCGTCCATGGCCAACACCACCTCCTCCCGGGGGATATCTAGCTCCCGGGCCAGCTGCTCCACGGTTGGCTCCCGTTGGCTCTGGCGCAGCAGTCGCTCCCGGGCCTGAAGCACCTTATACGCCGTGTCCCGCAGACTGCGGGATACCCGCACGGCGCTGTTGTCCCGGAGATAGCGGCGGATCTCTCCCACGATCATGGGAACGCCATAGGTGGAGAAGCGTACCGGCTGGGTAATATCAAAGTTGTCGATGGCCTTGATCAGGCCGATGCACCCCACCTGGAACAGGTCGTCCATGTTCTCCCCCCTGCTGATGAACCGCTGGAGCACCGACAGCACCAGCCTCAGGTTGCCGCGGATCAGCCGCTCCCGGGCGTCCATGTCCCCCTGCTTGGTGCGCCGCAGAAGCTCCGTCATCTCATCGTTTTTCAAGACCTCCAGCTTGGCGGTGTTGATGCCGCAGATCTCCACTTTTCCCTGCATTCCCCTACTGCCTCCGTCACTTGGATAAAAACAGTATTCCCGGGGAAAGGTCCCTTATACGGCGGGGCAGAATCCCTCCATCTTCGACCGAATACGCCCGCAGAAATTTTATTGAGATTTTTCAAAAAAAAGCTTGCATTTTCTGTGAGATCGTGGTATTATAACAAAGTCGTCAAGAGACATGCGCCGTTAGCTCAGCTGGATAGAGCGTCTGGCTACGGACCAGAAGGCCGGGGGTTCGAATCCCTCACGGCGTGCCAAAACCGGGAAACTGTAACCGTTTCCGTTCATAAGGATGTATTTTCTTATGAGAGATTGGTCGCAACCTCTGTTATGGAGGCTGCGGCCTTTTCTTTTTCTATGGTAGATCACGGCCTTGACGATTCTGCGATAGCAAGCATCTCCTTTATGGTTGCAAGGTCTACAAGTCCGACGCCGGTAAAGTAGATGTCAATACCCACCCGCTTATGCCCGTTCACCGTTTCACTGTTGTGAACCTCGATTCGCTTGATGATCTTATTGACCACCTCCGGCGTAAGTGTTTCCATACTGGAGTATTCCCTGAGTCCTGCCAGCAATAGCCGAATATCCACGCTTTCCCGCTCCAGTTCGGCCAGATCTTTTTCCTTTATGCTGACGGATTGCAGTAGCTCTGCCTGCTCTTTTTCGTACTTTGCTGCCATACGGGAATAACGCTCGTCAGATAGTTTGCCCGCAAAATTATCCTCATAGAGTTTGGCAATCAGCCGGTCGATTTCATCGATACGGTGTTTTCCGGCAGCGATGTCCGATTTGATAGATCGGATATTCTGATCTTTCCCCGCAGATTGTTGCTTTCCAATCATTTGCAGAAAGAATGATTCGTGACAGGTGACGAAATCTGCAAGATCGCTGACCGCCACTGAGACGATTTGTTCCAGCGCGACATTCCGGATATAGTGAATTGTGCATTCTCCCCGACCGGACTTGTAATTGGCACAGCGAAAAAATTCCTGATTTGCTTTCAAACTCTTAGCCGCACAAAAGTGGAGCTTTGAACCGCAGTCTGCACAAAAAACCAATCCGGAAAACAGGCTTGTTTTCCCCGTCGCAGTCGGGCGGCGCTTATTTTTGCGCAGCTCCTGCACTCGGAGCCAAGTGTTTTCGTCAATGATTGCTTCCTGTGCGTTCGGCACGATGCTCCATTCCTCCTCCGGCTTGCGAATCAGTTTGTGTACCTTGTAGCTGACGGTAGTCGTTTTCAGATTAACCATACAGCCGGTGTATTTTCGATTGCTCAAGATGGCGTCAATGGTGCTGTCCTTCCATAAATACGGATCGCTCGGCATAGGACGATTGGCGGAAGAAGAACCGACCGAATAGTAATATGCGGTAGGGGTAAGAACCTTCTCCTTTTGCAGAAGCCTCGCAATCTGCTCCGGGCCTTTTCCTTCAAGACAAAGGTGGTAAATCCTTCGTACTACCTCGGCGGCAGCCTCATCAACAAGCCACTTTTCTTTATCAAGCTCGTCACGCCTGTAGCCGTATGGCACCCGGAAGTTGCTTCTTTTACCGTTCGCCGCTTTCATTGCCCACACAGCCCGCACTTTCTTGCTGGTCTGCGCTGCATACCACTCGTTAAAAATGTTGTGGAATGGCATCATCTCCGTGCCCTCGCCGGTTTCGGTATCCACACGCTCCTGAATGGCGACAAATTTCACACCTAAAGTTGGATAGATGATTTCTAAATACCGGCTGGTTTCCACGTGCTCACGCCCAAAACGGGATAGGTCCTTGACGATAACCGCTGATACTTTCCCGGCTTCAATCAGTGTCTCCATTTCCCGAAAGCCCGGACGATCAAAAGATGAGGTTAGATAACGATACTTTTTGAAACACAGTAAAATCAAGGTTTTTCGGACAACGGACAAGCATGGTTTGTACTACAACTAAATATTGCACCGCACAAGCGGCGTTTCCCACTTCCACACGGAAGAACAGGAACGCCGCTTTTTTCATGCCCTTTGTTACGCAGTAGGGGCAGAAAAA
>ENA-OUUV01001654-OUUV01001654.1-human-gut-metagenome-genome-assembly--contig:-NODE-1654-length-10116-cov-3.879734_pt1 | contig 10116 bp, 7 predicted proteins | sample MGYA00237952_ERZ548838 | MGnify/ENA primary metagenome ERZ548838 (study PRJEB26490, sample SAMN05194705) | human gut metagenome | biome: terrestrial biome; feature: human-associated habitat; material... | reverse complement strand
GCGGTGGCTGCCGCCTGCATGATTGTGCCGGGCATCAGCGGTTCCTTCGTGATGGTGCTGCTGGGCGCATACGGCTCGGTAATCAAGGCCGTATCCGATCTGAATATCCCCCTGCTGATCCCCTTCGGCATCGGCGCAGTCTTGGGGCTGGTGCTCTGCGCCAAGGGAATCGGCTATTTGCTGAAGCATTATGAACAAATGACTTATGCGGGCATCATGGGATTTGTGGTTGGCTCCATCTTTACCCTGATTCCTTCCGGCTTTCAGCTGGCTCGGGATGGTGTGCTTTGCGCCGTGGTGCTGATTATCGGCGGCGTGGTTACCTATCTGTTTAACCGGATGGGTGAATAAACTTCCGGATAGAAAAATCGGGAGAGAATCCAGTGATTCTCTCCCGATTTTTCTATCCGGAAATCAGTGCAACGGTGTGCACCTCGTCCTCCTGCTCACTGCCGCTCAAGGTAATGATCACCCTATCCTCCTGCCATTCCACACGACAGCTCTCCCTATGAATAGGTGCACCGTCATCGCTGACAGAGATGGAAAACTCCTCTATCATCACCTTCTTTTTGCCCTGGATTTTATAAAACTGTACCCTGCCCGCTGCCGCCCCAAAGGGCCAATCCGGCTGACCCACCGCCTGCAAAGCCACCTGATAGGATCCATCCGGCGAAGGGTAAACGGCAACCTCGGTAATTTTGTATTCCGAATGGTATACGAATCTGCCGATTTGAATGACAATCGCCAGAACCAGGCCGCCTGCCAAAGCTGCCGGTATCCATCGGAAACGTTTCACGCCTATTCCCCTCCATCCCCCAAAATTGAAAAATGGAGAGGATGCATCTCTGCCTTCCTCTCCACTATTCCGCGGTTTGTATAAAACCTTATTTCGCCACCGCGTCCTTGAAAGCCTTGCCGGCTTTGAAAACAGGCTGCTTGGAAGCAGGAATAACAATCGCTTCCTTGGTGCGGGGGTTGCGGCCGGTTCTCTCTTCACGGGCGCGCACTTCAAAGGTACCGAAGCCAACCAGCTGAACCTTATCCTCTTTCGCAACCGCTTCCACAACAGATTCCAGCACAGCGGCAACCGCTTTCTCGGCGTCTTTCTTGGAAAGACCGGACTTCTCGGCAACAGCAGCAATCAGTTCCACTTTGTTCATTCTGTTTTACCTCCTAGATTTTATACACCAGCGGGCGTGAGCCACACATGGATGCAACAATTAATGGGACGTCTCCACGTCCTTTTTGGCTTCCCGCCACAACTCATCCAGCTGTTCCAGCGGCGCTTCCGCCATAGATATCCCACGTGCGGCGGCCAGCCGCTCCACCAGCGTATCGTGGAGGGCCATCTGGCTGGATTCATAGGCGTATTTGTCATGCATAAAGTGGATGATATTGATGGTGTCCACATACAGCGCGGCAACGTAGGAGAGCACCTTCTTGTAGTTCGCCAGCACCTTGGGATAGTCCAGCACCTCGTCGTCGTCCTTCTGGATCTCGGGGATGACCAGCAGGCCCTTCTTCTCGTCCACACCGCCGTTGATGGCGTACAGAAGGCTCTTGGCAAGGTTGGCCCGGGCACCGAAGAACTGCATCTGCTTGCCTACCGCCATAGCGGACACGCAGCAGGCGATGCAGTAGTCGTCGCCGTACATGGGGCGCATGATGTCATCATTTTCGTACTGGATGGAGTCGGTGTCAATGCTCATTTTCGCGCAGTAGCGCTTGAAGGCGGCGGGGAGGTTCTGGCTCCACAGAACCGTCAGGTTGGGCTCGGGGGCGGTGCCCAGATTGGTGAGGGTGTGAAGGTAGCGGAAAGTGTTGCGGGTCACCAGGGTGCGGCCGTCGATGCCCATGCCGCCCAGAGATTCCGTGATCCAGGTGGGATCACCGCCGAACAGCTCATTGTATTCCGGGGTACGCAGATGGCGCACCAGCCGCAGTTTGATGATGAACTGGTCGATCAGCTCCTGCGCGCCGGTTTCGTCCAGCGTGCCGTTGTCCAGATCCCGCTGGATGTAAATATCCAGGAAGGTAGCGGTGCGGCCCAGGCTGGTGGCAGCGCCGTTGTTTTCCTTTACACCGGCGAGATAGGCCATGTACAGGCTCTGCACAGCGTCATGGGCGGTCTCGGCGGGCCTGGTGATGTCACAGCCGTAGCCCTTGGCCATCAGGGCCATCTCCTGCAGAGCGCGGATCTGCATCTGCACTTCTTCCCGCAGGCGGATACGCTCGTCGGTCATAGCGCCGTCCAGAGCGTCCAGATCCTTTTTCTTCTCTTCAATCAGAAAATCAGTGCCGTACAGGGGGACCCGGCGGTAGTCGCCCACGATGCGGCCACGGCCGTAAGCGTCGGGCAGACCGGTGAGCAGACCCACGGTACGGGCCACCCGGGTGCGATGGGGATAGGCGTCGAACACGCCGTCGTTGTGGGTCTTGCGGTAGGTTCTGAAATGCCTTTCAATTTCGGGGTTCAGCGTGTAGCCGTACTGCTCCAGAGCGGATTCGGCCATGCGCATACCGCCGTACAGGTTTACGATGCGCTTCAGGGGAGCGTCGGTCTGCAAGCCGACGATCACCTCATTGTCCCGGTCGATATAGCCGGGGGCGAAGTTGTTGATGCCGGAGATGGCATCGGTTTCCACATCTAAGATCCCCTTGCGCAGCTCCTCTAAAATCAAGGCGTGGGACTTGTCCCAGACCTTCCGGGTGCGTTCGGACGTCGGAGCCAGAAAGCTCTCGTCACCGGCGTAGGGGATGTAGTTCTTCTGAATGAAATTACGCACGTTGACGAGATGACGCCACTCGCCGGTGCGAAAGCCCTTCCAGGCGCTGCAGTTTACATCAATAGGCATCGTTATACGCTCCTGTCTATTTTATTTAAATATGGAATTCACGGTCAAAGCGCCGCTGCCAGTCAGCCAAGGCTTCCGGCAGCAGGGCGGGTACGTCCTCTAAGGAATACGGGATCCCCAGTGCATGATACTTGTTCACACCCAGCGTGTGGTAGGGCAGCAGCTCCACCCGCTGAATGTTGCGGATCGTATGCAGATACGCGCGCAGCCCTTCCAGATGGGCGTCGGAATCCGTGAGTCCGGGGACCACCACATGGCGGATCCAAAGGGGTGTGCCGGCGTTTTGCACGGCGGAGAGGAATTGTAAAAACTCCTGCGGAGACTGTCCCGTGATGCTGTGGTAGCCGTCCGGCGTGAAGTGCTTGATGTCCAGCAAGACGAGGTCAGTATGGGCCAGAATTTCCTCGTAGCCGCCGCAGCCGCAGCCTGCGGTGTCAATGCAGGTGTGGATGCCCGCATTTTTGCACAGGCGCAGGACCTCACATAAAAAGTCCTTTTGCAGGAGCGGCTCGCCGCCGGAAAAGGTGACGCCGCCGTTATCGCCGAAATACGGCTTGAAGCGGAGAAGCTTGTTCACCAACTGTTCAGGCGTGAAGATCTGCTCTTTTCCGCTGCGCATGGCCCAGGTGTCGGGGTTGTGGCAGTAGCGGCAGCGCAGGCGGCAGCCCTGAAAGAATACCACCGTGCGAATACCGGGGCCGTCCACAAGACCCATTGATTCAATGGAATGGATGTATCCCTCGATCAAATAGAAAAACCTCCTTTTCAACAGATCAAATGATCCGTATAAAAAGAAAAAGCCGCACCGATCTGAGCTTTTTCTGCCCAGACGGTCGGCTGGTTTCACGATCATACTCCATGTGGTAACATCCACTTCCGTCAGTCATATGATCACCATGCCCATAGTATATGGGCTTTGGAAGCTTTTGTCAAGCACCAACGCGCGGTGACTTTCTCAACGTGTATACGCCGGAGGAGTGGAATGCAGCGTGGCAGATAGCCAGAGCTTTGCCCGCAAGCTGAACAGGGAAGGGGTCAAACTCTATGGGTGACAGCCTGCGCTATCAGGACTGGTTTGTAAAGGCACATGACCTGCGCGGTGCGGAGATCTTAAATGGAGTGTGACGGCGGTAACGATTCAGTCATGCGGCAGACAATGGAGAAAATGCGATAATGCAAGGTTCAACTTTATAGCGACCGAAAGGTTATACGGGCCGCTCCGAAATGCCACAGCTGTTTGAGCATTTCGCCTGTATGCAAAAGAAAGCACACCCGTTGACACGGGGTTGGTGTCGCAGTGGGCAGATACATGAGAGACTGTGGCGTTTTACCGCAAAAACAGCATATACCATTATTTCATAGCAAATTATTAAAAAAAGTTATAGGCCATTCGACGAACTTTATGTGGAACTTTTTTGCTTCGACAGCCTATTATACTGTATTTACAGTATTTACAGCGGTAGGAGGGCCGTATATTTGCCGGAACAGGATAGGAGACCGGGACAGGGGATGCGGCATGCATTAAGTAAAAATAACGTAAATGCTTTGCTATCGACAAAGCGCTTACGTCATTTGAAACATTTTTGGACTTGCAAACTTGCAATGTGTAGAGTTATAATCATATCAAGAACGTAGCTGTATTAATATGGCCTGCCCCTCAGTAGGAACGGAGGAGCAGTTTCTAAGATACAGCTTGCTCAGTAGGCTGATCCGCCCGATTAGGGGGCCACCTCAAAGGGCGGAGAGTCTTCGCGTTAAATACAGGGAAGAATAATAGGAGGAATTACGTTCATGGCAAAAAACAAAGTGTTTAAGACGATGGACGGTAATGAGGCTGCCGCATACGTATCTTATGCGTTTACCGAGGTAGCTACCATTTACCCCATCACTCCTTCCAGCCCCATGGCTGACCATGTGGATGCATGGGCTACCAATGGCAAGAAGAACCTGTTTGGCCAGCCCGTAAAGCTGGTCGAGATGCAGGCGGAGTCCGGCGCGGCCGGCGCAATGCACGGCTCTCTGGAGACCGGCTCCCTGACCAGCACCTACACTGCTTCTCAGGGCCTGCTGCTGATGATCCCGCCCATGTACCGTATCGCCGGCTCTCAGCTGCCCGGCGTTATGCACGTTTCTGCCCGTACCGTGGCCACCCACTCTCTGTCCATCTTCGGCGACCACTCCGACGTCATGGCCTGCCGCCAGACCGGTTGGGCACAGCTGGCTTCCGCCAGCGTGCAGGAGAGCATGGACCTGGGCGCTGTTGCCCATCTGGCTGCCATCAAGGGCTCTATCCCCTTCCAGCATTTCTTCGATGGCTTCCGGACCTCTCACGAGATCCAGAAGATCGAGGTTCTGGACTATGAGGATCTGGGCAAGATGCTGGATTGGGACGCTGTTCAGCGCTTCAAGGATCATGCCCTGAGCACCGAGCATCCCACTCTGCGCAACACCCTGCAGAATCCCGATACCTTCTTCCAGTCCCGCGAGGCCTGCAACAGCGCCTATGATGCGCTGCCCGCCATTGTCGAGGAGTACATGGGCAAGATCAACGAGGTCACTGGCCGCAACTATCAGTTGTTCAACTACTACGGTGCTCCCGATGCTGAGCGCGTTGTGGTGGCTATGGGCTCCGTCTGCGAGACCCTGCTGGAGGTTGTTGATTATCTGGTGGAGCGCGGCGAGAAGGTCGGCTTCATTCAGGTCCACCTGTTCCGTCCCTTCTCCATGGAGCGTCTGCTGGAGAAGATTCCCGCTACCTGCAAGTGCCTGACCGTTCTGGACCGCACCAAGGAGCCCGGCGCTCCCGGCGAGCCTCTGTATCTGGACGTGTGCGACGCCCTGTGGGAAGGCAAGCGTACCAACATCGAGGCTCTGTGCGGCCGCTACGGTCTGGGCTCCAAGGATACCACTCCTGCCCAGATGAAGGCCGTGTTCGACAACATGAAGGGTGAGAAGAAGAACCACTTCACCGTTGGTATCAACGATGATGTCACTCACCTGTCTCTGCCCGTTGGCGAGAACATCGTCACCGCCGGCAAGTCCATCATCTCCTGCAAGTTCTGGGGTCTGGGCTCTGACGGTACCGTGGGCGCCAACAAGAACTCCATCAAGATTATCGGTGACCACACCGACCAGTACGCTCAGGCTTACTTCGAGTATGACTCCAAGAAGTCCGGCGGCGTTACCAAGTCCCACCTGCGCTTTGGCCATGAGCCCATCCACAGCACCTACTATGTCACCATGGCTGACTTTGTGGCCTGCCACAAGACCTCTTACATCAAGGACTTCGATATCGTTTCCGAGATCAAGCCTCACGGCACCTTCCTGCTGAACACCAGCTGGACCGGCGCTGAGCTGGAGGAGCACCTGCCCAACCGTGTGAAGCGTCAGATCGCCGAGCGTGAGATCAACTTCTACACCATCGACGCTACCGCTATCGCTATGGAACTGGGCCTGGGCAACCGCACCAACACCGTGCTGCAGGCTGCCTTCTTCAACCTCTCCGGCATCATCCCCATCGAGGACGCCGTGAAGTACATGAAGGACGCTATCATCAAGTCCTACTCCAAGAAGGGCCAGAAGATCGTTGACATGAACAGCGCCGCCGTCGACAAGGGCGTTAACGCTGCCGTGAAGATCGACGTTCCCGAGTCCTGGAAGACCCTGGCTGACGACACCAAGGCTCCCGATGCAAGCCTGCCTCACTACATCCGTGAGATCCAGATCCCTGTCAACAAGCAGGCCGGCGATGCCATCCCCGTGAGCGAGTTCATGCCCTACGCTGATGGTGTTACCCCCTCTGAGACTTCTAAGTATGAGAAGCGCGGCATCGCTGTGAAGGTGCCTCAGTGGATCCCCGAGAACTGCATTGGCTGCAACAAGTGCGCTCTGGTCTGCCCCCACGCTGCTATCCGTCCCTTCCTGCTGAACGCGGAGGAAGAGGCTGCAAAGCCTGCCGCCTTCGTCACCAAGGAAGCCAAGGGCAAGGGCTTTGAGGGCCTGACCTTCCGTATGCAGGTCGATCCTCTGGACTGCCAGGGCTGCGGCGCCTGCGCCAATGTCTGCCCCGCCAAGGAGAAGGCTCTGGTCATGGAGCTGCTGGATACCCAGATGCCCGAGCAGGAGAACTGGGAGCATGCCCTGACCCTGTCCACCAAGACCAACCCCATGGACAAGTTCACCGTCCGCGGTTCTCAGTTCGAGCGTCCTCTGTACGAGTTCAGCGGCGCCTGCGCCGGCTGCGGCGAGGCTCCTTACATGAAGCTTATGTCTCAGCTGTTCGGTGACCGGATGTTCGTTACCTCCGCTACCGGTTGCGCTTACGTTGTGGGTTCCTCCACTCCTTCCTTCCCCTATGTGGCCAATGAGAAGGGCCATGGTCCTGCCAACTCCAACTCCCTGTTCGAGGATAACGCCGAGTATGCCCTGGGCATGAAGCTGTCCATTGACCAGATGCGTCGTCAGATGGCTGCTCACGCTGAGGCTGTGGTGGCTTCTACCTCCGACGCTGCTCTGAAGAGCGCTCTTGAGGCTTGGCTGGCTGAGGGCGATAACGGCGACAAGACCCGTGCTCTGTCCGAGGCTGTTGTGGCTGCTCTGAACGCCACTGCTGAGACCTCTGATGATATCGCCTTCCTGAAGGCCAACAAGGATGCTCTGCCCAAGAAGAGCGTCTGGATGTACGGCGGCGACGGCTGGGCTTACGATATCGGCTTCGGCGGTCTGGACCATGTCCTGGCTTCCGGCGCTGACGTGAACGTTCTGGTTGTCGATACCGAGGTGTACTCCAACACCGGCGGTCAGGCTTCCAAGGCCACTCAGCTGGGTGCCGTGGCTCAGTTCGCCAACGGCGGTAAGAGAACCGGCAAGAAGGATCTGGGCGCCATCGCCATGACTTATGGCAATGTCTATGTTGCTCAGGTCGCTATGGGTGCCAACGAGCAGCACCTCATCACGGCTCTGAAGGAAGCTGAGGCACATCACGGTCCCTCCATCCTCATCGCTTACGCTCCCTGCATCAACCACGGTATCTCCAAGGGCATGAGCCAGGCTCAGCTGGAGGAGAAGCTGGCCAGCGAGTGCGGCTATTGGCCCCTGTGGCGCTATGTGCCCGAGCTGAAGGCCGAGGGTAAGAATCCGTTCATCCTGACCAGCAAGGAGCCCAATGGCCAGCTGCTGGACTTCATGATGGGCGAGACCCGTTTCGCTTCTCTGACCAGAACCTTCCCCGAGACTGCCAAGGTCCTGTTTGCCGAGGCCGAGGAGTTCTGCGCTCAGCGCTATGCCAAATACAAGCATCTGGCTGAGCAGTAATTGTCGGTCAGAATCAGCACGAAACATGAAATTGGCGTGAAAGCAAACCTTGCTTTCTGATGTAATCTCGTCTTGTATGGGTACAAGTTCAAATGCAGCAGCGACTCAGGAAAACAACTGAGGTTACATATCCGTTTTCTGTTTTTACTCTTACCATACTCTCTCCGCATAAAAGGCTCTCTGGCATATTGCCAGAGAGCCTTTTGCATATAATTGGGAAACGATCATGATGTACCGCTGTGCCGCGTTACCCGCAAGGGCAGCGTATTCGATCATCATGCATTCCGCAACAGCAGGTTGCTTGTCATACCGATAACTTTGGGGTATGATGACCGTGAGGTGATGATCGTATGGATACAAAGGATATGATTCTGGAACTCAGGACAAAGATGGGACTGTCACAGGACGAGCTTGCGGAAAAGGTATTTGTGACCCGTCAGGCGGTTTCCCGCTGGGAAAACGGTGAAACAACGCCGAATATCGAAACCCTGAAGCTGCTCTCAAAGCTCTTTGATGTCTCCATCAATACGCTGCTCGGCTCACCGAGACAGCTGATCTGTCAATGCTGCGGGATGCCCCTTGCGGACGGGGACATCAGCAGGGAGACAGACGGCTTTTTCAATGAGGAGTACTGCAAGTGGTGCTATGCTGACGGCGAGTATATGTACCACGATTTAGACGATCTGATCGAGGTCTGCGTGCAGAACATGGCCAGCGAGGAATTTCCCGCCGAACAGGCGCGGACCTACCTGAAGAATACGCTGCCAAAGCTCAATTACTGGAAGCGGTATGAAAATCTCGGCGGCGCGGAGGCTTTTGCGCAGTATAAGCAGACGTTGATGGATGAATTCAACGATCTGCATATTGACGGGATGCCCAAGGTGGAAAAGCTCAACGCGCTTGTAGGCAAGTATATCAACCTTGCATACCGCCTTCCCAACGGAAAAACCGTCAAATTCCTTGACGATCAGGCGACCTACCTCGGCAACCAGCTGGAATGTGAGTTTGGCGGCGACCGCTGCTTCGGCATTGCCGCAAATATGGATTTTCTGCTGGTCTGCACCTATGAGGAAGACGGCAAAACCCCGGAGCTGGTCGTTTACAAGAAAAGATAGCAAAAATCAGGTGCACGTCTCACGGCGTGCATCTGATTTTTTTTGACTGAACAGGCTGACGGAAAAGGGCGCGTCTGTGTGCCGATCCTGTAGGGGATCTGCCCCTTCCGTGATGCGAACGGCCTTTTTGCAGTGAAACCTATCAAAAATTGACAATATGGCTCAAATCAGGTAGGATTGCAGAGAGAAAGCAGCTGGCTTTTGCGGGGAAGAACGTATTCATGGAGGCTTCTAATGAGTGAAATGATAGAGAATCCAGGCATGGACCGGAAGAAATTGGAAACGTTCATCTTGGAAACCTATCCGGCAAGCGCAGACCGTCCGTGGCTCCAATATCCCAATTATGAGGTGTTCCGCCACAGCAGCAATTAAAAATGGTTTGCGGTTATTATGGATCTGCCGAAAAGCAAGCTTGGACTGCAGGGTGAGGAGCGGATAGACGCTGTCAACTTGAAATGCGGTCCCATTCTGGCAGGCTCGCTGCTGATGGAGAACGGCTTTTTTCCAGCCTATCATATGCGGAAGGACAGTTGGATTACCGTTGCACTGGATGGCAGTGTGGCGGATGACAAAATCAAAATGCTGCTCGATGTAAGCTATCAGGCAACAGCGCCAAAGGTGCGCAAAAAGAAGGGCTGACAGCGTTTGAAAGGGAAAACGGCAGCTGCTGAATCGAAAAGAAAAGGGGACACAGGCTCCTCGGTGGGTCCGGACACGAGAGAATCTTAACGATTTTTAGCAAAAACACGTCTTGACAACGGGCAGAAAACCGTGTATTCTTCGTTCAAAAGGGAGTAGCTTGCACAGCTTTGTGTATCCGTTGGCGTCAGTAC
>ENA-OUUV01001651-OUUV01001651.1-human-gut-metagenome-genome-assembly--contig:-NODE-1651-length-10130-cov-3.760496_pt1 | contig 10130 bp, 3 predicted proteins | sample MGYA00237952_ERZ548838 | MGnify/ENA primary metagenome ERZ548838 (study PRJEB26490, sample SAMN05194705) | human gut metagenome | biome: terrestrial biome; feature: human-associated habitat; material... | reverse complement strand
ACTTTAAACGGAGTGTACACGATTTCTCCTCCCGGCTTCATTTGTTCCCCCCTGACAGGGGTAACAAGTGATTCCTGGGATACCCCGGCAGGTCATCGTATCTACGATGCCTGCCGGGGTTCTTCCGTTTCCTGGATTTGTAGGGGGTCCGGTGCTTCCATCGTTTCTTCCACATCCAGCTGGCCGCTGCCGACATAGCCAATGCCGTTGTAGTGGATCTCCACGGTCTGCGGCGCGTGCTTAGACCACTTTACCTCTTTCTCGTGAACCACAACCTTCTCAATAAACAGCCGCAGCAGTTCCGGCGTCAGCTCCGTGATATCCGTATACCGCTTCGCTTTGTCGAGGAAGCTGTCCGTCCCGTTCACGGTTTCACGCAGACGCTGGATCTCACTCTCTTTCTGTGGAATACCGGCGGTGATACGGTTCTGTTCTTCCGTGTAACTGCCGGATAGCATCTGGAACTGCTCTGTTGTAATGCGGCCCAGCACACTGTCCTCATACAGCTTTTTGAAAATCGCGTCCAGTTCAGCTTTCCGCTTCCGTATGGCTGCCAGTTTCTTCTCCTGCCTGCGGATCTCCCGCTGAAGCTCGGCGGATTGCTTGCTGCCAATGTAGGCGGCGAACTTTTCCGGATGTTCCCGCGCCGCACTCGTCACCCGGTGCAGGTCCTCCAGTACGATCTCATTCAGAACGTACTCCCGGATGTAGTGGCCTGTGCAGGCTTCTCCATCTTTCTTGTAGGTGCGGTAGGTAAAGTGATTGTACGCTTGCCTGCCCTCCTCTGTGTGATCGTGCGTTCGTGATGCGTGGCTCAAGCCGCAGTGTTTTCCTCGTCGGACTCATCCTCGAAAGCAGCGGGCATAGCATCGAGCGACCGCGCCGCGGAATTGCTGGCGGTGGAATCGTTTATTGTGAGTTCTTTACCGATGTTTTCAAATCCTTCGGGGAATGTGTTGGTAGCATCGATGTTGGTTGTCACAGAGTATTCTGTTCCGGTCTTCGAAACAACGCGCTTTCCGATGCCGCCGAGGAAACCGCCGACCGACGCACCGGCCGCATGATTCTTGTTGACCGTCATACCCGATACCGCGCAGCCGGTGATGGTCACACTGCCGTCACCATTGTAATCATTGGAAGAAGAATACTCGTTCTCGCCCGGGATCTGCGTGTAGAGCGCATCCGCATAGCCGATGAGTCCGCCAATCAGGAACTGCGTTCCGCCGTTGTCATTCTTATCGGTGACATTGACGGTCATATCCTCCACCTTGCAGCCAGTCAAAGTCACGGTGCCCTTGGCATAGCCGATAAGTCCGCCGATGCTCTCTGCGGGCAGATGGTGGTCATAGAAATACTCCGCCGCTTTCTCGCCCAGCAGGTTCAGATTCATGGTCACACGTTTGACCGTCACATTTTCCGCCGTGAACCTGTCGCCCACAAAGCCCGCCAGAACGCCGAAAGCGTGATAATCGTTGCCGTAGGTATCGACGGTGGCCGCGTAATCCACCGTCATGCCGTCAATGGTCAGGTTCTTCACCGTCACGTTATCGCCGTAGCCGTAGATGGTGCCTTCGGCATATTTGTCAATCGTCTCGCCGCGTTTCACATGGTAGATCGTGTGATTGTTTCCATCGAATGTGATGCCGCCGACAATGTCTCCAATGAATGTCATATTCACATTACAGAGATCCAGATCAACGCCCAGTGCGTAGCTTGCCGCATCATAGGAATAATCCTGCACGACCTTAGTCAGAAAATCGTTGGCATTATAGAGCAGCTCTGTGCCACTGCTATCAGTTTCGGATTTCCATTGGACACCGACCTTGACGATGGCTCCCTGTTCTGCGGCCATTTGGGTTAGTTTGGTATCTTCCACTTTTACAAAAGTCTCGGTAGGATTCCCCCATTGGTTCAGCTCTTCCTTATAATAGCCGAAATATTCGGCGCCGGGGATACCGGTGGGCAGGGTAAAGACCTGATCGTACTTTACGCTCACATCAATGTAGGGAATGCCGTGGTCGTTGGCGTTGATATACACATAATTCGCCTCATCGTACTCAGCCGTGAGCAGCTTGCCGCCATTATTAAGCAGCCAATCTCTCAGCGGCACATTGCCGTCCCAGTCGAAGCGGAGGACGTAGGTCAGGACGTCCCATTTGGCGTAGAGCGTGATGTCACGGGCGGGCATGGTCGTGCCGCTCCATTCAGTCTGATATGCTTCATCTTCATACCAGCCGACGAAGGTATAGCCGGTGCGTTTGGCATTCGTCATGTCCGTAGAAATCTCTGCGCCGTAATAGATGCTTCCGCCGTTGGGGGCGCAGCCATCGTCCAGACTTACTCCGTCACCCAGATTGAAACTCAGTGTGTATCGGTTACGGGCATAGTAGAGATCCACCACATTCTGCGCGCTGTCGGCTTTGAGGGTGATTGAGGTGGACGAATCAGCTTTCGGTACAAATCCCTCGAAAGACTTTTGCACATCCACAGTCTGACCAGTCTCGCCGGAACCGGACACAGTATCTTGCAGTACATAATCCGTGCCGTCCCCGTTTTGCAGATAGTAGTTTACGGTGTAGTTGACCTGCCCCGCGTTCCACTTGGCATACAGGGTGGTGTTCTCGGCGGGCATGGTGGATTCGTTCCATCTGGTCGTGCAGTCTACATCCGTGTACCAACCGCCAAAGGCGTAACCCGCTCTGCTCAGGTCATTGGAGGTCAGGATGGTGACAGCCGCGCCATAGCGGTAGATGTTGGATTTGTTTTCTGCGCTGTCCGTCCAGCTTGCATCACTGCCGTTCAGGTCATAGGTCAGCGTATACTCATTGCGGGTGTAATACACCTTGACCACCGTGCTGCCGTCGCCCTTGACAGTCTGCTGGTCGAAGTTCTGGGCGGTGAATCCGGGGTAGGACTTACTTTCGGCGGCAGTAGGCTGACCTGTAGCGCCGGTCTTGGATTCCGTGTCCGCAAGGGTGTAGTCATCGTCCGCTACATTCTGCTGATAATGCTCCACGGTGTAGGAGATACCGCCTTGCGCTGTCCACTTGGCATAGAGGGTAATGTTCTCGGCGGGCATGGTGGTCGCAGTAAACGCAGTCGTGCAGTTTGCATCCGTGTACCAACCATCAAAGGTGTAACCCGCTCTCGTCACATAGCTTTGCGTCAGGAGCTTGAGCGCAGCGCCCAGACGATATTGTCTGACACCGGGATCTGAAACCCATCCTGCATCCGCGGCGTTCAGATTATAAGTCAGGCTGAACCGCTTGCGGGCGTAGCTGACGGAAACCGTTCCGCCGTCCTCTGCGTTGACGGTGTAGTTCACCTTTTGGGGAAAGTCATAGGTGTTTTTCTCTTCGTCCGTAAGGAACTCCGCCGGATTGATGGTAACTGGTTCGTCCGTTTTTCCGGTGCGGGTCTCGGTCGCTTGTGACCACTTGCCGTCTGCCCCCTCTTTGCGGAGCACAAGGAAATAATTGATATCGACCGGCACCCACTTGGCGTAGAGGGTAAAGTCCTTGGCAGGCATGGTCGTTGCGGTAAACGCATTTTGGTAGGTTTCGTCCGTGTACCAGCCATCAAAGATATAGCCAAGGCGGGTAGGGGCGTCGTTCAGCCGGTCAAGTTGATCGCCATAGCGATAGGGCACAGTGCTTACCTGACCATCGTTTCTTAATGTAAGCGTGTAGGGCGTGCGGCTGTAATAGTAGTTCTGCCCGCCCGTTCCGTCCGGACGGATGTGGATGCCCGCATAGCCGGGATGGCGGTAGCCGATTTTGTCCGGCACAAGGGTCTTAGTCTTATCCGGCGCGATGTACTCGTCGGCGGTGCCACGATAAACCACGCTCTCGGTCGGCGTTTCGGGATAGGTTCCGTCCTCGTTTTGCAGATAGAAATTGAGGGTGTACGGAACGGTCTGGGGCTCAAACATTGCCACCGCTACCAATGCACTCTCCGGCATGGTGGTGCCGTCATACCGATCTGCCTCGGTATAAGAGAAGATGTTGCTCTCGTTTTTCAGCAGATAATACGTCCAGCCCGTAAACTCATAGCCGGTGCGGTCGGGCGTTTTCAGATTGAGCGGCTCGCGGAATTTCCGCTGCTCCCAACCGATGTAACCGCCGGTGCTGCTCAGCTCGTGGATGGGATAGCCGTCCTTCAGGCGGTCCCAATGGACCTTGACCTTGAGCTGCACCGGGGTGGTGGAAAAGCTCAGATCGGAGCCTTTGTAGGTGAGCGTCATCACGCAGTCGATCTCCGGCTCGTTGCAGTTCTGCCAGTCGGAGAGATTCAGTTTCACATACTGCTGACTATAATTGCCGCTGTCGGGGCCGGTGTGATAGGTACTAAAGCGGGGATCGTCAAAGCTGATGTCAAACTTGTTCCAATCATACGTCTCGGTGCGGTCTTTGCCTGTTGTGAGGTCAAATCCGGTCAGCGCTTGCACCGATTGGGGCAAAACGACATCAAGGCCGCCGTTTTTCAGATAAACCGTCGGTATGTCTCCCTCGCCGTCCGCATCTTCCATCTCAAATGCCGTGATGGCGTGGGTGCTGCCCGCCGACCACAGAGGCGTTTCATCGGTGTATATCTCCGGCGTCCACGAGACCTTGCCCTTAAACGCGGAGAGGTTGGCACTGATGTCCATAAACATGCCGACTTCCACATACAGCGCGCCCGAGGCGTTGGAGGTTTTTGGTTTCCCCGCCTCATAGTGGAGCGCATACAGCACATACCCGTAGCCTTTTAAGTATGCGCCCAATTTGGCCACAATGCCCACCGTGGCCACCTTCCGCGATATGAGACTGACGCTTGGCCATATTTCCACACCGGCTCGCAGACCCACCGCACCCATCGCGTACAGGCGCAGATTGTACTGCTCGTTCACAAGATTGTAGGTGCGGGTGGTGGTCCTGTGCTTAAAGATGTAAACGCCGAACACATATCGCTTGGCATTGGTATAGTTGAAGTTCATACCCATGGCCATTCGGATGTTCAACTCGACCACAAAGTCTACCGTAAGCTCAAACTTGATGATCTTTGCGACGGTCTTTTTCATACTGAAAATCTGTTTGCGGTACAACTCCACCCAGTCGCTGTCCAACTCCAGCATACTGTTGTACAGCTCCTGCAAGCTGAGCTTGGAAGTGTCAATTTCTTCGCGCTCTCCGCCGGTGTCCTTGCCCTCCAAAGCATCCAGTTTCTTTCCCAGTTTGTCCACCAAGTCCTTCACCTTCGTCACGGTGTCCTTTTCGCCCTGAGAAACAACGGTGGCGTCGAGGTTGATGGCGGTGTAGGTATAAACATTCAGACCAGCCTCCAGATACACATCGCTGATCCAGTAGAAAATGAACTTGTGTTTCCAAACGAGCTTGCCGTGGGTGCTCAAATCCAGTTTCAGTTCCTGAATAAAGGTGGGCGTGACAGTGATGACAATGCTGCCGCCGTCCTTTTTAATCTCTTTCGTAACCTCCAGTTGCAATTCCAGACGCACGCCGGACAGCGGGTTTCCGGACGCATCCTTAAAGTTTTGCAATTTTTTTGTAATCTGAGCGCTTTTGACCTTAACACTGGTCTTGCCCCCGCCGTTGGCATTTGCCCTCGCCGGTGAGACAGCGCCGGAGCCTCTTGCATCATTCAAGGATAGGGTAGAAATACCGAGAGTGCCCTCCGGGTCGATGTCGATGGAACGCAGGTCGATCTCATCACCTGCCGTCAGGCCGCTCAGATCCATCTCGTCTATCGCCCCGGAAATGCGGTCCGCTACAGTCTGGGCAAAGCCGCTTTCTATGGCTTGCCGGGCGATCTGCTTCTCTAATTTCTCGGTGTCAACACCATTCAGCATTGCATCGCCGCTGATGGGGTCGGTGGTGTCCACGTCCATGGAGGAGAGCACATCATCTTTAGTGGCATCGGTATAAGTAATCTGATAATAGTCAGAACCGAGCTCATCCGTGGTATAGTCCACAGCCGTGATGCGGCCGTAGCCATCGGACTCTGCGTTTCCGGCTGTATAGCTTTCGCCCGTATAGAACGCAAGGAAATCTCCCACATCAATGGTGGTGTTTTCGTCCAGATTTCCCACACTCGATGCAGCGGTAAAGGTCAGCTCCTCCACGGGAACGAGGATGGTATAGTCGTCGGACGGGTTCTCTTCCTTAGCCGTTTTACGGCTTGCCTTCACCGGCAGCACATCGGGAACGAACAGAACATCCTCCACCGCGGCGGACTGATAGGAATAGGTATTGGTTGTCTTGTTGACCCCCGTGATTTTCACATAGGAAACATCGCCGGTGTTGGCATCGGTGGTTCCGACTGCCACACGCTTTTCAGGCTCGGTGCCCTCATAAATGGCCACGGTGTCGCCGACTGCCAATTTGCCGCTGTAAACAAAAGTACCTGTGCTGTCGGAGACAGCATCCATGGCTGTGCCGCCGCTACCAAGAGCAGCGACCGGCATGCTGAGTGCCTTGACCCGTTTGCCGTTCTGGGTGGCATTGCCGATGGCGGTTGCCGGGATGGATTTAACTTCCTCTCTGAGATGCCAGTTCAGCACCGGATCGCCCGCTTCCACGGTGAAGTGGTATTCCCGCACGGAAGGCGCTTCGCCGTTAAAGTACAGACTGTTATCCTCCAGTACCACCTTATAAGTGCCGCCCTCTGCCCATCCGTCTGTGGGCGGCGCAACGGTGTAGGTGCCATCGTTATTGTTCCTGACGCTGCCGACAACGAGGATCGTATTGCCGTCCGCGTCTACTTCGCTGGTGGGCTGCTCCGTGCCGATCATCTTGATTTTGTCCGTCAAATCGGTCTCGGAAGAATTGCTTTTGATGATGATTTCAAAGTTTGTCTCTACATCTGTCGCTCCGGCGTAAGTCGGTGTTTCCACGCCCTCGATCGCATCGTAGACCACCATCTTTGCGTAAAGGGACAGATTTTCGCTGAGCGGATCACCGTCGGCAACGGCCTTGTTATAGCTTTTATCATAATACCAGCCGACGAAGGCTTTCCCCGCTGCCGAAGGCGTGGGAAGATTGGCAAGGGAAAGTGCAGAAGTTGTCTGTGTAAAGGTAGAAGTCGTTCCATCGGGCAGATACAGCGTGATGGTATGAGCTGTGCTGCCAGAACCGTTTCCACCAGAGCTGCCGCCAGAGGAACTGCTACCAGAGGAACTGCTGCCGGAGGAATTGCTGCCGCTATTCGGCTTGCTCTGATCTTCCTTCCGTGGTGTCTCACCCGATTTACGCCCCACGATGCCAGGTGCTGAATACCAAATCTCCACCGCCTCGTCCGCACGCATACACAGCATCGCCATCTGGGCGCGGGTAGCATTGCCTTCGGGAGCAAAGCGTGTGCCGTCACCGTTCAAAAGTCCCTGTTTCCAGAGCTTCAGCACAGCATCCTGTGCGTAGGCGGGGGTACGCTCCAGATCCGCAGGCGTAGTGGTGACATTTGCGCCGGTCGCATAGTCCACTTGGAACGCTTCAAAATACCGCACGAAGAATGCTGCCATCTGTGCCCGGTTGATAAACGCATCGGGAGAGAATTTTCCGTCACCTGTGCCTACTGTGATGCCGTACCTCGCCGCCCACTGCACATAGGGGGCGTAGTACATCGTCTGCGGCACATCAGAAAACGGCGTCTCTCCACTGTAATCATCTGGATTTACACCGGCCATACGCCCAAGCACCGTAACGAACATTCCACGGGTCATGGTGCCGCTGGGACTAAAGGTGGCAGTTGAGGTGCCGTTGAATATGCCGTGGGAATAGACGTACTCCACAGCTTTGGCACACCAGTCCGAGGACTTTACATCCTGAAATGGCATTGTCTGGCTGGGCTGCTCCGCCCTGCCGCCGTTGCCTGCGGCAAGTACCTCCATGGGCAGCATCGTTACCAGCAGGACGATACTCAGCAGTCCGGCCACAAACCGGTTCCATTTTCTCCTCATCCAATACCCCTCCTCATTTTTTAATTGGATGTGCGGAAAGTACGCCTCCCTCTCAGGCGCACGCCTGAGAGGGTTTTGCACGCAAGCCCCTCCACAGCATGATGTTGCACTTTTATTTTACCATTCCCATACCGTGCTGTGTTGTGTTGTTTAGGGGCAAATTCGTGTCGTTTAGGAAAAAGAACCCTTTGCCGCTTGTGCAGATGAACACGCTTTGTTACAATGGCAAACAGGAAAGGAGGCGGTATCATGGAGCCTCAGCACAGAAAGATCTGGCCCGCAGCCACTCTGTTGATCCTTGCTGCCGCTGCGGCGGTCTTCTGCCTGTTCCGCCTGTCTCAGCCAGACAGGATGCAGACATCGCTTCTTTTGAACTGCACACAGACGAACCGGAACGGTTGGACCTTTGAGACAGAAAGCGGTCCGGTGGAACCTGTATTTGGCTTCGGCGGCTATCTGGATGGTATTCCGGTGGACGGAGATGGCCCTGTAGCGGCGGAGCGGGTCATGGAAGATTCCGGTCAGCGGGATCTACTGCAATTTTTTGGCTTTGGCGCGGGGATACAGGTGTTTCTGGATGGTGAACTGCTCTACACTGACTTTCCGAACGAAGAAAACCGTGCGGATGCCTTTTTGGAAGATGTGGATTTCAGCAGCATTTCCCATGACGGCCTGTGCATCCCGCTTCCTATAGACTGCGCTGGGAAGACGCTGCGGATTGTCACCTACGGCGCAGCCCTCAACGGTTTACTTTACCCTGCTTTCCCATCTCTGGCCAGTCGCTTTTCCGATTCTGTGACCGCTGTTTCCAGCATTGTCTGGCCCATGGCAGCCATCACCGCACTGGTTCTGCTGACGCTTTTCCTGCTGCTGGTTTTCCTTTTCAGCACCCAGACGGGACCGTATCTGTGGAAACTGCTGCCGCTGAGCGGCTATTTTCTGCTGACGGCGGTGCCTGTGGCGTGCGGCTCATTCTTCGCACTTTCTGCCGGATTGGATACAACGGGCAGCCTGACGGCCTGGCTCTGTCTCATTTATATTGACTTGCTGTTCTGCTTTCTGGCCATTTCCCTGCATGGTTGGAAGCGCCGGATATTGTTGATCGGAGCAGCGGCGCACATTTTGTGCTCGGCCCTGCGGTGCTTTACGTCGGTCGCACTGTTTTACGGCAGGCTGATGGACTGGCTTGGCTTTGGCCTGTTCCTGCTGGCGGTTCTTTTGATGCTGCTCTCTCATGAACGGATGCTCCGTCGGACAAGCCTCTGCCTCTGCTGCGCCGCAGGCGTGCTGGTTGCCGCATGGTGCGTCAGCCGGTTCGTGGGCGTGGAATATCTCTATCCACTGAGCAATCCCATCACTTCCCTGCTCTACGGCAATCCGAAAGCGCTGTATACTCTACTGTGCGCTGTGACCGGTCTGCTCTGTGCAGTGCAGGTGGTGGCGGAGTTCATCCGCACCGCCTTCTCCCGCCAGCGGCAGATGATAGCCCTGCAAAGCCGCAGCCAGCAGGCCCAGGAGCAATACAGGCAGGCGCAGGAATCCCTTCGGAATGTATCGGCCTTCCGCCACGAGTGGAAAAATCACGTAGCTGCCTTGTGGACTTTGACACAAAAGCAGGATCTGGACGCCATCCATGACTATCTAAGCCATCTGGACGGACAGCTGGAGCAGCTTTCCCCCAAGGTCTACACGGCGAACCCGACAGTCAATACCATCTTGCAGCGCGTTGCCGCGCAGACGCAGGAGCTGGGCATTGCGTTCCGTGTCAGTGCCCTGCTGCCGGAGTCCCTTTCCATTGATGAGGGTGACCTTTGCGGCTTCCTCTTCAACCTGCTGGACAATGCTTTGGAGGCGGCGGCCAGGGTGCCGCACGGCGAGATCATCTGCTCCCTGCAGATCCGCCAGCAGTACCTCGCCATCCGCTGCGAGAACACCTATGACGGCACGGTACACACGGATAGCGCCGGAAATCTTCTGACCACGAAGGATGATCCCGCCGAACACGGCTTCGGTCTGATGAAAATGCGCTCCATCGCGGAAAAGTACGGTAGTGTGCTGGATGTAAGCTATGACAAAAACCGCTTCACCGTGATGACGGCACTGCGGCTGAAAGCATGACCCTATTGTGGCTGTCTCTTATACACATCTCCGAGCCCACGAGACTAAGGCGAATCTCGTA
>ENA-OUUV01001640-OUUV01001640.1-human-gut-metagenome-genome-assembly--contig:-NODE-1640-length-10179-cov-3.299190_pt1 | contig 10179 bp, 10 predicted proteins | sample MGYA00237952_ERZ548838 | MGnify/ENA primary metagenome ERZ548838 (study PRJEB26490, sample SAMN05194705) | human gut metagenome | biome: terrestrial biome; feature: human-associated habitat; material... | reverse complement strand
CAAGGAGATCATGGAGCAGCCCGAGGCGCTGCGCCGCGGCGGCCGGATGGTGCATGGCACGCACCTGCGTGCCGGGGCAGCCGCACGCCAGCTTGTCCGGGGCGGGCACGTCCGGCTTTTTTGCCGCCTGCACGTTTTTTACCGCCTCGGCCGTCAGCTTTTCGAGCTTTGCGCGCTTCACGGCAGCCTCGTCATAGGCCGCGGCCTCGCGCTCGATAACATGGATCGCGTCCACCGGACAGACCGGCAGGCAGTTGCCCAGCCCGTCGCAGTAATCGTCGCGGATCAGCTTCGCCTTCCCGTCCACGATGGCGATCGCGCCCTCGTGGCACGCCTCGGCGCACAGGCCGCAGCCCGTGCAGGCGGCTTCGTCGATGGTGATGATGGTCCGTTTCATGTGTTGCCCTCCTGTTCGCGTTTGGCTTCCAGTCTTGCCCGGCGCTCGGCGTCCGCCTTTTCCTGATTGCGGCGGGCAATGATCATCAGCTTTTCATAGGTCTCCTCGCCCACGCACTGTTTGGCGTATTTGCACCACTGCACGCAGCTGAGCTTGTCGTTGTAGACGACGAAGCCGCACTTGTCGCAGGCGACCTCGGTGTCCGTGGAAAAAATCTCAATGGGATTGCCGCAATTCGGGCAGATGCGGTCCTCGATCGTCGGGGTTCGCGGCTTGCCCTGACAGCCGTCCATGATCATTCTGCGCACCTCCTTGACTTTCTGGTCTCAGTATAGGATACTATCAGAAAATAGTATGTTGTTTTTCCAACAAAGGAGCTGAAAGTTATGGAGGTTTTTCCGGCACTTTCCGCGTGCTCGCTGTTTGCGGGGCTGACGCAGGACGAGATCGCAGCCATTCTCCCCTGCCTGTCTGCGCGGCAGACGGGCTTTCGCCGCGGGCAGTTTCTGCTGCGCGCGGGCGACGAGGTCCGCTTCGCCGGGGTCGTGCTGGCGGGCGAGGTCGAGCTGCTGCAGGAGGATTTCTGGGGCAACCGCAATCTGCTGGCTGCGGCCGGGCCCGGCGAGCTGTTCGCCGAGGCCTTCGCCTGCGTGCAGGCGCGCGCGCCGGTGAGCGTGCTGTGCAAAACGGACGGGCGCGTTTTGTATCTCGATACCCACGCGGTCTTTTCTCCCTGCGAAAAGGGCTGCGCGCAGCACCGGACGCTGTCACAGAATCTCATCCGCGTGCTGGCGGAGAAAAACATGCAGCTGAACGAGAAGGCCGGGTATCTCTCGCAGCGCTCGACGCGCGAAAAGCTGCTGGCCTATCTCTCCGCGCAGGCGCGCCGGACCGGCAGAGCCAGCTTCCGCATCCCCTTCGACCGCCAGCAGCTGGCGGACTTCCTGTCGGTCAACCGCAGCGCGATGTCCGCCGAGCTCTCCAAGATGCAGCGCGAGGGGCTGCTGCGCGCCGAGCGCAGCGACTTCACGCTTTTCCAGCCGGAATGACCTTCATCCTCCGGCTTTCTTCTTGCTTTTCCCGGCCGGACGCGATATACTGAAATTAGCAGGCAGCCGCGCTGCAAAGTATGAAGAAAGAAAGGATCTTTACCGGAATGAGTATTGCATACCAGGATCTGACCCCCGCCCAGGCGCGTGAGGAATACGCAGCAGTCAAAGCGCAGTTCGACGCGCTGCAGGCCAAGCATCTGAAGCTGAATATGGCCCGCGGCAAGCCCGGCAAGGAACAGCTGGATCTCGTCTCCGATATTCTGAGCATTCTGAAGACCCCGAAAGACTGCATCTCCGACGGCGTCGACGCCCGCAACTACGGCGAGCTGGCGGGCCTCAAGGAAGCGAAGGAATTCTGGGCGGACGTGCTCGGCTGCAGGCCGGAGGAGTGCTTCATCGGCGGCAACGCCTCTTTGACGCTCATGTACGATCTGGTCAGCAAGGGCTATACGCACGGCCTTGCACGCTCGGAAAAGCCGTGGTGCAGGCTCGATACCGTCAAGTGGCTCTGCCCTGCCCCCGGCTATGACCGCCATTTCAAGATCACCGAGTCCTTCGGCTTTGAGCTCATCACCATCCCCATGACCCCGACCGGCCCGGATATGGATCTGGTCGAAGAAGCTGTCAAGGATCCGGCGGTCAAGGGCATGTGGTGCGTGCCGAAGTATTCGAACCCCGACGGCATCGTCTATTCCGACGAGACCATCGCGCGCATCGCGGCTTTGAAGCCCGCCGCGCCCGATTTTGCCCTCATGTGGGACAATGCCTACTGCATCCACGAGTTTGACGGCGACTTCGTCCCCTTCCGGGACATCCTGACACTCTGCCGCGAGGCGGGCAATCCCGATATGGTCTACGAATTCGCCTCCACGTCGAAGGTGACGCTGCCCGGCGCGGGCTTCTCCGTCATGGCCACGAGCGAGGCCAATCAGGCCTATCTGCAGAAGCTCATCGGCATCCAGACCATCTCCTACGACAAGGTCAATTCCCTGCGCCACGTGCGCTATCTCAAGGACAAGGCCCACACGCTCGAGCTCATGAAAAAGCATGCGGCCATCCTGAACCCGAAGTTCCAGTGCGTCCTGCGCCATCTCGATACCGAGATCGCGCCGCTCGGCATCGCCTCCTGGCAGCGGCCGAAGGGCGGCTATTTCGTCTCGGTCAACACGAAGCCGGGTCTTGCCAAGCGCACGCTGGCCCTCTGCAAGGAAGCGGGCGTCGTCATGACCGGCGCGGGCGCGACGTTCCCCTACGGCCGCGACCCGCAGGATTCCAACATCCGCATCGCCCCCTCCCTGCCCCCGGTCGAGGAGCTGGAGCAGGCGATGGAGATCTTCTGCACCAGCCTGCGCCTGGCCGCGCTGGAGCAGCAGATGCAGTAAATCTGATATTTCCACAAAAAAGCGCCCGGACGGCTGTCCGGGCGCTTTTGATCTTCGGGTTTGCGGGGTGCTTACTTTGCGAAGACCTTCTTCAGTCTTGCGAAGCGGGGCAGACCGTCGACCTTCTCGAGCTTCGTCTCGCCCTGGATGAGCGGCATGGCGTACTTGACGAAGTCCTCGGTGACGTTGTTGCCTTCCGGGGTGATCCACTCGGCCGGGAACTTCTTTTCGAAGTTGGCGACGTCGGAGAGGTCAAACAGCTTGGCCTTGCAGGTGTAGCCGTTCGTGCGGTCGCACTCGAAGCCGACCATCTTGTCGGTCACACCGGCGATCATCTGCTCGACAGCGGTCTTGCCGGACATAAAGGCTTCCTCGATATCGGTGCCGGAGGCGCAGTGCGCGGCGCAGCGCTGCAGCAGGCTGAGCTCGATGCCGCGGACCTTGGCGCCGGTGCGCTCTTTCATGATGTTGGCAAGCGTCGCAGCCAGGCCGCCCAGCTGGGCATGGCCGAAGCCGTCGGTCGCGGCGGTCTTGGCCTCGGAGACGAAGCTGCCGTCGGCATAGTGCACGCCCTCGGAGACGGCGACGATGCAGTTCTTCTTCTCCTCATAGCGCTTGGAGACGTCGGCGACGAACTTGTCCATGTCGAAATCGACCTCGGGCAGGTAGATGAAGTCGCAGCAGGGCTCTTCTTCGTTGGCCAGCGCGGCAGCGGCGGTCAGCCAGCCCGCGTGACGGCCCATGCACTCGATGATGGTGATCATGCCGGTGTCGTAGACGTGCGCGTCGCGGGAGACTTCCATGACGGAGGTCGCGATATACTTGGCGGCGGACGCATAGCCCGGGCAGTGGTCGGTGCCGAAGAGATCGTTGTCGATGGTCTTGGGGATGCCCATGACGCGGCACTCGTAGCCGACCTTCTTCATATACTTGGAGATCTTGTTGCAGGTATCCATGGAGTCGTTGCCGCCGTTGTAGCAGAAATAGCGGACATCGTACTTCTTGAAGATCTCAAGAATGCGCTTGTAATCGGTATCGTCTTCATCCGGGTCCTTGATCTTGTAGCGGCAGGAGCCGAGGGCGGAAGACGGAGTATAGGGCAGGCGGTCAAGCTCGGCACGGTCTTCTTCGTCCATGCACAGAAGCTCGTCGTTCAGAACGCCCTTGATGCCGTGATATGCGCCGTAGACCCTGGTGATGCAGCCGGCGTCGAGCGCGGTGCGGATGCAGCCGTACGCGCTGGCGTTGATGACGGAAGACGGGCCGCCGGACTGACCGATGATCAATGCGCCTTTCAATGCTTCAGACATAATAAATTACCTCCGTATGCGATTAGAATATGTTGAACAAAACAAAATATATCACATCCCGCGGAAATTGTAAATTCGTCTATTGCAAAAATAGCTGAAATTTGCTAGAATTCTTCGTGGAATTTGAATAAAACAAGGAGATGTCATTATGCCTCTGGTTACTTCTACCGAAATGTTCAAGAAGGCTTACGACGGCGGCTACGCCATCGGTGCTTTCAACGTCAACAACATGGAAATCGTTCAGGGCATCACCGAAGCCTGCCAGGAAGAGCACGCTCCCGTCATCCTGCAGGTCTCCAAGGGCGCTCGCGCCTACGCGAACCACAACTACCTGGTCAAGCTGGTCGAAGCGGCTGTCATGTGCTGCCCCGATATCCCCATCGTCCTGCACCTGGACCATGGCCCCGACTTTGAGACCTGCAAGGCCTGCATCGACGGCGGCTTTACCTCCGTCATGATCGACGCTTCCTCCAAGCCCTTCGCAGAGAACATCGAGATCACCAAGAAGGTCGTCGAGTACGCGCACGACCACGGCGTCGTCGTCGAAGCTGAGCTCGGCACGCTGGCCGGCATCGAGGACGAAGTGAAGGTCGCCGCACACGAGGCTTCCTACACCCGTCCGGAAGAGGTCGAAGAGTTCGTCTCCAAGACCGGCTGCGACTCTCTGGCCATCGCCATCGGCACCAGCCACGGCGCATACAAGTTCAAGCCCGAGCAGTGCACCCGCAACGAGCAGGGCATCCTGGTCCCGCCTCCCCTCCGCTTCGACGTGCTGAAGGAAGTCTCCAAGCGTCTGCCCGGCTTCCCCATCGTGCTGCACGGCTCCTCCTCCGTCCCGCAGGAGTATGTCAAGATGATCAACGAGCACGGCGGCAAGATGCCCAACGCTATCGGCGTGCCCGAGGATCAGCTGCGCGAGGCCGCAAAGCTCTCCGTCTGCAAGATCAACATCGACTCCGACCTGCGCCTTGCCATGACCGGCACCGTGCGCGCCTTCCTCGATGAACATCCCGACAAGTTTGACCCGCGCGAGTATCTCAAGCCCGCCCGCGCCAACATCAAGGAGCTCGTCCGCCACAAGCTGGTCGACGTCCTCGGCTGCGCCGGCAAGGCTTAATTTCTTCCGAAAAAATGCCTCTGCACATCTGTGCAGAGGCATTTTTTGCGTTCTTATTTCGCCGGTGCGTCCGCCGGTTCCTGGCTCTCGAGACCCTCGGCGAGCTTCTGCAGCGGCAGATAGCGCAGCAGGAGCTGCACGGGGTTGAGCTCGGACGCGGCGGTCTTCGCTCCGGCCTTCATGAACAGGCGCAGCGTGCTGCCCAGCGCCTGCCGCGTGTCCTTGTCGAGCGTGCGGTATTTCTTGACCATGGCCGCCGCGGTGCGCAGGCCGCCCTCCTTGAGGTCGGTCAGGGTATTGGCGTCGGTGCAGGTCAGGATGTCGAACAGGGCATCGATGAAGGCCACGCGCTGCTCATCCGAGAGCGAGACGATGAACGCGCGCAGCGTCTCGTCGACGAGCTTGCCGCCCTCAGTCCGGTCTGGCAGGTGTTCAAAGCGCTCGCCGCGCACCTGCCAGGAGAAGCCGTCGTGCTGCATGAGGCCGATCTGCGTGCTGCGCACGACCTCGCACCGTTCCTCATGCTCCAGCAGGATCCCGACGACGGACGATTCCGGGATGATCGTGACGATCCGCCCCGCCACGCGCTTGTGCTCCGGCAGGGGCAGGAGCGAGGTGCGGAAGCCGGGGCCGTCGTTGTTGTAGACCTGCATGAGCTGGTTCTGCACGGCTTCGGAGCAGAAAACCGTGCTGTAGACCGCGAGATTGCCGCCCTTCGAGTGCCCGCCCACGCGCAGCGGCCGCTCCGAGAAGACCGCCGCCGCGGCCTGCAGATACTGCACAGCCATCCGCTGCGCGGGGACGACCGGGAGGAAGGCGAGATTGAAGTCCTCCTTCCAGCCGACGATGGTATCGTCGGTGCCGCGGAAGGCGACATAGGCCGTCCCGTCCGGCAGCAGGAGCGTGAGGGCGGAGAACTGCGTCTGCGTCTCGTCGTCGATCTTATTTTCATAGCCGCAGAGCAGCAGCCCGGAGAAGCGGGCGCTCGCCGCCATGCGGCGGCCAAGCTCCGGGATCTGGTCCGGGACGAGCACGCCCATGCTCTCATGCTCCCGCAGCACGTCATAGCGCCGCATGGCCTCCTGCAGAGGGACCGGCGCGTCAAAGCCGGGCGGGACGATGCCGCCGAAATCCAGATAGCACAGCTCCGCCAGCAGCAGATTGTCCACCTCGTTGAAGCCGCGCTCACTGATCTGCAGATCGCCGCGCCAGTCCAGATAATCCAGAATATTCGCCATTGCCGTACCTCCGGGCATTATAGTCGTTCCTGTAAAAGTGTACCCATCATACACAAAAGCAGACCAAAACGCAAGGAAGACGGCCGGAAAAAATGCTTAAGTTTTTCTGAAGTTCTCCAGCCTATAAACCTATTGACTTTATGGGGAATGTATGCTATCCTCAAAACATAAGAAAGAATTCCCTGCAAAGGAGCTGATATTTGATGCAAGTCTATGCGGATAACGCAGCAACCACCAGAATGCACCAGACGGCCATCGACACGATGACCTACCATTTGAATCATACCTTCGGCAACCCGTCGAGCCTCTATACCATCGGCCAGGAGGCCAAGGAAGTGCTCGAGACGGCCCGGGCCGATATGGCAGCCTGTTTTGGAGCCCAGCCGCGCGAGATCTACTTTACCTCCGGCGGCAGCGAGGCGGACAACCAGGCCATCACCTCCGCGGCCTACATCGGCGCGCGCAAGGGCAAAAAGCACATCATTTCCACCACGTTCGAGCACCACGCCGTGCTGCACACCCTCAAGCGCCTGGAAAAGCAGGGCTTTGAGGTGACGCTGCTCGACGTGCACGCGGACGGGCTCGTCACCGCGCAGCAGGTCGCCGACGCCATCCGCGACGACACCTGCCTCGTGACCATCATGTTCGCCAACAACGAGATCGGCACCATCCAGCCCATCCGGGAGATCGGCGCGGTCTGCAAGGAAAAGGGCGTTCTGTTCCACACCGACGCCGTCCAGGCGGCGGGCCACGTGAAGATCGACATCAATGAGATGAACATCGACATGCTGAGCCTCTCCGCCCACAAGTTCCACGGGCCGAAGGGCGTCGGCATGCTCTATGCCCGCCGCGGCATCATCCTCACGAACCTCATCGAGGGCGGCGCGCAGGAGCGCGGCAAGCGCGGCGGCACAGAAAACGTCCCCGGCATCGCGGCGATGGCTGCAGCCCTGAAAGAGGCCTGCGCCAACATGGATGAGAACACGAAGAAGGTCACCGCCCTGCGCGACAGGCTCATCGACGGCATCGCAAAGATCCCGCACTGCGCGCTCAACGGCGCGAGAAGCCCTCGCCTGCCCGGCAACGTGAACTTCTGCTTTGAGGGCATCGAGGGCGAGAGCCTGCTGCTGCTGCTCGACGCGAAGGGCATCAGCGCGTCCTCCGGTTCGGCCTGCACGTCCGGCTCGCTCGACCCCAGTCACGTGCTGCTGGCCATCGGCCGGCCGCATGAGGTCGCACACGGCTCGCTGCGCCTGACCATCTGCGAAGACAACACCGAAGAAGACATTGACTATATTCTGGCTGAGCTTCCGCCGATCGTTTCCTACCTGCGGGATATGTCCCCGGTGTGGAAGGATCTTATGAGCGGCAAGCGGCAGTTCACGCTGTAAGGAGGCGTTCGTTATGGCACTTTATACCCAAACCGTCATGGATCATTTCATGCACCCGCGCAATGTCGGCGAGATCGCGGACGCGGACGGCGTCGGCGAGGTCGGCAACGCCAAGTGCGGCGACATCATGAAGATGTACCTGAAGATCAAGGACAACAGGATCGAAGACGTCAAATTTGAGACCTTCGGCTGCGGCAGCGCGATCGCATCGAGCTCCATCGCCACCGAGATGATCAAGGGCCGCACGCTCGAAGACGCGCTGGCGCTGACCAATCAGGAGGTCGTCGACGCCCTCGGCGGTCTGCCCGCGCACAAGCTCCACTGCTCCGTGCTGGCGGAGGAAGCCGTCAAGTCCGCGATCCAGGACTATTACGACAAGAACCACATTGCCTACGACCACAGCAAATTCCCCAAAAAGGAAGACTGCGAGTCCTGCTGCCGGATGGTCTGATTGGAATTTTGAAAAGCGCTGCCCGCTGGGCGGCGCTTTTTTCTGCCCGCGGGCAAAAAGGCTTGACAAAGCGGCATGCGGGCTGTAAGTTATACAAGTATGAAAATTACCCATTGTTAGGAGGCCGGCTATGGCAGGCGGGAAACACATTCTGGGCAAGGCGAAGCGGCATATTTTCGGCACGGCCCGGGTCGGCGAAAAGGGGCAGATCGTCATCCCCAAGGAGGCGCGGCAGATCTTCGGCGTGCAGCCGGGTGATACGCTGCTCATCCTCGGCGACGAGGAGACCGGCATCATCGTCACCAAGCCGGATGTGCTGCGCGACGCGGCAAACGAAATTTTCGGGAAGATGGAGAAATAGAGATGGAACTGACAACGATGTATGAGTCGCTCGGCGTGAGCCGTGCGGTCTATGAATACGGCGAAAAAATTCTGGCGGAGCTGAAGCCCCGCTTCGAGGCGCTCGACCAGACGGCGGAATACAACCAGACGAAGGTCCTCGCCGCCATGCAGAAAAACAAGCTCTCCGCGGGCTGCTTTGCCGCGACGACGGGCTACGGCTACGACGATATGGGCCGCAAGGTGCTCGAGAAGGTCTACGCCGACTGCTTCGGCACCGAGGCCGCCCTCGTCCGCCCGCAGATCACCTGCGGCACGCACGCGCTGGCCGTCGCGCTGAGCGCGAATCTGCTGCCGGGCGACGAGCTGCTGAGCCCGAACGGCGCGCCGTATGACACGCTCGAGGAGGTCATCGGCATCCGGCCGTCGAAGTGCTCGCTGATGGAATACGGCGTCAGCTACCGGCAGGTCGACCTGCTGGCGGACGGCACCTTCGATTTTGACGGCATCCGGGCCGCGATCACGGAAAAAACGAAGCTCGTCACCATCCAGCGCTCAAAGGGCTACGCGACAAGGCCGTCGTTCTCCGTGCAGCAGATCGGCGAGCTGATCGCGTTCTGCAAGCAGTGCAAGCCCGACGTCATCTGCATGGTCGACAACTGCTACGGCGAGTTCGTCGAGACGATCGAGCCGTCCGACCTCGGCGCGGACATGATCGTGGGCTCGCTCATCAAAAACCCCGGCGGCGGTCTGGCCCCCATCGGCGGCTACATCTGCGGCACGGCAGCATGCGTCGAGCGCTGCGCCTACCGGCTCTCCGCGCCCGGCCTCGGGCAGGAGGTCGGCGCGAATCTGGGTCTGCTCCCGAGCCTGTACGAGGGCTTCTTCCTCGCACCGAACGTGGTCTCGGGCGCGCTCAAGGGCGCGATCTTCGCGGCGAACGTGTACGAGCGGCTGGGCTTCCGCGTCGTACCGGACGGGAAGGAATCCCGCCACGACATCATCCAGGCCGTCGAGCTCGGCTCGGCGGAGGGGATGCTGGCCTTCTGCCGCGGCATCCAGGCGGCCGCGCCGGTCGACAGCTACGTGACGCCGGTGCCCTGGGCCATGCCGGGCTATGACGCCGAGGTCGTCATGGCGGCGGGCGCGTTCGTGCAGGGCTCGTCGATCGAGCTTTCTGCCGACGGGCCCATCCGCGAGCCCTACGCCGTCTATTTCCAGGGCGGTCTGACCTGGTACCACGCCAAGCTCGGCATCCTCATGAGCCTGCAGAAGCTCGTGGATGCCGGTCTCGTTACACTTGATCAACTGGAGGAAAAATAAAGTATGTGGTTCTGGCTTTCCCTGATTGCCCTGCTGTGCTGGTCGGGCTCGGATCTGTTTTCGAAAATTGGCTGCCGCGACGCGGACGACAAGCTCGCGCACCTGAAGATGGTTATCGCCGTCGGCGTCGTCATGGGTCTGCACGCGGCGTATGAGATCTTCATCGGCGCCGTGAGCAT
>ENA-OUUV01001638-OUUV01001638.1-human-gut-metagenome-genome-assembly--contig:-NODE-1638-length-10184-cov-6.832264_pt1 | contig 10184 bp, 10 predicted proteins | sample MGYA00237952_ERZ548838 | MGnify/ENA primary metagenome ERZ548838 (study PRJEB26490, sample SAMN05194705) | human gut metagenome | biome: terrestrial biome; feature: human-associated habitat; material... | reverse complement strand
ATTTTATTTATCATGATGTTGAAATGCATGGGGATGCTATTCATTTAATTGATAAATTTTTTGGGTGGGAGCAAAGAAAACATTTTCAAATTTTGCAAGCTAAAAATCAAATAATAAAAAAATAGCAATCACTATATAGGACTTTCACCTATATGTCGTTTCCTCATAAAAGATAACGACCAACTTATTATGAGGTGGTATAGTATTTAAAATACGTTAATAGTGATTGCTAATATAAGTATATTCGAAAAGTTAAAAAGTATGCATACCCTCTAGCAAGCAAAAAATAACAACCCCAAAAGGAGTTCTTATGAAAATTATTGTAGCAATTGATTCTTTTAAAGGCAGCCTTACCTCCCTCCAGGCAGGCACAGCCGCAGAACAGGGAATTCTCCGTGCGCTGCCGGATGCAACTGTATCCGTCAAGCCGGTGGCAGACGGCGGAGAAGGAACTGTGGCTGCTCTGGTATCCGGTCTTAAGGGAAAATATGTGACGATTCCGGTTACCGGTCCGCTTGGTCAGCCGGTGGAGGCAACTTATGGAATTCTGCCGGATCAGACAGCTGTGATCGAGATGGCGGAGACCGCCGGGCTTCCTCTTGTTCCGCCAGAGGCGCGCAATCCGATGAAAACGACAACCTATGGTGTGGGGGAACTTATCCGCCATGCGCTGGATCAGGGGTGCCGGAATTTTATCATTGGAATCGGCGGCAGTGCGACAAACGATGGAGGTACCGGTATGCTGCATGCACTTGGCTGTCATTTCCGCAAAGCAGACGGAACAGATATCGCGCCGGGAGCCTGTGAACTGCCGGAACTTGCATCGATTGACTGTTCGGAACTTGATCCGCGTCTTGCCGAAAGCTACTTTGCAATTGCCTGCGACGTGACCAACCCGCTGTGTGGTCCGCAGGGGGCAAGTTTTATTTTTGCTCCGCAAAAAGGTGCGGATCCCGATATGGTTTTAAAGCTGGATGCCGCACTTTGGCATCTGGCAGATATTTCTGCGGAAGCACTTGGCAAAGATTTTCGCGACCAGCCGGGTGCCGGGGCGGCAGGAGGACTTGGATTTGCGTTTGCAGCGTATCTGCATGGCTGTTTGCGGCCGGGCGTGGATATAGTATTGGATGCGGTATTGCCGGAGGAACAGTTGCAGGATGCCGATATTATTGTAACCGGAGAGGGGCGTTTTGACGGACAGACCGCGATGGGAAAAGCTCCTGTCGGTATCGCACGCCGCGCAAAAGCACATGGCTGCAAGGTATTCGTGCTGGCAGGCAGCGTCGAGCCGGAAGGAGCGCATACTTTGCAGAAGGACAGGCCGCTGGTGGATGGTGTATTTTCCATTCTTCCGGGCGTGCTTTCGCTGGAAGATGCCATGCGTGAAGAGATTGCATATGAAAACATGCGTTTTACGGCGGAACAGGTATTCCGGATAGTTGCGGGCTGGTAGGCATAAGATCACTTTAAAAGAGCGGAACAGGGAGGAAAGTATATGGCAGAATTAAAATGTCCGCATTGTGGACAGGCATTTACTGTGGATGATACAGAGGTTAGTTCTATCATTCAGCAGATCAGAGATAAAGAATTTCAGAAGGATTTGAAGTCGCGAGTGTCCGAAATGGAAGAACACATGCGTGAGAAACATGAACTTGAGCTTGAAGCAAAAGAAAATGAGATTAAGACGAAGGATCGCGAGGCATACGAAAAAGAGATTAAGAAATTGCAGGAGCGATTGAAAAAAGAGGAAGCGAAAGTTACTTCTTTACAAAATGATCTAAACAGCAGTGAAGATAAAAAGAAGATTGCGGTAATGGAAGCTGTAAAAAAGGTGGAAGATGAAAAGCGCGATCTTGAGGGAAAGCTCACGCAGGAGAAGGATCGGGCACAGTTCCTTCTGACGCAAAAGGATGATGAAATTGCATATTATAAAGATCTGAAGACACGTATGTCAACCAAGATGGTCGGAGAGACGTTAGAGCAGCATTGTGAGATCCAGTTTAATCAGCTGAGAGCCACTGCATTCAGAAACGCTTATTTTGAGAAGGATAACGACGCAAGAAGCGGCAGCAAGGGCGATTATATCTACCGCGAATGTGATGAAAATGGCGTAGAAATTATTTCCATCATGTTTGAAATGAAAAATGAGATGGATGAGACTGCGACGAAGCATAAAAATGAGGATTTTTTCAAGGAACTGGACAAAGACCGGAGAGAGAAAAAGTGCGAGTATGCAGTCCTGGTATCGCTGCTCGAAGCAGACAGTGAGCTATACAACGGCGGAATCGTAGATGTTTCTTATAAATACGATAAAATGTATGTTGTGCGTCCACAATGTTTTATTCCGATGATTACGTTGCTTCGGAATGCTGCCATGAACGCGCTGGTCTATAAGCAGGAGCTGGAAGTGATCCGAAATCAGGATATTGATATCTCCAATTTTGAAGACAGCTTAATGCAGTTTAAAAATGATTTTAGCAGAAACTATAATATTGCGCATACTCATTTTGATAAAGCCATTGATGAAATCGATAAGACCATTGACCATTTGCAGAAGGTCAAGAAGGAACTTCTGGGATCTGATAATCAGCTTAGAATTGCAAACAATAAGGTGGATGAAGTCAGTGTAAAGAAGCTTACCAAAAATAATCCAACGATGCAGGCGAAGTTTAAAGAATTATGATTATAAAGGATAGAAAAATACATTTTGTATTTATTTTCCTATCCTTTTGTGCTATATTGGAAACAAAGATGGAGGGCTGCCAGAATGAAGGATATTTATTTAACAAATTATTCCGTTAAGGGGATTAAGACTTTGGATAAAACGGTTTCGTTGTCTTTTTATAAGAAGACAATCAATAAGGAGCCGGACACACAGGAATATAACATTAAGGGAATTTATGGTATGAATGGATCCGGTAAGTCTGGAATTGTGACTTCCGTGGAGATTTTGCGTAATCTTATTATTGATACAGGGTATTTGAATAATCCAATTACACAGAACCATTTAGACGCAATTGTCAACAAGAAAGTCGGGAAACTTTCGCTGGAAGCAGAGTTTATGGCAAAGAGTGGTGGAGAGTTGCTTCTTTATCAGTATGAAATCACTTTGTCAAAAAATAAAACAGGTAAATTTACGATAGCACAGGAATGTCTGAAAGGGAAAAAAGCAACATTAAAGAGCAGTTCTTTGGAAAAAATATATGAAGTTTGTGATGGAGAAATCATCTTTATTTATGGATCGGAAGAAGAGAATGGATTTGTGTCTGAAATTAGAAATAAGACAATGAATTTGTTGTCCACAGGATCTGTGTCTGCATTAATTTATGATAAATTGTTATGTGCAGGGAGTGATAATTATTTCCTTTACAGGAAAGACAAAGCGGCGCAAGTAATAATGAATGCTGTTGGTATGCTATTTGCCTTAGGGCATAAGTTACATGTGTACTTAGATGAATCTGACGATCATAAACCGTATATGATCCAAAATACTATTCTTTCTTGTGATGATGCTGATTCACAGAATGCAAAACTGTATTCATTGATAGGTAATATTTTTGAGTTACAGAATGAAAACATAAGTGTAATATTCAGTAGCCGAAATATGATCACAAAGCTAAAATTTGAAAAATTTGTAGATACAATCAATAAATTATATGAATTTCTCCATATTTTTAAATCAGATCTGATGGGCATAGAAATTGATAAAAAAGAAAATGGTGATTTTTGGATGTGTGATTTGGTTATGGTGTATGATTCCTACAAAATTCATGCAGAATTTGAAAGCACCGGAATTAAGAAGCTGATTAAATTATTTGTGTATATAAGAGAAATGGTTCGCGGTGGAATTGTATTTATTGATGAATTTGATTCGAACCTTCATGATGTTTATTTGTGTGCATTGTTGGAATATCTGATGGAATATGGAGAAGGGCAGCTCTGTTTTACAACACACAATGTTGGACCGATGGATGTTTTGAAGCAGCATAAAAAGTCAATTGACTTTTTATCAGAAGATCATCAGATTTATCCATGGAAGACAAATGGCAACTATTCGCCTTCAAAATTATACAGAAACGGTATGATAGAAGGCTCTCCGTTTAATGTGGATGCAATTGATTTTATTGGAGTTTTTGGTACAGGCGAGGAGGACGAATAGTGGGGAGCCAGTTTATTTTTGTTGTTGAGACAAATAAGAAATGTCAGTCTGACTGGATGTATATTAAAGATTCGATTGAGCATTTTTATACATTTGATCAAACACACGTAAAATTAAGCACTGTATATATGGATGGACGGGGGAATTATAAGAAAAAGGAAAAAGATATTCAAAGCTTGATTTCACAATATAAGGCGGCTTCTAAGAAGAACCAATCCAAGGTAATATATTGTTTTGACTGTGACAATTTTGACACGAATGCAGAGGATGAGAATTTCCTGAAAAATGCAAAACAATATTGTGAAGAAAATGGATATGAATTTGTTTGGTTTTGCAGAGATATTGAGCAGGTATATATAGGAAAACAGGTAGAGAAAAGCCAAAAACATACAGAAGCGGCGACATTTAAGGCAAAGAAGCTTATCATCAATGTGAATGCTGACAAGTTATTAAAAAAGAATTATTGCGTGAGTGCAAGCAATTTTATGAATATTATGGATCAATTTGAAGAATTTACACGGAAGTAGGATTGCAGAAAGGAGACTCCTATGAATATATACGATGAACTGGAAAATTTAAAAGCGCAGGCCCGTTTAAATCCGGCACTGGCACAGGCTTTACTTGACACGAGAACAGTTTCCAATCCGGTTACTGCATTCTGTCGCATTGCGCAGGAAAACGGATGTACATTTTCGGCAATGGACCTTATATCTGCAGGGGAGGATTCTTATGCGGCGATGCGGCGTTCCACGAATGGTGGAGGGGAGAATTCTCCACTGTTGCAGGGGGAAGATGATCTGTATGAGATGTTTCTGGTGGAATTACTGTAGTGTTTATTAAAGATGTATGAATTTAAAAAAAAGCTCAAAAATACAACATTGCCGAAATATAAAGTTATAAAAACATAACATTTTTATTGACATTGTTTTGTATTGTGATAATATAATATACAGCGACAGTGTCAAGTTTTCTATGAGCACTTGATATGTAGAGTCAGTCTATTTACTGAAAGCAAATTTTGCATGGGCTGATGTTCAAGAAAGGGAGGGATGGACATGAATGAAATGTTAGGCAGTCGGATTAAGGCATTAAGAATTGCGAAAAATTTTACGCAGGAGCAGGTCGCTGAGAAGATTGGGATTAGTAGACAAAAATATGCTCGAATCGAGAGTGGAGTTAATAGCATTACATTGGATATCCTTTCGAAAATAGCAGAAGTACTTGGTGTAACAGTAGGAGATATAACAAGAGTGCTTGACGAGACACCAGTAGTTGCATATAGAGCAGGAATGGAAAATGGATCCTCCCAAAAGATATTTGATATGCTCGATTTGTTTTATGCAAACAAGCATATGTATGAAAAGCTTCAACATAAGGATATGGTTTAGGAGGTGCCTAAATGCAAGAGGGGAAAAAGAGAGAAATACGCATAAAGGCAGATTCTTTTAGAGTAAAATGTAAAATAAGTCGATATGGAATCATTGATTTATTCAAAGAGTGTGAAAGGTTAGGTTATAAACTTCTTAGATATCCACTAGGGGAAAAAGCAGATCTCGGTTTTAACATAAAGAAAGATAACGATATTATTATTTTTACAAATAGTTGCAGTAGATTATCGAGAGAAATATTTACACTTGCACATGAAATTGGGCACTCAATTCTTCATTTGGAAGTGGAAAATTCCTTTATTGATGACAATATGACTATAACAGGAAGAAGTACGGATGAGAAGGAACAAGAGGCAAATTATTTTGCAGCATGTTTGTTGATGCCTTTTGATGATGTTGGGCGATTTGTTGATTTAGAAATAGAAAATTTTGAAAAAGATGGTTTTTCGGCTTTGGATATTGCACGAATAATGTCTGAATTTAATGTCAGCTTTGATATGGCATTGAATAGATTGGAAAGTCTTGGATTTATTGATTCGAATCAAAAACTATGTCTTGACAATGAGAAAACAGAGAAGAAAGTTGGAAATTTGCTTCGAAGTGTAGGAGGCAATGCAAAACTAAATATGCCTAGTAACGAGATCTCTATACCATATGAGTACATTGATTATGTGATTTACAACTACAATCATAATGCTATCCCAAAAGAGACATTAAAAAAGGTCTTAGCATGTTATCAGCTTAGCATAGAGGATATCAGTGATAAATTAGTTGAACCTGTCAGTAATGATGAAGCAGATTTGGATTTGGATGAATTGATAGGAGGTTTAAACGATTGAGAGCCTCTTTGGATACAAATGTTATTATTCATTTCTATAAGGCGGGTCTTCAGGAAATTTTGTTTAGTTTTTTTGATGAAGGGGTTTTTATTTATGAACAGATTCGTAACATTGAGTTAGAGAATCATGGTCAGGATGTACTTGATGAAGTTGATATGGATATATTAGCTGGAAAAATAGAATTATATACAAACCAGAAATTGAGAGATCTGCAAGTATACAAGATTTTTGAATTTAATGTTAATGAAAACAAAAATTTGTATGGAACAGGAGATTTGGGCGAAGTGTATGCAATTTCTTTGGCACAAACACTTGGTGCATACTCACTTGTGACAGATGATACAAAACAAGGTGGACCCTATATGTCATTATTACAATTTGATGATGAGATTATGCCTTTTACTTTTGCAGATGTTCTGATTTTAAGATATATTCTTGGTAATGTAGACGAAAAGCAGACTGTGCAGGATTTTAATTTGATTAATGAAGCTTCAAATCTTAATTGGACATTTAGAAGTCAGATTAAAAAGTTCATTTTAAGATTCTTTAAGTCCCCATATCGAGATGAGGATACAAAATGGATCAAGAAACTTGCTAGTGAGAATAATGTGGACATTAAAGTAAAATTATTAGTTTTAAGTAAATTATTATGATTTGTTAAGGATCGTGTAGAAATACATGGTCTTTTTAACATAGTAGGAGAACATATGAAACCGAGAACACCCAAAAGCATAGAATTATACAACAAATTGCTCGACCGTGGTTACCCCAGGGAATTTTGCGAGCAGGTTTCCCTGAACCTGAACACGGACTGGACCGCGCAGCGCATGCTCGGCTATCTTTCCCATTACCGGAAGCTTCCGATGGAGGAGATCGCCGATGAGATGCTTGCGATTTTAAGCGACCGGAACCGGATCATGCAAAAGCATGAGCTTGAGAATACGAATGCAAAGTGGAACCAGTTAATGATGCAGGGATTTGAGGATTCGCCGCAAAACGACGAAGAGGAGTAGATAAACAAATCAGTAAAGGAGTATAAAATGCATACATTAAAGAAATTTATCAAATATTATGGACCATACAAAGCAGTCTTTTTTATAGACTTATTGTGTGCGACGGTTATCAGTCTTGTGGATCTGGCGTATCCGCAGATTTTGCGTTCGCTGACGAAGACGCTGTTCGTAGGAGAGCCGAAGCGGATTCTGTCTGCATTAGGACCGATTGCAGCGTTACTTTTTGCGGCATATGTTCTACAGACACTTTGCAAGTATTACGTGACATATGCAGGACATATGATGGGTGCACGCATGGAACGCGATATGCGCAAGGAACTGTTCGACCATTATGAAAAGCTTTCGTTTTCTTATTATGATCAGCACAATTCCGGACAGATGATGAGTAAGCTGGTATCGGATCTGTTCGATATTTCCGAGTTGGCACATCATGGTCCGGAGAATCTTTTTATTTCTCTGATCAAGATTGTGGGATCGTTCCTGTTTTTGTTTGTGATCAACTGGAGACTGGCGATTCCGATGCTGGTGCTCGTAGTTGTTATGCTGATTTTTTCCTATGGGCAGAACCGCAAAATGCAGGAGACGTTCATGGACAACCGCAGAAAAATCGGAGATATCAATTCCAGTCTGCAGGATACATTGTCCGGTATTCGTGTGGTGCAGTCGTTTGCAAACGAACGAATTGAACAGGAAAAATTTGAAAAAAGCAATGAGGGATTTCTTGTCTCCAAGGATGCGAACTATCGTTGCATGGGAAGCTTTATGAGTGGAAATCTGTTCTTCCAGGGAATGATGTATCTTACGACACTGGTGTTTGGCGGATGGCTGATCGCGCATGGAAAGATGGCGGTCGGTGATCTGGCGATGTATGCACTGTATATCGGCATTTTCATCAGCCCGATCCAGATTTTGGTGGAGCTTACGGAGATGATGCAGAAAGGCCTGTCCGGTTTTCGGCGATTCCTGGATGTGGTCGAGACGGAGCCAGAAATTGTGGATGCAGCAGATGCGAGGACTTTGTCTAATGTAAAAGGCAATGTCTGCTATGAGAATGTTTCTTTCCATTACAGCGATGATGATACGCCGGTTTTGGAACATGTTTCTTTTGAGATACCGGCAGGAAAATCGATTGCATTAGTCGGTCCGTCGGGAAGCGGAAAGACGACGATCTGTTCGTTGTTGCCACGCTTTTATGATGTGACAGGTGGCAGGGTTACGATTGACGGAATTGATGTCAGAAAGCTGACGCTTGAAAGTCTGAGAAGTCAGATTGGTCTTGTACAGCAGGATGTGTATCTGTTCTGTGGCAGCATAAAGGACAATATTGCATACGGCAGACCGGATGCGACGATGGAGGAAATCGTTGATGCTGCACAAAAAGCGAACATTCATGACTTCATTATGGAACTTCCGGAGGGATATGATACCTTCGTGGGAGAGCGTGGTACACGTTTATCCGGTGGACAGAAGCAGCGTATTTCGATTGCAAGGGTGTTCCTGAAGAATCCGCCGGTTCTGATATTGGACGAGGCAACCAGCGCGCTTGATAACGAAAGCGAACGCTATATTCAGAAGAGCCTTGAGGAGTTGGCAAAAGATCGGACGACGATTACCATTGCACACAGACTTTCTACGATCCGGAATGCGGATGAAATATTGGTTGTGGCAGAGAATGGAATCGCCGAGCGGGGAACACATGAGGAACTTTTAAATCAGGGTGGTATTTATGCGCATTATTATGAGATGAGTTGAACTAAATAATTTATCAAAATTGTAGTCGGAATTTGACCGGTTGACCGTGATTCTTTTTGCATCTTTTTTAACAATCATTCCCTTTGTGACATGTCCGCGTTCTTTTGCAATTTTAATTTTTCGGCTCAGCCCGACTTTCCTATTTGACAAAAACTTCAGAACAATGATATACAGTGGTATCAGTGACAGGCCGGCTACTACTACCTGCCATGGATACTGGCGGAGTGCGTTGATTATTTCTTTAAAATCCAATTTCACCCAAAAGAGATTTGGAGATTTCAATCGTGTCAAAAGCAGCATCACCAAGAAAAGTCTTATAGGCGTAACAGAAATGTCCATTAATGTTCATCTGCTGGATTGCCTGATTGGAAGCAGCATGCGTAGGCATGGAACCATAAGCAGCCTTATAAGGATCATAGGAATCATCAAGGTTATGGGATTTCTTGAAAGCCTTTAACTGCTTGATAATACGGTTTGCGTATTTTGGATTATTTTCAGTCACCCAGGCTTCAATGTCAGAGGTATCGAAGATGGTCATAGCTGCCAGATGAGGATTAAGTTTTTGGCATATCGGTTCGGTCATATCAACCATGTGATCGAACATAGATTGTAAGTCCATCAGGAAATCCTGTTTGAAACGGGTAAATTTTGAGGCATCAGGAACAGCATTAAAGCCACAGAAATCACGTAATTCCTGAGAGTATTTCAAGAAAACGATTAGGAGCATATCAGTCGGGATTGAGAATATACGCTGAATCAGAAAAGCTTTAAGCATTGGATAAAACTGGTGCTTACGAGGTCTTCCGGTTGAAGCGTGAAAATGAGTAACAAAAGAAACAGGAACAATTTCATCAAGGTTAATGGCTTCATCAAGAAGTGAAAGGAACTGGTATTTGTCGTTGTCGAATTTATTTTGGCAATCTTCAAAAATTTCTGCCAAAGTGAGCTGCTTATGTGTTATCATATAGATATATCTCTTTTTGGTGGATTGGTTTATAGTTTTTCGCAACTCTATTTTACCATAAACCTTGAG
>ENA-OUUV01001637-OUUV01001637.1-human-gut-metagenome-genome-assembly--contig:-NODE-1637-length-10209-cov-4.293283_pt1 | contig 10209 bp, 9 predicted proteins | sample MGYA00237952_ERZ548838 | MGnify/ENA primary metagenome ERZ548838 (study PRJEB26490, sample SAMN05194705) | human gut metagenome | biome: terrestrial biome; feature: human-associated habitat; material... | reverse complement strand
TGTCCAACCGCACCGGTGAAAAGATCCTCTTTGATTGCAAGGAGAACGCCTTGACAGCCGATGAAAAATCACGGGCAGAGCGTTTTTACAGGTACTACTGCAAGCTCAACCGCCTGCCGTCACGGATCGACCCGGAAGCCCCGCTCCCAGCCAACGGCTGAGCAGTTCTCCCCTGTCGGACAAACGCGGTTTTTGAGAATGTGGGCACGGCCAAGCTGCGGCGGGCCGGAATCTCCGGTCCCCTTTTGGTTTTTGCGCCCCTGATCCCTGCACATGCAGGGCGCGGAAACGCAGTGCGGACCCCAAAATGGAATCAGGCAAAAAAGTAACGACCTTCAACCGTTGTCTCCCAGTTGAAGGCCGTTACTCATGCATCTTGGGTTCAATCATTGACGTAACCTCACATTCTTCAGTTTTCGGAAAGCTTTGGTTTTTCGCTTGCTAGGGTACTCTTAGTGATACATTGGACTCACCCTTTCCTGATTTTTATTATACGCAAATCCGCCGGAATATCAATTCGCAGGGATGTTAAAATTTGCAGAAAAACTTTGACTGTTCTGTGAATTGATTCGCGCCTTTGCCTATGCTATCATATTTAATTGGGGGCAATGATGCCGCTCCGTTAAAAACAGATGCACGCCTTGAGCTATCCACGCACAAGGGCAATATCAACAACCGCTTAGAGCAATGCTAAATCAGGGGTGCGATTTACTACAAATCGTACCCCCTTAAATATTACTTATCATAATAAAGGCCGCCAAAGATCCACAAGGTAATTTCAAGCGTGTATTCAAAGGCTATCTCTAAAAAGGACCCGGGGTACTGTGCCGCTATCGGCATGGTACTCCGGGTTTATTTAGGGTGTAACTCCATTCGGTATGCTTGTCCCCACAGGTAATCTTGACCGGGCATTCAGGTGATGGTTTTCCGCCCACGGAACCGCTGAAGGGTCTCCGGCAGATTCTCCTGATGGAGCAGGGCAGGGTTGAAGCGCAGCAGACCAAAGTTCAGATTGAACAGGGAGCCGACGCCCACTGCGGCAACGATGGTACCGATGCCCACCTGACCGCCCAGCCGCCAGCCGATGAATACAATGACCACTTCCACGGCGGCGCGGCAAAGGCCTACCGTCCGGTGCGTCTTACGGGCCAGTACGACCATGAGCGCATCGCGAGGACCGGAGCCTAAGGTGCTTTTCATATACATCCATGTCCCCAGAGCCAGCAGCTCCATGCCGATCAGCAGCGCGGCCAAACCGGTCGAGAAGCGCTCAAACAAAGGGATCCAGTTCAGGTACAACAGGATGTCGATGAATATCGGGCAGACGAAAATATTTGCCAGCGTACCGAGGCCGAAACTCTCCCCGCAAAAATAAGCAATGGCAATGACTGCGGCTCCGACAATGCTGGCGGCGGTACCGTAGGTGATGCCGAAGGTCTTGGCGATACCTTGCTGGAGAACGCTCCAAGGCTCCAAGCCGATATTGGCCTGAAGCATCAGCGTGATGCCGATGGCGCTGACCAGCAGACCGACCAAAAGCAATCCGATCCTGCGAAGATATTCCTGAAGCATGGTTTGCCTCCTTCTGCGGGTCGAGCCCTTGATATGAGATGATTGGCACAGATGTGGAAATTCGGCAGCTTGCGGCCCGCAAGGCTGGAATTCAGATCTGCCCGTTGTCCGAATTCTTGATTTGAGTGATGTAGCGGTATACGCTGGCCGGAGAGCAGTGGAGACTGGCGGCGGCACTTTTGACTGCACCCTTCAGCAGAAAGAGCCCGCCGGATTCCAGGGCTGCGATGACTTGCAGCCGTTTCTCCGGCGTCAGCTGCTCCGGCGTGACCCCCATCCGTTCCAGTTCCCGATTGATGGCGTCCAAAGCCACCGCATCTGCGGAGTTGCGGAATTTTTCCGGGGAGGATCGGGCGGATACACCATCTTCGTTCTCCGGCAGCGGCTGCGCCAGCACATCGGTCACAAACAGATCCGGATGGCACAGACTCAGGATGCGGTCACAGACATCCCGATAGCGGCTGTCGTCAAAGTTGATGCACAGCAGGCCGATGAGCTTGCCGTTGTCCTTGATGAAAAAGGTGCTGGAGCGGAGATCCTTGCCGTTGACGTTGATGCTGTAATAGTGGAGATGATAGTCCATACGCTCATAGCTCTTGTCCCGGAGAATACTCAGGGACATATTGGTCAGAGGCGCACCGAGCTTTCTGCCGCTGATGTGACTGTTGGCGATGGCGATGATCTGTTTTCTCTGTGATACAGAGGTCTTGCGGGTAGAGACCTCTGTATCAAAAGGGCTCGATTCAGTTGCCACCCATAGCGTAGACCATGTCCCAAAAGCGCAAATCAAACAGGCAGCACTTTTCAAAGATCTCGCAGAGGTGCTCTGCTGTTTTTTCGTCGATGAATCCGCTGAGTGCGTCAATTCGGTCAATGAGCATCTGATTGGTTCGCCGGTAGCTTTCTGAAACGTAGCCCGCGAACCACGAGCCGTAACGCTTGTCCCGCAGCGCATCCGGGCAGCGTTCGACTATCTTTTCTGCCACATACGCATAGCTCCAGGAGCAGTTCAGAAGCGTCACCAGTCCAGTCAGCACATCCCCGGTCTGCGCCTCCCAAAGCATGTAATGGGTATAGGCGTTGTTGTCCATGTGAGGACGGGTGCTGTGGATCTCCTCCTCCGTAATGCCAAGGCGCTTCATATACGGAATGTGGGTGCGGAAGGTCTCTCCGATGGTGTCCGCCAGCTCTCCGCTCAAAAAGCGGATCTGCTCAAAATCGTCAGCCTTCTGGATGATTGCCGCAAAGATCTTCACATAATCCTTGAGGTATAAATAATCCTGAAGCATATAATACCGGAATTTTTCCGGCGGCAGCGTTCCATCTGCCATCTGCGTCACAAACGGGTGGCAAAGATACCGGGGCCAGATTTTTTCCGCCCGGGCATAGAGTGTTTGTGAGAGCTTCACGCCGTCCTCCTCTTTCATTTATGGGCGATGATCGCCACATAGCCGCCGCTCTGATAGCCGGGGACCACATCCTCCACGTCCTCATTGGTGTACATGGGGTTCTTCAGCAGGGTCTGATAGAAGTCAAAATCGTGGAAGCCCAATGCCTTGAGCACATCGATCTTCTCCTCCGTGGAATGCCACACGCCTGCGCAGCACAACTCGTGGGGATACGGCAGCTTGGGCATAACGCCGTTGAGGAACGGGTGGTCAAAGGTGCCTACCTCTTTTGCCAGCAGATACATGAACCCAAAGGCGCTCTCCTTGGGAACGTCCAGCGAAATAAAGGTGCCGTTCGGCTTGAGGGCCTTCTTGCAGACGTCAAACGCCCGGGTCAAGTCCTCCATATAGCTGGAGCTGCCGTTGAGATAGATCACATCATAGGCATTCTCCTCCAGCTCCGCATCTTCAATCGCGCCGAAGGCCACCACGTTCACGCCGCGCTTCTCTGCGATGGCACCCATGTCGCGGGAGGGCTCAATGCCTTCGATACCGCTGCAGTCGATCATGCTCTCAAACAGGCCGCTGCCGCAGCCCACGGAAAGCACGCGTTTGCCCTGAATATCACCGAGCACTTTCTGGAACAGGCGAAGCTCACTCTGAAACAGGTTCTCATTCTCCATGAACCAAGCGTCATACTGTGCCGCATAGCCGTCAAATTTAGGTTTCATTGTCAAAGAGTCCTTTCTGATTTTAGAATTTCAAATCTACGGGGGTTCTTTACCGTTGTCTTTGGTTCATTTTTCCTTGAAAAGCTGGGTGTTTACCTCGTTGGATTCCTAAACACCGCATTCGATACGGAGTAACATAAGGCTAAAGCCCTACCTCTTGCATTTAAATGAACCTTTTGTTAAGTGTATCACAAGCAGCCCCTCTCCGCAACGCCATTCTTGCAGTCCGCAGCGGATCTCTGCCTCAATTTTTCCGTAATCGTTTTACGATTCAGCAAAGAGAGCAAGCAGCCCCTCCCCCTGCTGTCTGAGTGTGGATTCTGACAGATTTTTCAAAAAACATCCGCTAAGAATCGGCGTCCTTTTTCACAAGACTCTTTGCTTTTCCGCGCCGGCATGGTATGATAGCCACAGTACCTTGCCCCCGACACAAGCCGGGCTGCGCTCCGTCAGCGGCGGAGCACTGTTTCCCGGTGGGGGAATCACGAAAGGGAGTATCGTATGGAGTACAGCAGCATTTTTGTCTGTCTCATGGGCATGGGCACGGTGTTCTTCGGGCTGATCTGCCTGATCGCGTTGACCTATCTCATGAGCGCCGTGGTGGGCCGCGGGAAAAAGGCCGCCCCGGCACCGGTCCCGGCTGCGCCCCAGACCGCCGGTGAGGTAACACCGGAGCTGGTAGCCGCCGTATCCGCCGCGCTGGCGGAGGAGCTGGGCACCGACATCACCGGCATCCGCATCGTTTCCATGAAAAAAGTGTAAGGAGAGGGAGAAACACACATGAAAAAGTACAGAGTCACCGTCAACGGGACGGTTTATGAAGTCGAACTGGAAGAGCTGACCGGCTCCGCCCCCGTTTCCGCCCCGGCGGCTCCCGCCGCTGCCCCCGCACCTGCCGCGTCTGCCGCACCGGCTGCCGGTGAGCAGATCTGCGCCCCCATGCCCGGCAACATTCTGGCCGTCAACGTCACCGCCGGTCAGGCCGTGAAAAAGGGCGACGTGCTGATGGTTCTGGAGGCCATGAAGATGGAGAACGAGATCATGTGCCCCGGGACGGCGTGGTGGCCTCCGTCAATACCTCCAAGGGCGCTTCCGTGGAGTCCGGCACGCTGCTGTGCGTCCTCCAGTAAGGCAGGGCCGATATGGACGCGATCATTCGCTTTTTACAGGACACCGGCTTCTACCTCTTTTCCCAGGACGGCAACTGGCGCTGCCTCATCATGCTGGGCATCGCCTGCGTGCTGCTGTACCTGGGCATCGTAAAGAAGTTTGAGCCGCTGCTGCTGGTGCCCATCGCCTTCGGTATGCTCATCACCAACCTCCCCGGCGCGAATATGTTCCACGAGATCTTCTTCGCCGGGGGTCACATCCACTGGGACCTCATCGGCGGACAGCCCGTCACGGCGTCGCTGCTGGCGGACCTCCACAGTCAGGGCGTGGCAGAAAACGTCCTGGCCCCCTACATCCAGCAGTTGATGACCGCCGCCCAGACCGCCTTCTCCCCGGAGATGGTGGAACAGGCCATCGCCGCCGTCACGGAGGAGGCCGGAGCCGCCATCACCGCTCTGGAAGCACAGCTTCAGGCGCTGGTGCAGGCGGAGCAGGCCGCTGCCTACTACGGCATGACCCTCTCTGACATCACCATCACCCCGGGGCTGGTGGACATCCTTTACTTAGGCGTCAAGCTGGGCATCTATCCCTGCCTGATCTTCATGGGCGTGGGCGCTATGACGGACTTCGGTCCCCTCATCGCCAACCCCAAGTCCCTGCTGCTGGGCGCAGCCGCCCAGCTGGGCATCTTCATCACCTTCGTGGGCTGCCGTCTCATGGGCTTCACCGGCCCGGAATCCAGCGCCATCGGCATCATCGGCGGCGCAGACGGCCCCACAGCCATTTTCGTCACCGTTCTGCTGGCACCGGCCCTCTTAGGCCCCATCGCCGTGGCGGCTTACTCCTATATGGCGCTGGTCCCCGTGATCCAGCCTCCCATTATGAAGCTGCTGACCACGGAAAAAGAGCGCCAGATCGTTATGAAGCCCCTCCGGGAGGTCAGCAAGAAGGAGAAGATCATCTTCCCCATCGTAGTGACCATCTTCGTGGCGCTGCTGGTGCCCTCTGCCGCCCCCCTCATTGCCTGCCTCATGCTGGGCAACCTCTTTAAGGAGTGCGGCGTCACGGAGCGGCTCAGCAAGACCGTGCAGAACGAGCTCATCAACATCGTGACCATCTTCCTTGGCGTCAGCGTGGGCGCAACGGCCACCGGCACCACCTTCCTGTCCCTCCAGACCATCAAGATCATGCTCATGGGCGTGGTGGCCTTCAGCTTCGGCACCGCCGGCGGCGTTCTGCTGGCCAAGTTCATGAACCTGTTCCTCAAGGAGAAGATCAATCCCCTCATCGGTTCCGCCGGCGTGTCCGCCGTGCCTATGGCGGCCCGCGTATCCCAGATGGTGGGCCAGAAGTACAACCCCGGCAACTTCCTGCTGATGCACGCCATGGGCCCCAACGTGGCAGGCGTCATCGGCTCCGCCATCGCCGCGGGCGTGCTGATCTCCCTGTACGGCTGATAGGAGGCAGATATGGAATTTTTATCGAACAAGCCCCTGCTCATTACGGATACCATCCTCCGGGACGCTCACCAGTCTCAGGCGGCCACCCGCATGACCACGGAGGATATGCTCCCCGCGCTGGAAATGCTGGACTCCATCGGCTACTACTCTCTGGAGTGCTGGGGCGGCGCCACCTTCGACGCCTGTATGCGTTTCCTGAACGAGGATCCGTGGGAGCGGCTGCGGACCATCCGCCAGCACGTGAAGCACACGAAGCTGCAAATGCTGTTCCGGGGCCAGAACATTCTGGGCTACAAGCACTATGCCGACGACGTGGTGGACGCCTTCTGCCGCAAGTCCATTGAAAACGGCATCGACATCATCCGCATTTTCGACGCGCTGAATGACGTGCGGAATCTGGAACAGGCCATCAAGTCCACCCGGAAGTACGGCGGCGAGGTGGAGGCCACCATGAGCTACACCGTCTCCCCCATTCACAACGAGGACTACTTCGTGAAGCTGGCCAAGACGCTGGAGGACATGGGTGCCAGCGCCATCTGCGTCAAGGACATGGCCAACCTCCTGCTGCCCATGGACGCCTATTCCCTCATCAAGCGGCTGAAAGAGACGGTCTCCATCCCCATCCACCTCCACACCCACAACACCACAGGCACCGGCGACATGGTGAACCTCATGGCGGCCATGGCCGGCGTGGACATCGTGGACACCGCCCTCTCCCCCCTTGCCAACGGCACCTCCCAGCCCGCCACGGAGTCTCTGGTGGCCACGCTGCGGGGCACCGTCCGGGACACCGGGCTGGATCAGTCCAAGCTCAGCGAGGCGGCGGCCCACTTCCGCAAGGTGGCGGCCCGTCTGCAAAACGAGGGGATCCTGGACCCCAAGGTGCTGCGGGTGGACACCAACACCCTGCTCTATCAGGTCCCCGGCGGCATGCTGTCCAACCTGATCTCCCAGCTCAAACAGGCTGGGAAGGAGGACAAGTACTATGACGTGCTGGCGGAGATCCCCCGCGTCCGCAAGGATTTCGGCTATCCCCCGCTGGTGACTCCCACCAGCCAGATCGTAGGCACCCAGGCGGTGATGAACGTCATCGTGGGCAAGTACAAGACCTTCCCCAAGGAGTCCAAGGGACTGCTGCGGGGTGAGTACGGCGCGCTGCCCGGCGAGGTGAACCCGGAGGTCCGGGCGCTGGCGGGCATCGACCCGGAGGCGGTCATCACCTGCCGTCCGGCGGACAACATCGCCCCGGAGCTGGAAACCTACAAAGAGCAGTTCAAGGACATCGCCAAGTCTGAGGAGGACGTGCTGTCTCTGGCCCTGTTCCCCCAGGTGGCCCCCAAGTTCTTAGCCTGGCGGGACGGTCCTCACGAGGCCCCGGCCCAGCCAGCCGAAGCACCCAAGGCCCCTCCCGCCGACCCCAACGCCGTCCGGGAGCTGTTCGTGGAGTACAAATTTTAATCTTTCCCCACCGTCCCGGGCCTTTTAAAAAGGTCCGGGACGTTTTTTCCGGCGCTCCGAAATGCGGAGGGACGGTTTGTTTTTCATAGAAAAACGCTCTGCCCCGCAACTGTTTTTTATCCGGGTGCATCAGCGCTTCTTATAGTAAATATTTGATTTTCATTCTTTTCTTGTAAAAAAAACCATTCTATAATAACCCGGTCAAAAAAAGCAATCGTATGCCGTGCGGAGCTTCCGCACGTAATTTGGGAGGCAATTCAAATGGCAAACTGCGCAATCGTAGGGATCAACTGGGGCGACGAAGGCAAGGGCCGCATGGTGGATTATCTCACCAACCACTTTGACGTGGTGGTGCGGTATCAGGGCGGCGGCAACGCCGGACATACCGTGGTGAATGACAGGGGCACCTTCGCCCTCCACCTGCTGCCCTCCGGCATTTTCCGGGAAGGTGTGGTGAACATTCTGGGCAACGGCGTGGCGCTGGACTGCGAAAACCTGCTGGCGGAGATGAACACCCTCCGGGCCGCCGGGGTGTCCATTACCCCGGAGAATCTGAAGATCAGCGACCGGGCCTCCCTCCTGCTGCCCTGGCACCGGGAGCTGGACGGTCTGGAGGAAGCCCGGCTGGCCGACAAGAAGTACGGCTCCACCAAGCAGGGCATCGCCCCCTTCTATTCCGACAAGTACCAGAAAAAGACGGTGATGGCCGGAGAGCTGCTCCATCCCCAGCATCTGAAGGAGCATCTGGCAGATCTGCTGGAATGGAAGAATCTGACCCTCCAGAAGGTCTACGGTGCCAAGGGCTACACGCTGGACGAGCTGCTGGCTTGGGTAGACAAGTACTGTGAAGCAGTTAAGCCTTACATTTCAAATACCACCGCGTTCCTGCGGGACGCCCAGAAAGCGGGGAAATCCATCCTCTTTGAAGCCCAGCTGGGCGCACTCCGGGATCTGGATTACGGCATCTACCCCTACACCACCTCCTCCAACGCTGTGGCGGCCTATGCGCCGGTGGGTTCCGGTCTGCCCACCGCCAAGCTGGACGAGGTGGTCGGCGTGGTAAAGGCCTATTCCTCCTGCGTGGGCGAAGGCCCCTTTGTGTGCGAATGGTTCGGGGAGGATGCGCAGAAGCTCCGGGACGCCGGCGCGGAGTACGGTGCCAAGACCGGACGGCCCCGCCGGGTAGGCCCTATTGATCTGGTGGCCACCCGCTACGGCGTGGAGGTCCAGGGCGCCACCAATATCGCCCTCACCAAGCTGGATATTCTCAGCTATATGGACAAGATCCCCGTCTGCGCCCACTATGAGCTGGACGGCCAGCAGACCGACGAATTCCCCTTCCCCGTCTGCCTTCAGGACGCCAAGCCCGTCATCGAGTACGTGGACGGCTGGAAGTGCGACATCTCCAAGGTCCGCAGCTGGGACGAGCTGCCGGAAAACGCCCGGAACTACGTGGAGTATGTGGAGCGGGCCATCGGCTGTCACATCGGCTATGTGTCCGTGGGCGCGGAGCGGGACAGCCTCATCATCCGCTGACCCATCAAATCTGGACAGAACGTCCCGCTTCCTGTAAACTATTGGAAAAACGCTGGAAGGAGCCTTTATGAGCAAGGATATTTACGAATCCCCCCTGTCCTCCCGCTACGCCTCCCCCTATATGCTGCACCTGTTCTCTCCGGATATGCGGTTCCAGACCTGGCGGCGGCTGTGGGTGGAGCTGGCCCGGGCGGAGCACGAGCTGGGTCTGCCCATCACCGCAGAGCAGGTGGCGGAGCTGGAAGCCCACGTCACCGACATCGACTACGCTGCCGCAGAGCAGCGGGAAAAGGAAGTCCGCCATGACGTGATGGCCCATGTCTACGCCTACGGTCTGGCGGCCCCCTCCGCGGCGGGGATCATCCATCTGGGCGCTACCAGCTGCTATGTGACGGACAACGCCGACCTGATCCTCTACCGGGACGGTCTGCGGTATCTGCGGGGACAGATTTTATCCGTTCTGGTGAATCTGGCGGCCTTTGCCCGGCAGTACGCTGCCACGCCCACTCTGGGCTACACCCACTATCAGCCCGCCCAGCCGGTGACGGTGGGCAAGCGGGCCGCATTGTGGATGCAGGACTTCCGCTCCGATCTGGAGGAACTGGATCACGTACTGGCCACCCTGCGCTTCTTGGGCTGCCGGGGCACCACCGGCACTGAAGCCAGCTTCATGGATCTCTTTGAGGGCGACGGGGCGAAAATCGACGAGATGAACCGCCGGATCGCCGCCGCCTTCGGCTTTGAGCGCTGCTTCTCCGTCTGCGGCCAGACCTATCCCCGGAAAACCGACAGCCGGATTCTGAATGTACTGTCCTCCATCGCCCAGAGCGCCTACCGCATGGCCAATGACCTCCGGCTCCTGCAGCACGACCGCCAGGTGGAGGAGCCTTTCGAGAAGAATCAGATCGGCTCCAGCGCCATGGCCTATAAGCGGAACCCCATGCGTTCCGAGCG
>ENA-OUUV01001635-OUUV01001635.1-human-gut-metagenome-genome-assembly--contig:-NODE-1635-length-10221-cov-3.889042_pt1 | contig 10221 bp, 10 predicted proteins | sample MGYA00237952_ERZ548838 | MGnify/ENA primary metagenome ERZ548838 (study PRJEB26490, sample SAMN05194705) | human gut metagenome | biome: terrestrial biome; feature: human-associated habitat; material... | reverse complement strand
CAACGCACATTGGATACACAGCTTGCCTTATTCTAAATTCATCGAACTCACGTTAATATAAGATGATATGCTACAACCTCAATAATAGAGTTATTTTACAATCCATATATATAATCATAAGAAAGAGCAGTTGCTTTGCGACTGAATTATATGATGCAAAGATAAGGAATTCCCTCTCAGAAACCATTGGTAATACACGATTATATTCTTGTAATATTGAAAATTAAAATATTGATAATCAGTGGTATTTGAGAAAAATAATTTGTAATTCAAAGTAAAACTATTGTAATGGCAATTTCTCTGAAAGAAAAGCTATGATATTAGCTCCTTCCTGAGCATTTATCTTCTTTCTGACATTGGTTTTATACTTGTGTACGGAGAACACGCTATTCATCCAGATGGCGGCAATTTCATCTGTCTTAAAACCGGACATAAGCATACAGCAGAGTTGAAGTTCTTTTTCATTGAGTGTGGGATATGTCTTTGCCAGTTTGGAATAGAACCCGTCAAAAGAAAGGTCTATATCTTTATAAAACTGTTCCCAATTCATCGTCAGTAGATCATTGCCTTCGATGATATTATGCTTCTCCAAATCCTTTAGAAATTTTGCGCTCTGCACTTGTTGGGTATTTCTTAATACGGCTATCTTTTTGGCTATTTCAAAGTCTCGCATTATAAAACCTTTCACTTCGTCTTTTATGTTCCGCAAATTTTCCAATGAGTCAATTTGTCGTTGCAGGGCAAGAATCTTATAGACTTGTTTCTTTCGTATTCTTATATACACTATTAGCCATATACATATGATTAGAAGGAAGCCTGTTAGAATATATCGGTATGTAGCAATCTGCTTGTTGAACATTCTTTTTTCATGGATACGAGTATAACTCTGTATCGCTTCATCCAACGACTGTCCGCTATTGTAATTAAGAACAGAAGTATAGCCCTCCTTTACTTTATCCAAATAGTGGATTTGTTCTTTCAGGTTATGATTTGTTTTGGCAAATTCGGCACATAATGTATAAAATTCAATTTCTGACAATCTTATGTCATCATCTGTATCACATTCCTTTGCCAGTATTTTGTGCTGCTCTGCTTTTACCAGATCATTTTTTGTATAATAGCAATAGGTCAGAATAGAATGACAGGTAAACAAGTGGCTCATAGATTTCTCTGTGGCTAAAGCGTCATTCAGTTTTTCTATACTGGAATCCAACTGATTCATTTTATACAATACAACTCCCAGTAAGCGCTTTATGTCGTTGTAATAGGTATTATTCTTGCCGACGTTATATTCTAATTCCTCCAGAATTTCATATGATTCATTGTAGTTTCCCGTATATAACAGATTTTTGGCGAGTTGGATTTTGGTAGAAATACTCATATCCGCAAGTGGCACATCCTTTATACATTGGTTTGCCAATGTGAGATATTTGACAAATTGGAACATATTGAATTGATTGATGTACATGTTTCCTAAATAGCTGTAGAGATAAAACAGCCATTCTTTATCGTCTTCTTGATTGGCAAGATAGATGGCTTCTTCTATAACATGTACTTCATTCGTTAGATCCTTTTCCTTTCTGTACACTCCGGCCAGGAGATATTGGGCTTCTAATTGTTGTTGTACCAGCTTTTCTGTCTTAAAGATGCGAATACTTTTTTGTAATTGTTCTTTTGACGGGTAACAGTCGTTATTCACGTAATTGAGTGTCAGTGCCGACAATATAAAATCAGTCGCCTCTTTTCCGTTCCTGATTTGAGGAAATCCTGTTGTATCGATTTTTGATAAATATAAGTGTGGATCATTTTCGATGAAAAGTATTTTTTCGTCGAAATTATATGTTGATAAATGTTCTTGGTTGCAGGAAAATAGAAAACTTATAGATAAAAGGAACAAGCATATTTTGAATTTCATGTCATAATAAGTCTTTATAATTACGGATTTAGAAAGTCTGTTTATGTTCATTACTATGCAAATATAATGTTTTTCACCGACAATCATCTTGTTGCGCAGCTATTTATATCTTGTGATGATTGTTTAATTTATATGATAGTAAATAGTTTTTTATATTCACCGAAGCCGAAACATCCGGCTATGACAAAATCTTCCTCACTTTTGTCAGCCAGTGACAGCAGGCTGTCCAGAGTATCGCAGTAGAAAAAGATTTCATCGTCCATTTCCGTATCGGAATCCATGTCCAGGGCTATTCTTGTTTCCAGTGTCTCCAAGGTGTCGTTCCAGCGTATGGCGCATTCGAGGAAATGCGGTTCATGTCCCTTTTCAGTACGGTACTCCTGATATTTTTCACGGATTTCCTTCTTGATTTCCTCCGGCTTCTTCCAGGAACTGTCATCCACGATTTCAAGACTCAGCCCCTCGACAAGCAGGCAAGTGCCTTTGTCATATACCATCAGGGTACGTTTTCCCATGTGGCTTTTTCTCAAGTTTTCCCAATCGGGAATGTCCCACCGTTCGGTAGTCCATACTCCCCGGTAATTTTCGGGGACAGCGAGGTATTCGCTCAGTGTCATTCTTTTCATCTTTCCGTGTATTTATGGTGAAACAAAAAGAACCTTGCAGGTCTTGCAAGGCTCTCCAAATGCGGGATAGCGGTCAAACTCGTTGCAGGCGTCCCAATCCACGTTCATCCTGTATCCTTTCGGGAAATGTGTGCCGATAAATTTTTCAATCATGGCCCGTTCCTCTTCGTTCAGGCTGCCGTCCTCTTCTGTTCCGTATTCCAGGGCATATATGGCCCATTCGGGAATATTGTCCCATTCCGTCTTTTTCATGTGCGCTGCCATAGCATACCGTTTATGCGGCGGAAAGTCTGCCGATTATCTCCTGAAGTTCCTGTTCCCATTTCCCGTCGCCATTGCCGAAGGATGGATAGGTAAGCTGGTACCAGTTGTGGTAATCGAAGAGTTTCATCCTCAGCGGATAGTAGTCGAATATTTTCCGGCCGTCCCTAAAGATGCGGATATGATTTATACCTACGTTCATGGCCTGTAGTCCGTGTCCGTTTAGAATCTCATGGAATCTTTCCATCGGGGTGAAGTTGCTTCTGCTCATATCTTTCATTTTTTTGAGTTAGACATCTGCGGCTTGTCAAGCCGGTATTTTATTTCTTGCCTGCCTTTCTGTCCCGTGCCGGATTGCGCAAGGCTTTGCGAAAAAATACCGGAGCACTCGTGCGAGGATGATTTTTTCAGCAAACCACGGAGGGGCTCGGCCTTGCACAATCCAGCGGGCACGGGACGACCTTTGCAGGCGGAAATAAAACAGCGGTCTCCCTTTTTCTCTATTTTCAGTCATTGTTTTCTTCTCCCTCCTGCTGCGGGATGAGGTGTCTCAGCTCCGGATCATTTTTTATTCTTTCCATTTCTTCTTCTATTATCTGCAAGACATCCGCCTTTATCTGCGAGTAGTTGCGGTCAATCTGCTGCTGCATGATATCGTTTCCGTCCGCGTCCCTGAACTCGTTGATGACAGGAATTTTCCTGTAGGCTTTCATCTCTTCCGATACCTTTGCGCTGTCCACGATGATGCGGGCATGGAAAATCTTCTGGTCTATCTCTTCCCCGAAATTGTCTGCCACGCTGCCAACGAATGTACCCTGCGAAAGATTGGCTATCTTGGAAGCGGGTATCAGGGAATCAAGCTGCGTGTTGATGGAAGTCGAAGTGTCCTGACGGTTGATGGATATGGACTGCCGCTGCTGGAGAATCTTGCCGAACCGTTCCGACAGTGATTTTGCCGTTTCTCCGACCACCTGTCCGCTGAAGATATTGCCCACCGTGTTCTGGATAACCTTCGCCTCCTTGTCGCCGTAGTCACGTGCAAGCTGCGAGAAGTCCTGGAAGCCGAGACAGACGGCCACCTTGTTGCTTCGGGCGGTCGCAATCAGGTTGTCGATACCACGGAAATAGATGGTCGGAAGCTCGTCGATGATGATGGAACTTTTCAGTTGTCCTTTCTTGTTCACCAATTTGACGATGCGCGAATTGTACAGGCCGAGAGCCGCCGAATAGATATTCTGCCTGTCCGGATTATTGCCCACGCAGAGGATTTTGGGGTGTTCGGGATTGTTCAGGTCAAGGGTGAAATCGTCTCCCGTCATCACCCAGTAAAGCTGTGGCGAGATCATTCGCGAAAGAGGGATTTTCGCACTTGCTATCTGGCCCTGGAGCTGGTCTTGAGCTCCGCCTTGCCATGCGTCCATAAAGGGGGAAAGATAGTTTTCGAGGGACGGATAAGAGGTAAGAATCGTGAAGATATCGGCATACGGCTTGTTAAGAAATTCGATTGCATGAGGGAACGTGCAATACTTTCCGTCCTTGTAAATCGTAGGCTCGGCACTCGGCGCCTTGCCGCATTTCTGCGGTAGGTTTCCGAGAGCCTGCCCCCGAACCGTGCTTACATGTCTCCATGTACACGGCTCTCCGTTATAATTCAACTTAGTGTTATACATTGCCATGTATTTTAGCATTACATTCTGGACAGACTGCCAATGTTTTGCGGTGCATTTTGAGCATGATGCGTTCCCATTCGTTCTTGCCTGTCAAGTCTTTCAAGGCACGAACATGGTGCATCACCGTTTTGCCATGCGCTCCGCATACCTCGCACTGTTCCGCCTTTAGTCTCTCAACAAGACTTGAGGCTGGCAGAAAATTGGTGTTTGGAATTATGTCGCATTTAGCATCACATTGAGCGTCTTTTCTCTTGAAACCCTCATTATAGAACACACGGCATTTGCATTGCCCTTTTGCATCCGTGTAACTGATTACAAAGTCTTTGTCTTTCGAGTATTTCTTTTTAATCTTCCGTACACTGCTGCTTTGCTTTTTGGCGATGCTTTTGTACATACTGTATTCCATAATATAACCGAACCTTTTGCAAAGAGTAGATACATTGTTCGCTATCGAGTAATAATTGTAGAATCCTCTTATCTCCTTATTGAATTGGGCTACAATATCCTCCGGTTTGCAGTTCATCATATAACTGCGTGCCTTTGGCTTCCAATCCTCCTTGCCATTGGTTTGTATAACCCTCATGGCTTTGTAGTCAATCAACTTGTTCTTGACCACCTCTCTCGGGAGTAGAAGTACAACCTTGCGGTTGAACATTCTTTTGAGCACTCCATTCTTATCTCTCTTGGTGGCTTTGGAGTTGCGTACGGTTATTTCATATCCCAGAAATTTAGCTTTTTCTTGTGCATGGGTTATAAGCGTTTTCTCTGCCGACAGTTCAAGTTTTAGCTTATCTTTCATGAATTGTGTGATATTCGCTTTGATTTGCCCACATTCTTCATGGCTGCCGACAACCCCAATCAAGAAATCGTCTGCGTATCTGACATATTTCAACCGTCTGTACTCTTCATCCATTTCCATGACACAAGGCATTTGTTGCATCTGTCGGTAATACCCTTTGATTTTATCAATAAGGTCTTTCCGTACCTTTGTATCGGTTTCGGATTTCAGTTTCTTTTCCAGCTTGTTCTTACGGTCTTTAATCCGACGGTAATCCTTATCCAATCTTCTGCTTGCGCCTTTATTGAAAGATTGGGCGTATTCCTCCATGTACTTGTCGAACTTGTCAAGGTAAATATTAGCCAGTATGGGACTAATGATGCCGCCTTGCGGAGTTCCACTGTACGTGTGTCTGTATTTCCAATTTTCAATATACCCAGCGTTCAGAAATTTACGGATGAGCCTTATGAACCTCTCGTCCGCTATGCGTTCTTCGAGTATACCAATCAGAACGTTATGGTCTATGTTGTCGAAGAAGCCTTTTATGTCCCCCTCTATAAACCATTTTGTTCCGAGAAACGTATCTTGAATTTGGTTTAATGCAGTTTGGCAACTCCTACGTGGTCTGAAGCCATGTGAGGTATTTTCAAAACTTCCCTCGTATATGGCTTCCAGTATCATGTGTACCACTTCCTGCACCAACTTGTCTTCAATAGACGGGATGCCCAACGGGCGTTTCTTTCCGTTCTTCTTAGGGATATAGACCCTTTTGGCTGGGTTGGGTTTGTAACTTTCGTCTCTAAGCTTGGAGATTAGATTTTCTATTCTCTGAATACTCATTTCGTCAACTGTCTTGCCGTCTGTCCCAGCGGTCATATTGCCCTGTTTGGCATAGATTCGCTGGTAGGCGGTATAGAACATCTGTTCATTGAATAGAATACGATACAACCGTTCGAACTTATAGCCCGATACATTGCTGTGTCTCACTAAGTTGTTCAATACATTCTTTGGATTTCTCATAATGTCTCTCACATTTTCCTTTGATTATATTGATTATATAACTGCTTCCCTTCGCCATGTGCAGGGCATTACCCTGCTCGGACTACTATGGAAGCTCCGTTGCCATGCCGAATATTCAAGAACGACTTCTATAGCCTTTCGGCGTTTCGGTTTAGGCAATCCCCATTTAGCGGGTGTAATAACAAGCATGACAGACTGTCGGATGCAACGTTCGTCCGTTAATCTGCTTATTGCAGACGTGTCGCAGTCAGTTCTTTGCCCCATACAATCTAAGCACTTGCTGGGGTACATGCGATATGGCGTTGGTACCTGCCTTCCGCCACAGCCCTGGTATGTGCCACTGGATTGTTGTTCAACCAGTTCAGGCTTCATCCTCATGTCCGTCTTTCTGTCTTGCCATTCAGTCGCAGCGTGGCAGTTGGCTGACTTATGGCTTCTCCGACATGCTACACTCCCCCTCGGGTTTCCCTCTGGGATAAGTCGGATGACAGTAGGTCTTATTTTCATAGAACTCTAACCTAATCTATTGCTAAATAGATATTTATTACACCGCCTTATGGGCGCACCGCAAATACCAGATGATTGCGGCAAGCAGGATAATCGGTGACTCCACGAAAAAATCACCCTGTTTCTGTATCCAGGTCTTGTTCAAATTGAGCATTATGGTATAGGCACTTTCGTAGGCATCGCTGATATCTGCCATGAATCTTGGATTGATTGGATTGCAGCGGTGGCTGCGTCTGGGGTCGTCAAAATTGATGACATAGAATTCCGGTTTGACCTTGTAACTCTGCCTGTGTTTGAGCAGATGGTTGTAGGCTATCTCCGAGAGGTCAGGAAACTTGTAGTCGTAGATATACATGGCAAAGGATTTCTCGATCTGCTGTTTGATGTAGTTGTTCACCACGGCATAACTCTTTCCCGAGCCCGGGGTTCCCAGCACGATGGAGGCTCGGAACGGGTTCACGATGTTGATCCAGCCGTCCCATTCCTTGCCCTGATAGACAAATTTCGTGGGCAGGTTGACGGAATACTCGTTTTCCATAAGCCTGGTTTCCTGCATGAAACTTTCGTTGGCGGTGTTGAATACGTCTTCCATGAGGTTGTGCTTCAGCATACGGCTGATCCATACTCCCGACATGAGCAGGAGAATGTAACCTGCGGTGAGCGTCAGCGTATATGCGGCCGCATTCACCGTCGGGTTGAACGGCAGGTCGAGCATCCACCAGTTCATGAAGAACAGGACGATGCCGCCGAGGAAGGCGGCGTATATTTTCCGCCACGTCATCTTCTGGTTCTTGACACCTTTCGTACCCAGACACGAAAGTCCCAGGAATATGAAGGCGAACACTTTCGTCACGAGTAGGTTGCTGAACAGTCCTGCCGTCCTCTGGAAGTTCAGCAGAATCCTGTCCACGACTCCGATGTTGATGCCCATATCCACGAATGCGCTGTAGCAGAACCAGTAGACATGGATCACAATAAACACGATGGAAATGGCACGCATGAACTCCATGACCTTGGCCAGTCCTCTTAAATCATCTTCTTGTTGCATAACTGTAAAAATTTTGATGGTTGGTAATTGACAATCAGGATATGCCGCGTGAACGGCGTTTCTTCTTTTTCTTGCGTTGCAGTCTGCGGGCGAGTGCCTCCTCCTGCGGGTCCGGTCCGTTGATGTCGGGACTGAATATTCCGAAAGCCTGCTCGATGGCGCTTTCCATGTTGTCGGAAAGGCTCTCCCGTGTGGAGGCATATTGTCCGGTGGATTCCGGCTCCGGAAATTCCTGCGGCCTGTTAAAAAGCTGTTCGAAGGCGTTGGCGGAAAACTCCTTGCCCAGACGGGAACCGTTATATACCTCACGGTTTCTGTGGTCTATGAAGGTCACGCCGTAGATACGGCCTTCCTCGTTTTCCCTGAACACCACGTCAATGCCCTTTTCCCCGAGCAGCCGGATGAAATCTTCCCGGTTTCCTCGGCAGCCGTGCATGGCCAGCGTGACGGCATCATGGATTTTCGGCTGCCACTTCCGGTTTCTGAAATCTCGGACATTGACGGCAATCCTTTTCTCTATCCCTTCGTAGCCGAAGCGCTTGCCGATGAGCGAAGACTTGATGGGCGTGCATACCGGCCTGCCCGCATCGTCCGTCAGGGTATATACGATACCGTTGTAGGGTGAGCCTTCAAATTCTCCCCGAACCTGTTTGGCCTCGATGTTGAAGCATGAGAGCATGGCACTGAACTCCCCGAATGTCTGGAAGCGGTAGGCGGTGAACACACTTTTGAGGATATTGCCGACCTGACGTTTCACGTCCCCGTCCCGGTAGTCCGCCTTCTTGAGATACGGTTCCAGCAGTTCGTTCCGCTTGTCAGCCACAGGCTTGAGTCCGAATCTGTTTTCCAGTTCCCGGCAGGCTTTCATCGAACGGTTCCATTCGTATGCGTCACTGATTTTCTCTCCGTTCTCCTTCACGCAGGTGGAGACAATATGGACATGCCTGCGGTCGATGTCCTCGTGCAGATAGACGATGTAGGGCTGGTCGCCGTAGCCCATCTTCTGCATGTACTCGCGTGCCAGTTCCGCGAACTGCCCGTCCGTGAGGCGGTCGTCCACCGATGGGTTCAGAGAGATATGCAGTACCGGCTTCTCCGTGTTCCTGTTGGCGGCGAGGTAGCTCTCGAAAGCCCATAGCGTCTGCTGCATGACATTGTGGGGATTTCCGTTGAGGTCGGTAATCATGCGGTTGCCCGCGATGATACGGGCGGTTGCCTCATCCACTTTACGCTGGTTGTAGATGACCGCCCCGTAGAGCGATACACCCCTGTTGATCTTAGCCACCATTCTGCTGTTCCTCCTTCTTTCTTTTTATAAGGTATTCCTCCTCGAACTCCCGGGTAAGCATGATGATCCGCTTGCTCAGCACCACCAGGTCGATGGTGGCCTTTTCCAGATTGCGGAGCAGGGCGAACGCCCGTTTCTCGCCGAAATTGGACTTGACTGCCTTCACAGTCTGGTTGTAGTTGTTGCCGATGGCCTGGAACTGGTGATAGAAATTTGTAAGTCTGATGTAGTAGTCCATCGCAGCCTTGTCGATTCTGACGACCTTCATTTCACGTCCGAAAATCATCGCCTTGATGAATCTTGCCCGTTGTTTCATCCCGGATTTTTCAAACAGCAGCTCGAAATTTCCGTTCTCTTCCGAAGTCAGTTTGATACCGTAGCGGAATACTGCCGGGTCGGTCTTCGGTTTTCTGCCCGTGCTTCTTCTTGTTCTTCTTTTACTGTTTTCTTCCATACGCATTGAGATTTTCTGTTTCTGATTTTACGTCATGGATTTCCGACATTGGAGGAAATCCCTCCCGAGCCTTCAGGCGAGTGGCAAGTTTGTTTTGGGATGCCCGAATCATTTCGGGCTGCCCAAAACACAACTTGCTATGTTCGCTTGAACATGAATTTGCCTGAAGTCAAATTGAGTTTTGACCTTCAGCCTCATTCTTCGGCTTCGGGATAGCTCCATCCGGCATCCATTCCGTTGTCGGTGGCAAAGTTACGATGGTATATCTATCTGTAAAACAGTGGATTATATGTAACAAGATGTCATACGGTGACAAGGGTCGTCACCGTCCCCTGATGATGGTGGTTATTCGGGAAAATCCCCTTTTATTTGCAGTGCGGACGGTTGCGACAGGCCTTCTGATAGCGGAATAATGGTCATATTATCCGATGATTCCGGTAACGGTCGGGATGATGGAAGCAATATCGGACGAGACTGTTGACGGATTGTCATGACCAACAGACAGGCCGCGGATGGAAGCGATGTCGGAAAGATGCGGTAACAGTCGCATTAAAGGTTATGACACCGGATGATACCGTTAACGGATGCGGATTCGGATGGTTGGAAAGAAATGCTGTCTCTTATACACATCTCCGAGCCCACGAGACTAAGGCG
>ENA-OUUV01001629-OUUV01001629.1-human-gut-metagenome-genome-assembly--contig:-NODE-1629-length-10258-cov-2.655003_pt1 | contig 10258 bp, 6 predicted proteins | sample MGYA00237952_ERZ548838 | MGnify/ENA primary metagenome ERZ548838 (study PRJEB26490, sample SAMN05194705) | human gut metagenome | biome: terrestrial biome; feature: human-associated habitat; material... | reverse complement strand
ACGCGCAGCCACAGAATGAAATTCTGTGTTCAAGGGGGATTGGGGGCGCAGCCCCCAAAGAGTCAGCCGTTTTCGGCTGTGATTGGGACTTTTGTGGCACACAAAGTCCCTGCTTGCTATACCGTAGGACGCACGGCAGCGGCACACTCTCAAATCCGGGCATAAAAATAACACCTACTGATTTTTAGTAGGTGTTATCCGATGATTTTGCCGCTCTCAAAGCCGTAGTCCACGCCGGTGTAGGCCTCGTAAGCCTGCCCGATCTTGCGGATACGCTTGAGAACGCCGCTGTGGTTTTTGTAACCCAGCTTTTCGGCAATCTCCTCCAGCGTGTCGCCGCTCATACGCAGTTCAAGGATCTGCATATCCTTTTCGCTGAGCGTGGCCTTGAACTGATCCACCAGTGCCTGTGCTACCGCTGTTTCCTCCACATTCTGCGACGGATCCGGCTCCTCGCATTCTTGTCCGCCGTGGGCGTCGGCGTAGACTTCCTGAAATTCCTCCAGAGAGATCATCGGGTGCTTGGTGCGGGTGTGATACCATTTGCGGATGAAGTCCGTTTTCTGGTTGCTCTTTCGGAAGTCAAAGTCCTCAAAGCAGGGGTACTCCCGTGCCACTTGGATAATCTCGTCCATCCGATGCTTTTTCATCACATTGGGCACGATGTGGCGCAGATAGATGTCGATCTGCCATTCCGGTACATAGCCCAACGCCGAGTGGCAACCTTTGAATAATTCGCCGGCGGACGCCAAGATGCCCTCGTCCTCCAGCTCTTGAATCCAGTAGTCCGGGCAGTGGGCAAACCGCCACGCCGGGTCGTAGCCGGAGTAAATTTCCATATACTCGCCGAAGCCCATATATGGCCAACCCATAAAGGCGGTGGCGTCAATGATGAGCAGTCGGAACAGGTCGCTCTCCACGAACTCACAGGCGGCCCGGTTGTGAAATAGCTCCTGCGGATTCCTCGGGATGGCGTTCAGCTCCGCCCCACAGCGGGACAGGATGCTTTTCGGGATGAAGTAGTAGAACGGGATGTACTCTGCGTTGCGGAACGGCGTAGGTGGGCCGTCCTTTCTGGTCAGCATAATTGGCATTTTTATCGTCTCCTTTCCAGAGGGCCAGCGCCCTCTATATTTTAACGGCACAAGCAAACGCCGATTGTTCCTGCTTTTCAAAAATAATTTTAGCATAGTTGCTGTCCGATAAAAATCCCTCATTAGAGAAATGCTTCAAAAACATTTTCAAAAGAACGGGATGCTCATTACATCATCTCTTGAATGCCTCCCTGACTGTAATGTGCAGACCAGCCGATGGCCCCTTTTTATCCCACTCAATTTCCTATACTCGTTTTGCAAGGATAAAGAGACATGGGAGGTACAGAGATGCAGTTTTTTAAGCTGGTAGGGGCATTCGCAGCCGGGAGCGGCGGACAGGGCAGAAAGCGGACGGCTGATGAAAATGTGGATTTACTGGCCGCCAAGAGCGAGGCCTTCAACAAAGGGCTCCGGGGCCGGGCTTTTTTCTATGTGGTCAACGCCTCCGGTGGCACTTTTACGGCAATGGCTGTGCAGAAGGACCCTCGCATGAATATGAATCCTCAGTTTCCTGCGTATACGGAGGCATTGGGCGTAAAGCTGACGGATATCCACGCGGAGGAGATTTCTCTCCATGCTGCTTGTAATTTGCTGCACCGAGCCCGCCGAAATGATTATGTTGAAGATGATGACGATGTTTTGGAGGCGCTGGATCTGGGCTACATGGTAAATCGGCGCTTCAGTGACTTCTGCTTCCGGGAGGATCTCATGGCAGAGGCTTCCAGGAACGAGATCTACGCCAAAGCCGGACGGCTCTTTACAAAGGACTGCCTTCTCCCGGAGCTGGACCGCATTTACGCCGGGGGCGCTTCCGCAAAAATCGTTGGTCATCCCGTCCACTACTTGATACAGACTGATGACGCAGGCATCCGCCGGGAGATGATCCAGGCCTTGCTGCCATCGCTCTACGCCAATGGACGGCTGCAAAACAGGCGGTACAGCTCTGTCCGCTTTCGCGGAGAGGCGTTGCATGGGGAGTTCTCGGCTTACGACCAGTTTTATAAAAGCAACGCCGGTGGCACAGTGATCGTCCAATACAGCGCCGACTACGGCGACATAGGCGACGAGGATACGGCTGACGGGATCCGTGATACCATTGAAAAGCTATGCAGCTACATCAAAAAATACCGTCATCAGGTGCTGACCATCCTTTGTCTGCCCCGGGAATGCACGAAGCTGAAAGAGCTTTTTTACGAAAATCTCGGCACGGTCAGTTTTGTGGAGCTGAAGGAAGAATTCCTCGAGGGTGAACAAGCCGGAGATTACTTGAAGCTGTTGGCCCGGGACAATCATGTCCGCACAGATAAAAAGCTGTTTGCTAAGCTGGAGGGAAACCGGGGGTATCTGGCGCCGGAACTGAGGACAATCTTCGATGGTTGGTATAACAACAAGCTGAAAACCACCGTGTATCCCCAGTACAAAGAGATTAGCACCGTAAAAACCGAGGTAGAGAAAGCCAAACCGAAAGGCGACGCCTACAAGGAGTTGATGGAAATGATTGGCCTGACCGAGGCCAAGAATGTCATTTTGCAGGCGCTGAACTACCACAAGGCGCAGAAGCTTTTTGCGGACAAAGGTATGAAAGTCGATCGCCCTGCCATGCACATGGTGTTCACCGGCAATCCCGGCACGGCCAAAACCACCGTGGCCCGGCTCTTTGCCCGGATCATGCGGGAGAACGGGCTGCTGTCCCGGGGGCATCTGGTGGAAGTAGGACGGGGCGACCTGGTGGGCAAATATGTGGGCTGGACGGCGCAGACCGTGCAGAAAAGGTTTGAGCAGGCGGAGGGCGGCGTACTGTTTATTGACGAGGCCTACTCGCTGGTGGATGGCCGCAGCGGATCTTATGGGGATGAGGCCATCAACACCATCGTGCAGGAGATGGAGAATTACCGGGACGACATGGTGGTGATTTTCGCCGGGTATCCGGATAAGATGGAGGAATTTTTGCAGAAGAATCCCGGCCTGCGCTCCCGAATCGCCTATCATGTGCCCTTTGCGGATTACAGCGTGGAGGAGCTATGCAGCATTGCGGCGCTGACGGCCCAAAAGAAGGGCTTGCATCTGGATGATCAGGCACAGGAAAAACTGGCCTCTGTTTTTGAGACGGCCCGGAGACAGGCGGATTTCGGCAATGGCCGCTATGTTCGCAATATCCTCGAAAAAGCCAAAATGGCGCAGGCCACCCGGCTGCTGACTCAGGACTATGAAAGTCTCACGCAAAAGGAGATCACGACCCTGTGTGCCGAGGATATTGAAATGCCGGAAATTGCAGCCCCGGCAAGGCCGAGGATAGGCTTTTCGGCGTGACTACCCATACCCTTTTTCTGCGCTGATTCTTGGAGCGCCAATGCGCTTGCAGGATAGAAGCGATAAGGCAGATCATACCCGGTGGAGCATTTTTGCCTCACCGGGTATTTTACACTATGGTTAGACTGACCAGCTATGGAATCAACAACAATTTGGATAACGATTCCGGATTGGTCGGCCAAGTAAAAGCATATATGGAGGGAGTCTTCGATATGAAAAAATGGTTTAGACCGGTTAGAGTGGTTAAAAAGTATATTGACATTGTGGTGAATATGGATGATTACAAGGATTACAAGACGGATGCTTCTGTTGCCGTTAACCCATATTTCCCCATGAAAGTTTCTCGGCCTTCTGCGATAAAGGACTGGAAAATTTCGGATGAAGCGTTGTCTTTGTATATTGATTTTTTGAACTGTGTACTGCATATTATCTGGTCTCATGGGTTGAAAATTACGAAACAGTATTGGGCAAAGAAAACTTACACATACAACATTGAAGTAAAGCATTACGGATATATTCATGATGAAAAAGTTAAGTACATTATACTATTTAGAGTAAATAATCATATCAATCCAACACTGAATAGGGGCCCTAAATTCAATGGCGGCAGAGAAATGACTATGCCCGTATTGCAGGATATTCGGGTAGGAAAATTTGAATCGAGCATTTATCCTGATGCAATGTTTTATATAAATAAAATTTGTAAGGGAATCAAGGAGAATGACGAGTTTACAGAAGGCATGCTGGCGACTTAGAACGCATAAGGGCAATCATACCCGGTGGGGCATTTTCGCCTCACCGGGTATTTTACACTATGGTTAGACTGACACCATAGGAGGCACTTATGAACGACAAGGCCATTCGGAATATTCTGATCGCGTACCTGAAGGCATCCAATCACGAGATCCGCATTTATCAGGAAAAGAGCATAGGCACTTCGATCTGTGATGTAATGGCGGTAACGGACAGGCTGACCGGCTATGAGATCAAAAGCGACTTGGACAACTATTTCAGATTGGCCGGCCAAATAAAAGCATATGACCGGTTCTTTGACGAAAACTATTTGGTGGTCAGCAAAAGCCACTGTCAGTCTGCGCAGTATCATGTGCCGAACCACTGGGGCATCCTGTGCATCGAAAATGACAATATCACTTTGTTTCGGGAAGCGCTCGGCAACCAGCAGGTATCCCGGAGAAACCAGCTTACCATACTGTGGAAGCTGGAGCTCAAGAATCTTCTGGTTCGGAATAATATGCCCCTCTATGCGCAAAGGGATCGTAAGTACATATCAGAGCAGTTGGCTTCGACAGTGGAGCCCGGCCTTTTAGGGCGGCAAATTACCCGGGAACTGCTGCAAAGAGATTATTCCGTTTATGACGCGCAGGATCATACGCTCTATTACAATGACGGTGAAGGGTTTCCGGCGGAGGAAATTGTGGATATGCTGTCGGAAAAGAATCTGGAGCAGATGACGCTGGATAAGTGGATTGAGCTCTATCGGCAAGCGGCCGCCGTGCATGAGCACAAGGAACAGCTATACCGAGCGCCAACGGTCGGCAGAACACCGCATGCGATCCCCTACACAGATATTGAGGTTTCCTTGGGCGTTCCCTGGGTCGGCAAACAGATTATTGCGGATTTCATTGCTCATATTCTGGAGAGTGAATCGGATTTTTCCAGATTTTTGGGATACGAAGAGGTAACCGGAAGCTGGTGCATCCACAATAAGGACTATCTGGCCTCCTTAAACAGTAAAAATGCGATGTTCAAGTACGGACTTGAACGATACAATGCACTGCGCATCATGGAAAATACACTGAACCTGCGGGAGATCAAGCTGCTTGATAACGGAACGGAGTACAACGAACGGGATACCCTTGCTGCCCTAGAAAAGCAGCGCCTGATTAATGAAGAATTCAAGCGGTGGATCTGGCTTGACGAGGACCGCCGTTGGCTGGTGGAAGAAGCCTATAACAACATATTTACCGGCTATGAAGCGCAGAAGTATGACGGAAGCGCGCTGCAATTTCCGGATATGTCGCCGGCGTTTACCCTTTATGGCTACCAAAAGGATGCTGTGCAGAAGATCCTTTCTTCGCCGAACACCCTCCTTGCCTTTGATGTAGGGGCGGGCAAGACCTATATCATGATTGCCGCAGCCATGAAAATGCGTTCGGAGGGGATCTCACGGAAGAATCTGTTTGTTGTACCGAATCATATTGTTGGTCAGTGGGAAAAGATATTCACCGACCTGTATCCGAAAGCAAAGGTTCTTGCCGTCGAACCGAAGTCCTTTAAGCCGATGATGCGGCAGAAGGTACTGAAACAGATACGCGATGGCGACTATGATGGGATCATCATGGCATATAGCTGCTTTGAAATGATTCCCCTGTCGGAAGATGTTGTGCTTGACAATATGAAGCAAAAGCTGAACCGCCTGAATGATGTGCTGTTCGATGCGCGCCAGCGGACGGATTTTTCCAATACGATTGACCGGGAAAAGAAGTATATCAAAAAGCTGACCCGGGAGTTTTTGGATAGCATGACGACGCCCCAAACCGGTGATATAACCTTTGACGAATTAGAGATCAACACCTTGTTTGTAGACGAGGCGCACAACTACAAAAACATCCCCATACGGACAAAGCTGAAAAACCTGAATGGTATCAACACCAAAGGTTCCTCTAAATGCATGGATCTGCTGCACAAGGTGCGCTATGTTCAGCGCACAAATGGTGGGCGAGGTGTGGTGCTCGCCACAGGCACGCCGCTGTGCAACTCCATTTCCGATGCCTATGCCATGCAGCTTTATCTGCAATATGACGAATTGGAAAAGAGTCATCTGGATGTATTTGATAACTGGGTCAAAACCTTTGCTTTACCCGAGCAGCTCTGCGAGATCGATGTGGATACCTCCAAATTCCGTTTTGTGAGAAGGTTCTCCAAATTTTTTAATCTTCCGGAGCTTTCACGGATGTTCTCGCAAATCGCTATTTTTCATGCGATGGACGACACGGAAGGGATGCCGAAGCTGGAGAGCTATACAGATGTAACCATCAAAAGGTTTCCGGTACTCACTGCCTATATGAATTCCCTATGTGAACGAACCGAGGCAATTCGCGGCAAGGCGGTGGACCATCGCGTAGACAATATGCTGAAGGTCAGCACGGACGGGCGAAAAGCTGCGCTTGACCTGAGATTGGTGGGAAAAGAGCAGCCGGCGGGTGAGAGTTCCAAAATCTGTCAATGCGTGGAGCGTGTGACGGCGCTGTACAACAAGTATCCCCAGATGACACAGCTGATATTTTGTGACTATGCGACCCCAAAGAAGGATGCATTCAATGTTTACGATGCACTGAAGGAGAATCTGGTACAGTGCGGCATTCCGGCTGCGCAGATCGCATTTATCCACCACTACCATACAGAAAGCCGCAAACTGGAGCTGTTTCGTAAATTCAATGCGGGGGACATACGCATTCTGATTGGTTCGACCTTTAAGCTGGGTATCGGGGCCTATGTGCAGGAGAGGCTGAAAGCCATTCACCATTTGGATGTGCCCTGGCGCCCTGCGGACATGATACAGCGTGAAGGCAGAATCCTGCGCCGGGGCAATCAGAATAAAAATGTGATCATCTACCGTTACATTACCGAAAGCAGCTTTGATTCCTATTCCTGGCAGATTTTAGAAACAAAGCAGCGCTTTATTACACAGTTTCTCACAGGAACCACCTATCAGCGCTCTATTGAGGATCTGGAGAACCAGGTGCTGACCTATGCACAGGTGAAAGCGCTTGCATTGGCTGAGCCGCTGATGAAACAGCTGGCTGAAAAAGAAAACGAGGTCAAGAACCTGAAAATTCTGCTGTCCAGGGAGCGGCAGACTCTTGCAGAGCAGAAAAAGGAGCTTGCGCAAATCGATGAAAAAATCAAAGCGGCCAGGCAGCGCTGGGAAACATCGATAGCCGCAGTAGACGCCCTGAAGAAATACGATGCCGATGCACGCAAGAATGCCTATCAGCGAATCAAGTCACTTCTGACAGATGACTTTCTCACCTCCGGGAGCGCATTGCAGATGCCAATGGTTTTGGGAATGGGCATGGAGCTTCCGGAAAGGCAGGATGAAAAGAAGCCTTATATCCTGCTGAAATACGCGGAACAAAAATACCTTGTTCCCATGGGTGACACACCGGCGGGCAATGCCCGCCGTGTGATCAACGCCTTGAAAGAGTTCCAAAAGTTTGCGGATCAGGACAAGGAACACCTGGACAAGGTGGTTTCCAGAAAAGAGGAGCTTCAGAACCTTGTGCGGTCACCGGATCATTCCTATTCGGATCAATTGGCGGCCTGCGAAAAAGAGGTCAGCCGGCTTCGCGAGCAAATCGCTGTGCGTGCGGAGTGTGGAGCCTTCACGGATTAGCGCCATGTGTGCCTGCTTCGGTATTCTGTGGCCTGTTTTTGCCCCACGCCATCTTGTATTATAAGATATACCGTGATAGAATATGGTAAAAGAGGAAGTGATCCCATGCCTGTGAAACAGCCGAAAAAACTGCTGATTCTGAACATTTTGGATATCCTGCGGAAGTATTCCGACGAGGAGCACCGTCTAAGCCAGAAGGACATCGCCGAGATTCTGAAAACCGAATACGACATGACCGCTGACCGCAAAGCCATCCGGCGGAACATTCTGAACCTCATGGACTGCGGCTACAACATCGAGTACAGCGAGTCCATCCGCATGGTGCCGAACCCCAAGACCGGCGTGCCGGAGGAGAGCTACCTGTGGTCGGACTTCTATCTGGAGCGGGACTTCACCGACGGCGAGCTGCGGCTGCTCATTGACAGCCTGCTTTTTTCCAAGCACATCCCTTACAGCCAGTGCAAGGAGCTGGTGAACAAGCTGGAGGGCCTGTCCAATGTGTATTTCCGCAGCCGGGTGAAGCACATTGCCCGCCTGCCGGAGGACAAGACCGACAACAAGCAGCTCTTTCTCACCATCGAGCTGCTGGACGAGGCCATCAGCCGGGGGCGGAAGGTCAGCTTCAAGTATCTGGAGTACGGCACGGACAAGCGGCAGCATAGCAAGACCCGCCCCGACGGCACAGAGCGGGTGTACATCATCTCCCCCTACCAGATGGCGGCCAAGGAGGGGAAATATTACCTGATCTGCAACTATGACAAGTATGACGATATTTCCAACTACCGTCTGGACCGCATCACGGAGCTGAAAATTCTGGACGAGCCTGCCAAGCCCTTTGAGCACCTGAAATGGGCCAACGGCCGGACGCTGGATCTGGCCACTTATATGAAGGAGCACCCCTATATGTATGCCAGTGACAATGTCCGGGCGGTGTTCCGGGTGGCCAAGGCCATGGTCAGCGATGTCATCGACCTGTTTGGCACAGAGGTGACCTTCTCCGACGAGGACGACGCCGGTGTTACCGTGACGGCCTTTACCAATGAGATGGCCATGGAGCAGTTTGCCCTGAATTTCGCCCCGGATGTGACGGTGCTGGAGCCCCAGCGCCTGCGGGAAAAGGTCAAGAGCGCTTTGGAAAAGGCGTTGGAGAAATATAAGTAAAGGGGATAACATCATGAATCAGCCTGCCAACAATAAAAAACTACTGGATTTTCTGCTGTATAGCTACTTTGGATGCAGCAGTGAGGATTCCGAGCAAACAGTGAAGAAAAAATGTGCGTACCGCGCGTATTTAGACTTGGCTCGAACGGTCAAATATGTCTATTCTTCAACGGAGCTGGAAAAAGCAACGGTCGGTACTGATGCACATGCGTTCATTGATATTCAGAAAAAACGAATTGAAGATGTCTGCTCGAAACTAATTGAATCCATCGAGATCTTTCCGAATTATCCCGGCGATTTCGACACATGGCATGACAGGCAGTGCGCTCAAATCATTTGTCAAATGAATACGCCTTATGATGATGGTAGGAAAAAATTTCTTAAAGACGGTTTTACATTTACATACGGGCAAGCACAGAAATGGGTGAATATGACGCTGAAATATCTGTGGCTGCTTGATATGCTGCCAAATGGCCTTTCTGAGGCAGAGTTGCATGTACCGGTTGACAGCTTTATTCTTGAAGCTCTAAAAGAGACGCAGCAGTTCAACACCGAGGGAAACAAGATTACCGGTTCCGGCGAATCCTACTATTATAACGGCGAGGCATGGAGCGCCATATCTGATCCTGGAAACTACAAAAAACTGCAAGATGGAATTAGGGACATTGCGAAGAAACGGGGAATTTCCCCTATTCAGTGGGAAGGTCCTGCATGGATTGAGGTTGCAAAACAGAGAAACGAGGAAGAAGAAACAAGAAAGAAAGTAAAAAATAAGTAAACCTTAAAAGGCGCACGGAGAACGATTTGTTCTCCGTGCGCCTTTTTTATCCCACTCACCATGCTACACTATCCCCCGAAAGGAGCGGATGTGTATGAATAAGACCCCTACCGCCTGGATGCTGCGGCGGGACGGGATTGCATTTCCCTGTCAATGGCACTACTACGGAAACGCCGACCCGGCGGAGGTGGAGGAGACCCTCTATGCCGCCGAATGGCTGTATGATGCTACCCAAAGTGAGGAGACCCGGCAGCTGTGCCTGGACCTGATTGCCGCCTACGGTATGGCGCTGCGGTCCAACCGCAATCTGGTGCGGAACCTGCTGTTGGCCGTCCGGGAGCGGCCCTATGTTTTCCTCAGCCGTGCTTTTGTGGAGCGGCACGCCGGGGAGCTTTTCTATGTGAACCCGGCCCGTCTGCCGGGGCTGAACGCCGCCGTAAACCGGGCGCTGAACAGCGAATTTCTACGGGTGCGTCTGGGCGGGCTATATGACACCGT
>ENA-OUUV01001626-OUUV01001626.1-human-gut-metagenome-genome-assembly--contig:-NODE-1626-length-10271-cov-3.450274_pt1 | contig 10271 bp, 8 predicted proteins | sample MGYA00237952_ERZ548838 | MGnify/ENA primary metagenome ERZ548838 (study PRJEB26490, sample SAMN05194705) | human gut metagenome | biome: terrestrial biome; feature: human-associated habitat; material... | reverse complement strand
TTATCAGATTATCTTTAATTTAGAGTACAAAGGTACTGATAATTTTGAAATCTCCCGCGAAAGAATGAAAATGTAGAGCTATTTCAAGTTATTTATCTTCTTCATACAAAGCGCCATAGATAAAAATGTCAATAAAAGATCACCTTCTCTTCCATGTATTTAAAATATTATCCTACCTTTGCCATCCGTAAAGTTAATGAACATTGAAAAACATTAAGATGGAATAGAGCCGGAGTTCAAGCGTGAATTCACTTAATTAGCATCCCAAAGCCACTGACTTTCCTATACCAATTATGGTCCTTACCCACCCCAGATATTCCGATGCTTTAATTAACAAATAAAGCTATACATTAATCTGAAATACGATAACCGTATTTCACAAAAAAACAATTTTATATGAGCAAAGCAACTATTAAAAACAACAGACTGATCTTATTATCACTCTGTATCTTTTTCTTATTCATTTCTTGTATCAATGAATTAGACTCTGAGATTTCTCCCGGTACTGTTCCCATCAAGTTCACCACAAAAATCAATAAAACCAATACACGTGTAACTAATACAGCCTTTGATAAGGGAGATAAAGTAGGATTATACGCAATGCTTTCATCAACACCAATTACAGAGAAACGCTACATTGACAATTTACAACTGGAATGTGGAGAAAAAAATGTATTCATCCCTGAAAAAACAGTTTTTTATCCGACAGGAGATGCCACACTCAACTTCATCAGCTATTATCCCTACCTATCGACCGGAATAGAAGCAGGACAATCAACGATTCCTGTATCTGTACAGACCAACCAAAGCAGCGCAAAAGATCTATCCGTATCCGACTTCATGGTAGCCTCGGAGAAGAATGTAGAAAGCAGCGAAGAGGCTGTTGTACTTAATTACAAACATAAGTTGACCAAGATAAAAATCACAATCACAGCCGGTACAGGAGAAGATATAACAAAGATTTATAAAGCAAATCCTCAAATTATCGCGGTAGGTTTCAAAAGCAAAGCAGAATATGACACAGAAACAGACAGCTTTACAAATCTTAGAGAAGAAGCAGACATCATTCCATTTGGTGAATGGAGCATAGTCAAAGGAGTCTTAACAGGAAAAGAATTCATCATCATACCACAAAACGCTGATTCCGAAACTCAATCCTTCATAATGGAATGGAATGGAAAGTTATACACCTGTCCAATGCCGGAACTAAATATGACAGGAAGCACACAATGTCAAATCGATATCGAAGCTATGCAAACAACCAGTCATTTTCTCACCGGAATAACCGGTACAGTTGAAGACTGGCTGCCCGGAGACAGCAAAGATACGAACAACAGCGGTGGCATCACAACCATTCATTTGGCCGCACTCACTTTCTCTCAATCGAACATATATAGAATCTACCATGAAGGCAAACCGATAGCGGAAGTTTGCAAAGAATATCTAAAATCTGACAATATTGATTCGAGAGCAATTGTCGCATACCCGATCAAAGAGGACGAAACATGCGATCTGAGCAAAGGCGTCGTTCTAAAATTTCAAGATGATAAGAGAGCGATATGTGGAGGAACCATACAGTGGAATACAGACGATAGTTCCTTTATTTATACAGAAGGCAACCTTCAATCCGTTGACAAATTCTATCTCAATGAAAAAGGGGAAATCCTACTGGAAGAAACGAATAACCCTATCAGTATAGATATAGTCAGCCATACCATTAGGGATATAAGAAAAGGAGATTCTTATGAGTATCCGATCGTAAAAATAGGTACTCAATATTGGATGAGAGAAGATTTATGTGCAATGACGTACAGGGATGGAACCACACTGGACAAACAAACTCAATTAGGAGAAGGTGCAGGTTATTTCAGACCTCAGAATACAGAAACATATTTCTATAATGGAGAAGCCGTACTTGCCGGGAACTTGGCACCTGCCGAATGGAAAATTCCAGATAGTGATGACTGGCAAGCCTTAAAAGAATATACGAAAGACAACGCTTCGATACTAAAAGCCGGAGAATGGGAAGTCCTAAAAGAAGGTGATATTCTTGACGCAGGTACCAACCTAACCGGTTTTGCAGCAATCCCCACAGGTACATGGGGCAATGGAGAAAACTTACATAAGGGCAAATTTACAGGTTACTGGACACTTAATGGCACAGACAACAGCATACCTGAGCGAACTGTCAGTTTTACCGGAAGCGATGCAAAGTTTACTTCCGCAGCAACTCATATCACTAATGCAACTTATTATAAGGCCTTTTCCATACGTTGCATAAAAGAATAGCCGGACAAATAAAAGCATATCTCATTTCTTTTTCGTATTTTTGTTCCCAATGTACAAACAAGTTTTGTTCACCGAGCAAAGATAACGAAAAAGAAATGAGAATTATCGACCTGATACACAGCAACGAGAAGACAGCTTTCTCTTTTGAAATACTGCCACCGCTGAAAGGCACAGGCATCGAGAAGCTGTACGAAACCATAGATACTTTACGGGAATTTGACCCGAAATACATCAATATCACCACACACCGCAGCGAATATGTGTACAAAGACCTGGGAAACGGTTTGTTTCAGCGTAATCGCTTACGCCGCCGTCCTGGAACTGTTGCCGTAGCTGCCGCCATCCAAAATAAATATAATATCACTGTAGTTCCGCATCTTCTTTGCAGTGGTTTCACCCGTGAAGAGACGGAATATGTACTGCTCGACTTGCAATTTCTGGGCATCACCGACTTACTGGTGTTACGTGGAGATAAAGCAAAACATGAGTCCGTCTTCACTCCCGAAGGCGATGGCTACCATCATGCCACTGAATTGCAAGAACAAATCAATAACTTCAATAAAGGCATCTTCGTAGATGGCTCGGAAATGAAAGTGACCAACACACCATTTTCCTATGGTGTAGCTTGTTATCCCGAGAAACACGAAGAAGCTCCCAATATTGACACTGATATCTACTGGCTGAAAAAGAAAATGGAAGCCGGTGCAGAATATGCCGTCACACAGCTTTTCTACGATAACCGGAAATACTTCGACTTCGTAGAACGTGCCCGGAAAGCCGGAGTCACCATTCCCATCATTCCCGGTATCAAACCATTCAAGAAGATTTCTCAAATCAGCATGATACCCAAGACGTTCAAAGTGGACTTACCCGAAGAACTGGCATGTGAAGCGATGAAATGCAAAACGGATGAAGAAGCCAAACAAGTGGGTATCGAATGGTGTGTTAAGCAATGTAAGGAATTAATGGAACATGGAGTACCCAGTATCCACTTCTACTCCATCGGCGCAGTGGACAGTATAAAAGAAGTTGCAAAGCTGGTATACTAAGGTCGAAATCAAGTAACATTAGTTGTAAATTATAAAACCATATATAGTATCGTGTTTTTCAAAGAGGTAATAGGACAAGAAGCAGCCAAACAGCGACTCCGGCAGGAAGTGCAAGAGGGACGTATTCCTCATGCTCAGCTCTTCTGCGGTCCATCGGGAGTGGGAAAACTTCCGTTGGCAATGGCTTATGCCCGTTACATCTGTTGCCCGAACCGTACAGATACAGACGCCTGTGGCACTTGTCCCTCCTGCATAAAGTGGAATAAGCTGGTACATCCGGATGTACACTTCGTCTTTCCCATCGTAAAAAAAGGAAAGAAAGAAGTGTGCGACGATTACATAGCTGACTGGCGCCACCTGGTGCTGAACAGCCCTTATTTCAGTCTCAACCACTGGCTAAATGAGATGGATGCTGAAAACGGACAAGCCATCATCTATGCAAAGGAGAGTGACGAGATAGTACGTAAACTCAGTCTGAAATCGAGCGAAGGTGGCTACAAAGTTACTATCGTCTGGCTACCGGAGAAAATGCACGTAGTTTGTGCCAATAAGTTATTGAAGCTTTTGGAAGAACCTCCCGAAAAGACAGTATTCTTATTGATATCCGAAACTCCGGACATGATACTGCCGACAATCCTGAGCCGTACGCAACGTTTCAACATCCGTAAAATAGAAGAAACGGATATTGCCAACGCCTTGCAACAGAAATACGGTGTACGTCCTAATGATAGTTTCACCTTGGCGCATCTTGCCAACGGTGACTTTATCAAAGCATTGGAAACCATTCACCTGAACGAAGAAAACGAACTGTTCTTTGAACTCTTTGTCAGCCTCATGCGTCTTTCCTATCAACGGAAGATACGTGAAATGAAGCAATGGAGTGAGCAACTGGCAGGCATGGGACGCGAACGACAGAAGAACTTCCTGACATACGCCCAGCGTATGATACGCGAGAATTTCATCTATAACCTGCATTGCAAAGAGATGAGTTACATGACTTTGCCCGAACAAAACTTTGCCACCCGCTTCGCCCCTTTTATCAACGAACGGAATGTAATGGGAATGATGGATGAATTGAGCGAGGCGCAAATACATATTGAACAAAATGTAAATGCAAGGATGGTCTTTTTTGATTTTTCATTGAAAATGATAGTTCTATTGAAACAGTAGAAATCAGATATATAGTAGTAATCTCAATCATAAATAAAAAAATGGATTTTAAACTACATAACGGAAGCGGAAGTCTCTGCTGCAAAAGTTGCGGCAGGCAAGACAAGCAACTGAACACCTACGACTGGCTGGCCGACATTCCCGGAAACGGAGAAGAAAGCGACCTGGTAGAAGTTCAGTTCAAGAATACCCGCAAAGGATATTTCCGCAATAGCAACCATATACCTCTTGAAAAGGGCGACATCGTGGCCGTAGAAGCAACGCCTGGACATGACATCGGTGTAGTGACCCTAACCGGACGCCTTGTTCCGCTACAAATGCGAAAAGCTAACATCAAGTCTGAGGCTGATATCAAGCGCATCTATCGCAAAGCCAAGCAGGTAGATATGGACAAATATAATGAAGCCAAGGGACGCGAGCATGACACCATGATACGTGCCCGGCAGATTGCCCTCAACCTGAATCTCAACATGAAAATCGGTGATGTGGAATATCAGGGAGACGGCAACAAAGCTATTTTCTATTATATTGCCGACGAACGTGTAGACTTCCGCCAGCTGATCAAGGTATTAGCAGATGCTTTCCATGTCCGTATTGAAATGAAGCAGATTGGTGCACGCCAGGAGGCCGGACGAATCGGTGGCATCGGTCCTTGTGGACGCGAGCTCTGCTGTGCCACCTGGATGACTTCCTTCGTTTCAGTATCCACAAGCGCCGCCCGTTATCAGGATATTTCTCTCAATCCGCAAAAACTGGCAGGACAATGTGCCAAACTGAAATGCTGTCTCAACTATGAAGTGGACTGCTATGTGGAAGCTCAGAAGCGTCTTCCTTCCAGGGAGATCGAGTTGGAAACCAAAGACGGTACTTTCTATTTCTTTAAGGCAGATATTCTGAGCAATCAGATAACCTACTCTACCGACAAGAACATTCCTGCCAATCTGGTAACAATCAGTGGTAAGCGTGCTTTTGAAATCATCGGTATGAACAAACGGGGTACTAAGCCAGAAAGTCTTATAGAAGAAGCACGCCAAGTGGAACCCAAGAAGCCGATAGATTTGTTGGAACAGGAAAGCTTAACCCGCTTTGACCGCAGCCGTAAAGGTAAAAACGGTGGAGAAAATAACGGTGGCGGAAATGGAAACGGCGGTAATAACAACCGCAAGAAAAAGAAAAAAGGAAATCCGAATCAATCCGGAGATCAACAATCCAGACCACGCCCACAAGGTGAGCCCAGACCGCAAGGTGATCAGCCCAAACCACAAGGCGATCAGCCCAAACCACAAGGCGATCAGCGACGGGGAGAGCAACCCAGGCGTAACAAACCCAAGCGCCCCAACAATCCACCCAGACCACAAGGAGAGAAACCAGCCGGAAATGAAAAACCTGCTCAAGAATAAAACATCTCTCCTGAAGAGTTTAATACTACTGTTCATCGCAGGCTTCCACACAGCCTGCGATGAACAGACTGTATATCATTCTTTTCAATCCCTGCCAACGGAAGGTTGGCAGCGGAATGACACACTATTCTTCAATGTTTCGGTTACAGACTCCGCTACACTCTACAATGTATCCGTAGAAGTGAGAAACCGGAACAATTATCCTTATCAGAATCTGCCCTTACTCATCTACTACGACAGTCCGGAAGCCCTAAATATCAAGCGGGATACATTGGAACTGCGACTTGCTGACAATGCAGGTATTTGGTTAGGAGATGGCTGGGGCGGGTTATATCAATCAACTCTCCCAGCAGGCTTCGTTCGTATTGGAAAAGCCGGGGAATACCGCTTCAAAATTATACACCTTCTACCGGACGAAGTTCTTCCCGGCATCAACGATGTAGGAATCAAATTAAAACGCTGACAGTCTCTTTTTGCGTCCTGCATCAATCCGCAGAAAGATGAACAGCAAGATAGTGAATCCCCAAAGCGAAGAACCGCCATAACTAAAGAATGGCAACGGAATACCAATCACAGGTGTCAATCCCAACACCATACCTACATTAATAAATAAGTGGAACAGGAATATACTAACGACCGAGTACCCATAGACTCGACCAAAAGTAGACGGTTGCCGCTCCGCCACAGCAATCAGACGGAGTATTAATATAAGGAATAAGAGTAGCACGGCAGTAGAACCTATAAATCCTTCTTCTTCACCTACCGTACAGAAAATGAAATCTGTATCTTGTTCGGGTACATATTTCAGCTTAGTCTGAGTACCGTTCAGGAAACCCTTTCCTGTCAGACCACCGGAACCAATAGCTATCTTCGACTGGTTGACATTGTATCCGGCACCAGCCAAATCTTCTTCCATACCTAATACCACCTTGATACGTATCTGCTGGTGAGGCTCCAATACTTTATTAAAGAAGTAATCACTGGAATATAAGAAACCGATAGAACCGATAGCAAACATACCTATCAGAAAATAACTAAGATGACGTTCACTTAACGAAAGGAAAATAAGATACCCAACTACCAGCACACACAGTCCCCATTGCACCCAAACCAAATTAAACGGAGTCACATATTCCGATATAAAATAAGCGATTAACAACACTCCAATGGTAACTAACAATATATTACGTACCGGTTCCCATTTCTTTTTATAAACCCATACCATTCCTGCTGCAGACAGCAAGATCATCGAGAGTACGGCAAACTCTCCTATCGGCGTCGGCGTATCGGCAATAAACACCTGATCAAAACGAATGCCTACCACAAAGTAAACTACTGCACACAACCCGGAAAACAGAACCACACCCGGCATCCCCTCCCGATACAGAACCAAAAAGAAAGCAGTATATACCAATGCGGATCCAGTCTCTCGCTGCAAGATAATAAGCATCATCGGGAACAGAATAAGAAAAACCATCATCCAGATATTCTTCCAGTTCTTCATGGTGAACGAATAGGAATTCATATACTTGGCCAACGCCAGTGCCGTAGCAAACTTGGCAAACTCCGCCGGCTGCAAACTTACTGGCCCCATAACCAGCCACGACCTCGATCCCTTCGTATCAGGAGCTATAAAGATAGTAACCACAAGTAATATGGCAAGTGCTATATAAATCAGATAGGCAAACATATCATAAATATCATCTTCAAGCATCAACAGCACAAACCCTAATCCGAAAGAGCAGATGATCCAAACCAATTGTTTGCCTGCACGAGTGGAGAAATCCCAGAAGTCGCGGTCACCATAATCATAGCTTGCCCCGCAAACGCTGAACCAACCGAATGCAATCAGAATCAAGTAAACACAGATTGTTACCCAATCCAGTGATTTCCATATACTATCTCTCCTCGTCACCATACATTATCACACGATTACTCATTTCTTCTGCTCTTTCCTCACTGGCAGGCGAAAGTTTTCCATTCAAATACTGTTCCATCATTAAAGCACCATAAGGTACTCCGTAGGTTGCCCCCCAACCACCATTCTCCACATAAACAGCAATAGCGATCTTCGGCTTGTCCATTGGGGCAAAACCTATAAATGCAGAGTGGTCATGTCCGCGATTCTGTGCCGTACCCGTCTTCCCACAGACTTCTACACCGGGCAGTATGGTTCCGGCTATACGGCAAGTAGCACTTCCGGTAACTCCTGTAACGGCAGCCCGCATACCTTCTACAATTTCTTCATAATAAGAGCGGTCGATAGAAGTGTAACGACGTTCCCGGTAGGTACTATCCAATTCTGCATCCTGAATATCCTTCACGATATGCGGAGTTATAAAATAACCACGATTGGCAATGGTAGCCGCCAAGTTTGCCATTTGCAAAGGTGTACTTAGAACTTCACCCTGACCGATAGAAATACTGATTACCGTCAATCCATTCCATGATCCACGATAGGCCTTATCATAAACACCTGCATTTGGAATAAATCCGCGTTTCTCACCCGGCAAATCCGTTCCCAGCTTATAACCAAATCCTTGAGAAACCATGTGATCTTTCCATACAGTAAGTGCATTCTGCGGCGAACCGTATTTCTTATCACCAAACATGCGATAAAGCCCCCAACAGAAATAAGCATTACACGAAGTGGCAATTGCCGGTATCAACGGAAGTGGAGATCCATGTCCGTGACATCCCACACGCAGGCCTCCATAAATAAATCCATGAGAACAGGGAAACGATGTGGACGGCTGTATGATACCTTCTTGTAAGAATGTCAGCGCCTGGGCTGTTTTGAAAGTAGATCCCGGAGGATAAACACCCATAATCGCACGGTTCAACAACGGCTTCTGTTTATCTTTCTGCAACATATTATGGTTTTTCCCACGCTGACGTCCGATCATCAGATGCGGATCAAAATTAGGTGCCGATACCAGACATAAAATCTCCCCCGTTTCCGGCTCAATAGCCACAATAGCACCGATTTTATTCTTCATCAAACGCTCACCCAACATCTGCAAATCAATATCCAATCCCAATTTCAGGTTCTTGCCCGGTACCGACGGCCTATCCAGTTTACCATCCATATAATGCCCCTGAATACGCCCGTGCGCATCACGAAGCAAAACCTCTACCCCCTTTTCACCACGCAGGTATTTCTCGTATGACTTCTCTATACCTTGCTTACCTACATAATCACCACGGATATAATAATCATCAGCCTCAATATCTCTCATTGAAACTTCACCGATATCCCCCAAAGCATGCCCGGCAGCATTATAGGTATATTGCCGGATAGTACGCCTCTGAATATAAAAACCCGGAAATTTGAAAAGCTTTTCCTGAAACACACCACACTCTTCCGCTGAGAGCTGCGTCATAAATACCTGATGCGTATATCTGGAATAACCGGGATTCATCCAGCGGTTCTTCACATCTTTCATTCGCTTCAGCAACTGCTCTTTCGTAATATTCAGTGTACGGCAAAAATCGAGAGTATCCAGTTCTGTCACCTCTCGCGGTACGAATGTGATATCATACGCAGGTTGATTGAACACCAGCAACTTTCCATTGCGGTCATAAATCGCACCGCGCGAAGGATACTGGATTTTATTGAGGAAAGCGTTACTATCTGCGTTCTTCTTGTAAGTATCAGTCATGATCTGCAACACAAAAAGACGCATGATATAAATGATAACAATCACAATTGCTACCCCACCTATCACTAATTTCCGCTTTTCGAGTGTATAATCTTTTGCCATCTTACTTCTTCTTCACTCCTTCTATAGCCATGATACAGGTTACAGTCAGCAACGCACTTGCCACAATTCTCAGCAGCAACGTTCCGATATGGGCGAACGAAAAGAACTCTATGGTAAGTAATATTGCATGATGAATAAAAACGCTAACAATCAAATACTTCAGGAAAGGAACAATCCCCATCGACTTAACCGAAGGAACTATATTTTCAAGCGTATCCCGCGGTACAAACAGACGCAGGAAAGTAGGGCGTAAGAAAGCCAGAGCCACCGTAGCCGCAGCATTCATACCCGGTGTATCCGAGAAGATATCCACCGTCAATCCCAGGAAAAACGCCCACAGCATCAAAGCATTCCGCGGCGTTTCCGACTCGAATTTCAGTATGAGATAGATATATAGAAAAGGAGTGGCATAGCCGGCAATATGCACATTATTCAGTATCAGTACCTGCAATAGTACCAAACCGACAAACCAACCTATTTTATGCAGATAATTGAGAACCAACGTTTTCTTAATTGACAATTGACAATTGATAATTGACAATTGGGGTTACTATATTAAATTAGATTATCACTCCTATCACTCTACCACCTTATCACTC
>ENA-OUUV01001612-OUUV01001612.1-human-gut-metagenome-genome-assembly--contig:-NODE-1612-length-10359-cov-3.142372_pt1 | contig 10359 bp, 9 predicted proteins | sample MGYA00237952_ERZ548838 | MGnify/ENA primary metagenome ERZ548838 (study PRJEB26490, sample SAMN05194705) | human gut metagenome | biome: terrestrial biome; feature: human-associated habitat; material... | reverse complement strand
TATTATATATTCATCAATTATAAATAACATATGTAAAGCAAATATTTCTCAACAAAAAAATATTTTGGAACTTTTATGGATAAAATTTATCTTTCAAGATAAATTCCTCTATATAATCTATCGTTATTCTTGAATAAAAAACATTTATTGGGTTAATTAGTACATCACCAATTAAAAGAGTAGAATGAAATGTTACAATAACGCGCTCATTATCAGCTTTTAATTATTCAAAACGGTATGAAATGGGTACTTCGAGCCACTTACCTCCCTTTGCCATATACCTTTATAGATAATATACAATAGAATAAACTCTGTTCTATAGCAAACGTAAACAATTGTTTTTTAGCAATATACACTTATTGTAGTTCCGCGAAAACTCTGGTGATTTCGTTTGTTGGTATGCAAACCCAAGAAGTAACGATTAAACCTCATGTAAAGGTAATTTTGAAATCCGATTCTGAGCTGCTTGAAGAGGTTGTGGTTACCGGTTACGGTACATTTAAAAAAGCATCATTTACCGGAGCTGCTTCTACTGTAAACACTTCCACCTTGGAAGATGTACCTGTTCTTTCTGTTGCCGACAAACTTTCTGGTAATGTCGCTGGTGTTACTTTTGGCTCAAGTTCAAGTAATCCGGGTTCTGTAAGCAGTATCCGTGTACGTGGTATGGGTTCCATCAATGCCGGAAACAATCCGCTTTATGTTATTGACGGAACACCGGTCACAAGTGGAGACTTATCCGAGTTCACTTATAGTGATGCAGGAACTGATATTTTGTCTTCACTCAATACCAATGACATCGAGTCTATCACAGTTATCAAAGATGCGGCTGCTGCCTCTCTTTACGGCTCGCGTGCTGCTAACGGTGTTGTGGTCATTACGACGAAAAGCGGAAAACAAGGCAAAACAAATGTAAGTTTCCGTTCCGACTGGGGTTTCTCAAACATGGCAATAGATTATCGTCCTATGCTCGACGGTGACTCGCGCCGCGAACTCTTATGGACCGGTCTCAAGAATTACGGGTTATACACCGGAAACATGTCCGATGCAGATGCCGCAACTTTTGCAGACCAGAACATCGAGGACTTTGCTTCAAAACCCTCAACCGGATGGACGGATTGGAAAGACCTGCTTTTCCGTAACGGTTCTCATCAGAACTACCAGTTGAGCGTATCTGGCGGTAACGACCGTACCAAGTTCTACACCTCAGCTGCTTATACCAATCAGGAAGGTATCATTTACAAACAAGGTCTGGAACGTTTCACTGGTAATGCAAACCTCACTCATAAGTTTGGAGACTTTGAAGTTCAGGTTACAAGCCAATTCTCAAAAGTAAGACAAAACAAAACTAATGAAGCTACCTCCTATGATGGACCTGTGGCCAATTACGCATTCTTCCAAAGCCCCTCATCAACCCCTTATAATGAAGACGGCACATTAAACAATGGTTGCGGCGTATTTGGAGTCAATCCTTTGTATGAAAGAGAACACAGCTCTGACGTTTATACCCTGATGAAGGCATTCAATACAATCAAGTTGACCTACAATATTTGGGACAAGTTGAATTTAAGTGAAAAGATTGCTTATGATTACGCACAAGGAACCAATGACGTTCTTTGGGACAGACACTCAAACAATGGTGCCCCCGGTGGTGTCATGCAGCGTATCGTCAATCGTAATGACCAGCTGAATACACAAACCCAGCTCTCTTACATCAACTCTTTCGGTCTGCACAATATTGACGCCCTGCTTGGTTTTGAAACACAAGATACGGAATATGCTTTCAACTACATGGCAGGCCAAGACTATCCGGGTGATTTGTACGAATTGACAAATGCCGGTTCAACAAGTGCCGAAACCAACAGACAGAGCTATCGCATGACTTCGTTCCTCGGACGTGCCAATTATAACTACGCAGACAGATATTATCTCGGTCTCAGCTATCGTACCGACGGAAGTTCACGTCTGGCAAGAGAAAACCGTTGGGGAAGTTTCTGGTCGGTTTCCGGAGCATGGAGATTCATAGACGAAAGTTTCCTGAATCCTGTCAAGAGTGTATTGACAGATGGAAAGCTCCGTGTGTCATACGGTGTAAACGGAACGCAACCATCAGACTATTACGCTTATATGAATCTTTATAAATACGGAATCATATACAATGGACAGTCAGGAATGTCCATCGTCGGAATTGCAAACCCGGACCTGAAATGGGAAAAGAACAAAACATGGAATATCGGTCTCGACCTTTCATTCATCGACCGTATCTCTGTAACATTCGACTACTATCAGCGTAAAACCAGCGACCTTATATATGACCTCCCCGTATCACAAGTCGGCGGATATTATGATGGCAATTATGGGTATACCACCCCGCAAAACATCGGTTCACTGAAGAACTCCGGTTTTGAGTTGACCATTACATCAACCAATTTCAGAAACAAGGATTTCACGTGGACCACTTCTCTGAACATGGCACACAACAGCAACAAACTGACCAAATTGGATGGCCAGCAGAATGAAATCGTATCAGGACCGCTGATTCACCGTGTAGGCGAACCTTACTATTCATACTATGTTTATGAATACGCCGGAGTCGACGCAGAGACCGGTAAAGAAATGTTCTATCTGAATGACGGAACAGAGAATGCCCGCAAGACAACTACAAATATCTCTGAAGCCAACAAAACTATTGTAGGCAAGCATCAGGCTAGTATAGAAGGCGGTCTTACCAACAACCTCAAATGGAAGTTTATCGACTTGGGCTTCACTTTCACTTATTCATTGGGTGGTGATGCTTTTGACTACTCCACTTGGCAGCACTCCAATGGCGGTTCATATCTATACGGTGGTGCCGTACCGACATACTATGACATCTCAAAGATGTGGACAGGCCCGGGCGACACGAATGCCACATTGCCTAAATTTGAATATGGAAGCGCTGCTTCACTGTCTTCACGCTGGCTGATGCCTACTGATTATCTACGTCTGAAGAACCTCACATTAGGTGTAAGCATTCCGCAAAACTATATCAGCAAGCTTGGGCTCAGCAAAGCCAGAATCTACTTCTCTGGTTCCAATCTGCTTACATGGAAGTCTAAAGACTTATTTGTAGATCCGGAAATGCGTGTAGACGGACTATGCACATTTGAGACTCCGGCATTGAGAACATATACATTCGGAATAGAATTGAATTTCTAACTAATAAAGATACGAAAATGAAAATATTAAAGACATTATACACAGCAACGCTTTGCGCAGCTATGGCAGTCAGCACTTCATCATGCCTCAACAGTTGGCTGGATCAGTCACCCGCAGACGGAATAGATGCTGAAACCGCAATCAAGAACAGCGATGATTTGGCCAATGTGCGGACGGGACTTTATGCTGCCGTTAAAGGTAACAGTAGCCTGATTAATTATTATGGACGCCTCATGTTCGTATACGGTGACATGAGAGGGGAAGATATCCAATATGAATATAACGGGGGAAGTGGAAGAGCAAACTTCTACTACTATATGGAATATACAACTGCAGACAATTTCACCACCTCAACAGCCGTATGGCAGATGCCTTATGTAGTCATTGCACGCGCCAACCGTCTGATTCAGGCAGCAGAAAGTGGCAACCTGACCGATGCGGCAGAGGCAAAAGCCACTATTGACCAATATGATGCAGAAGCAAAAGTTCTGCGCGCCATGGCACTGTTTGACCTTACACGTATCTACGGTAAACCTTATACGGTAGATCAAGGCAGCTCACTCGGTGTGCCCATCGCTACCTCCCCACTAGAATCGACAGAAAAGCCAAGCCGCAGCACGGTAGCTCAATGTTATGAGAGTATTGAAAAAGATTTGACAGATGCAATCAACTCAAATGCACTGCCCAAAACCAATGAAGTGGGTTATGTCAACCTTTGGGCTGCCAAAGCCTTGCAGGTACGTGTATATATGACAAAAGGCGAATGGAGCAAGGCTTTATTCGTAGCAGAAGACATCATATCAAACTCGTCTTACAAACTTTGGGAACCGTCAGAATATGTTGCAGCATGGAGCAAAAGTGATGCCAATCATTCAAAAGAAATCATGTTCGAGATTTCCATCAACAACAATACTGACTGGACAGACCGTGAAGGTATTGCCTATTTATATGCCGACAAGGCTGGCGCTTCTCCCGGATATGGAGATGTAATTGTCACAAAAGACTTCTCTGACATGCTTACATCCGACCCGGCAGACATCCGTAACGACATTTTATTGGCTGCGGCAGCAGGAGGATTTGACAAACGCAAAGTTTACATCAACAAAATGCCTGCTGTAAACGGAGATGTACGTTACTCCAATGTCCCATTGCTACGCTTGTCAGAAGTTTACTTGTCAGCAGCAGAAGCAGCTTTCCAAGCCGGAGACAAGAACAAGGCTGCCAACTTGCTGAATGATATCATCTCCAACCGTACAACGGATGAAAGCAAACAAGTAACCAGCGGAAATATCACATTAGACCGCATCTACATTGAACGCCGCAAGGAACTTGTAGGTGAGGGACAGCGCTATTTCGATGTTATGCGCCGAGGTGAAACTGTTACACGCTACACGGACGTTAATGCCAGAGGATGGCACGACGTATTGAGCGAAGAAGCGCGTACATTCAACCGCGACTCCAAGAAAGCGCTCCCGTTGATTCCCGTCGGTGAAATCAATGCCAATCCGAACATAGAACAAAATCCAGGCTATTAATCAATAGTAGCCTAAAGAAACTTGGGAATTTTCCCAATGTGTTTTTATAAATAAAGTGTTTAGAGGAGGTGTGCCAGTGATGGTATGCCTCCTTCTTTCAATATATCCACCAATATCGGTTTCACTCCGCTGACAAAACACTCAACGGCAATAACCATCAGGATAAGTCCCATCAGGCGCATCATCACATTGTTTCCCGTCTCACCCAGGATTTTGACCAACCGCGTGGAAGCACGCAATATGAAGAAGGTAATCAGATAAATAAAGGCAATCATTCCTATAAGAACTCCTTTCATCTGAATGGTATGGGCATCCTGCATCAGCACAATGGCATTGGCTATGGCACCAGGACCACAAAGCATCGGTATGGCAAGTGGAGTAATCGAAATATCATCCGCATAAGTTTTAATCTCTTCGTCTTTCAATTTCATTGGAGTATACCGGGCCTGCAACATATCAAAACCAATCTTAAAGATAATAACTCCACCGGCAATACGGAAACCATTGGTAGAGATACCGAAGAACTTAAAGAGGAACTGCCCTGCAAACGTAAAGACCATAATTGTTATAAAGGCAACCAAAGTGGCGCGCGATACTACCGACTGCCGTTCACGGTCTGTCATTCCATGCGTCATGGTCAAAAACACCGGCATGGTGCCGAGAGGGTTTGTCAACGTAAAGAAGGAGGTAAAACAAAGTAAAGCGAAAGGTAAGATTGTGTCCATAGCTGTATAATATACGTTTCTGCAGACAAAAGTACAACTAAAAATTTCAATGTCACAAAATCTGCATCAATTCTTTCAGATTACTGATATGATAAGTCGGTTGGAAAGGCAGTTCTTCCTTCCCTGTTACATTATAAAACACTTGGTGCATGCCCACTCCTTTGGCTCCTGCCACATCATTCTCCCAACTATCGCCTATCATCAAAGAATCACGCACTTCGGATTGTGTGGCAGAAAGTGCAAAATGAAAGATTTCGGGCCAGGGCTTCAAGACACCGATGTCATCAGAGAGAACAATCTTCTTAAAAAAGCGGTCGATACCCGCCGAACGCATCTTATGACATTGCAGCTCTTGGAAACCATTGGAAAGGATATAGAGGTTGTATTTCTCTGCCAAATATTCCAGTACCTCATACGCATGCGGCATCAGCCTGCTTTTTGTGGGAATGACCGAAAAGAAATCATCAGAAAAAGCCTCGGCCAAAGCTGCATCCCTCGCCCCTACTGCCTCCAGAGGATATAGGAAACGCTGGCGGTTCAACTCTTCCTTACTGACCTGCCCCCTACCGTATTCTTCCCATAGCTCTACATTGCGATACTGATAAAGTGTATAGAAATGCTGGAAAGACCGAAAGAAACGGTCATAATCATACTTCTGATACATCTCTTCGAATGTATCGCGTGCATTAAGGGAAAATGCCCAAAGCGTATCGTCCAGGTCAAAAAACAGGTTCTTATATTGGGATGCCATAATTTAAAGGAAAGGGATATATAAAAAATAGACGCAGATTATCAATTCCAATAACCTGCGTCCGTTCTGTATCAGTCTATAACAGTATTATTTTACCTGGATTACCAAATACTTGGACACACTCCAGAAGTCTTTCGGATTTGTAATCTTCAAAGTCAACTGTCCTTTATCATCCTTCTCCAACGCATAAGAGCCCGCGGGATGAGTAGTCAAGATATCAGCATCTTTAGAGTATAGTTTAATCTCTTTTGTCGTACGGATATCCACTTGTGTAAAGTAGTCCTTGTTGATATCAGAATCTTTCAGCACTTGGCCTTTTTTGAAAAGGCCGGTATTTGTCAATATCTTCTGGTCTTTCAGCTCCTTCTTTGTGCCAAACACAAACCAAGCCGTATTGAGTGCCTTATCTTGCTCGGCAACGGTTTTGGCCTTCGCCTCATTTTCGGCAGTCAATTCCTCCTTCTCACTAGACAAGCCGGTTACGGCAGCATCCAGTTCCTGGATACGGATATTCTTGGAAGCCAGCTCAGCCTGCAATTCTTCAATACGCTGGGTCTTTGCCACCAACTCCTGAGTCAAAGATTCTACAGCCCTCTTCAACTGGGCAGAGTTATTCTTACTGTTCTTCAACATAGATTGCAGTTTGGCAATCTGTTCCTTGTTCTCTTCCATCTGTTTACGGATAAATTCAATGTCCGACGCAATCTGCTGCTTGGCATTCAAAGAGCCTTCTGCCACAGCACCACGCTGCAAATCCACACGGCTCTCTGCTGCATTAATCTGGCGGAATCCCTCTGAAATATCATTGAAAGTGCCCATCATCTCGTCCAATTCAGCATTACGCTGAGTCAGTTCCATCAATAAAGAATCATTTTCAGCTTTCAGCTGGTTCTTACTGCCACCAGAGAAGCTGTCACACGAAGCCATTACAGCCGCGCATACAATTAAAACTGCTAACTTTTTCATACGCTTTCGTTTTACGTTTGGTTAATGAAGTTATTTAATCGTCTATTCCTGCTACTACAATCACAATTTCACCGCGCGGTTCGTTCGCCGTGAAATGTTCAATCAATTCTGTAAGCGTTCCACGCACCGTTTCTTCGTGCATCTTTGAGATTTCCCGCGAAACAGAAGCCTGACGTTCGGCACCGAAATGTTCGGCAAACTGCGTCAAAGCTTTTACCAATCTGTGGGGAGACTCATAGAACACCATGGTACGACGCTCCTCGGCCAATGCCTTCAGGCGGGTCATCCTTCCTTTTTTCTGTGGAAGGAAACCTTCAAAACAGAACTTCTCATTCGGCAGTCCGGAAGCCACCAATGCCGGTACAAAAGCTGTCGCTCCCGGCAGGCATTGCACTTCGATGCCGTTACGCACACACTCTCTGACTACCAGAAAGCCCGGGTCGGATATACCCGGCGTACCTGCATCCGAAATCAAAGCTACAGTTTCTCCCCCCTTTATTCTATTAACAACACTTTCAACCGTTTTATGTTCATTAAATTTATGGTGAGATTGCATCGCATTCTTTATTTCGAAGTGTTTCAGCAATATGCCGGAGGTACGTGTATCCTCAGCAAGTATCAAATCCACTTCTTTCAGAATCCGGATAGCACGGAATGTCATATCTTCCAAATTCCCTACCGGGGTAGGCACTACATAAAGTTTTCCCATACTTATCGGTTGTTTAGCTGAAATATTTTTTGAGGAGTTCCATAAAATCGACAGCGGCTTCATTCTCTTCATCCGGCTGCACTTCCGAAACGAAAATATCCATAGCCTTGTCCAAAGAAGGGGCCTCACCCAAACGTCGTACCACTTCATTCATCCGTGCAGCATCGCCTGCGAACAGTTCGCGGACAAAACGGAATGAATCGTTCAGACTGATGGCATGTTTCAAATCCTTGGCAGGCTTGATGCGTTCTGCCAAAATAGGAACTGTTTCCGGTTCCTCACATACCATCTTCATTGTATCAGGGACGACCGGTACAACCGGAGAAACCGGTCCAGCCAAAGGAGTAGTAGCAGTAGGGATTTCCTTCAGGGGCGGCACAACAGCCGTTGGCGCCTCCTCAAGCAGTTCTTGCAACGCCTCCAAGCGTACCTTCATCTGCTGGATATTCCGTTTTGCCACAATCCTCAATGTCGGATTGGTATCACTTGAAATGGCTTGCATCAAACATTTCAATTCCTGAATATCTAATTCTATGTCATTTAATAAGGTTTGCATATCCTTTACACAGTCCGTGTTAACGCTACAAATGTAGAAATAAATAATGAAAAAATATCGGAAAGCAAACAAAAGTGTTACTTTTGCGCTTAAATATAACACTCGAAAGCATGGTATTATTCTCAGAAGATCATATACAGGAAACCAAACGCAGGGGAAGAATTGAGGTCATTTGCGGTTCCATGTTCTCCGGCAAAACCGAAGAGCTGATAAGGAGACTGAAACGGGCAAAGTTTGCCAAACAACGCGTAGAGATATTTAAGCCTGCCATAGACACCCGTTATTCCGAAGCCGATGTAGTATCGCATGACAGTCATTCCATAGCCTCCACTCCCATCGATTCATCTGCCAGTATTCTGCTGTTCACTTCAGAGATAGATGTAGTGGGCATTGACGAAGCCCAGTTCTTTGACAGCGGCCTGATTGATGTATGCAACCAGCTTGCCAACAATGGTATACGCGTCATTGTAGCCGGACTGGATATGGACTTCCGCGGTATTCCATTCGGCCCTATGCCGGGACTGTGTGCCATTGCAGACGAAGTTTCCAAAGTACATGCCATCTGTGTGAAATGTGGTCAACTTGCCTCGTTCTCCCACCGTACCGTCAAGAACGACAAACAAGTACTGCTGGGAGAAACCGAAGAGTACGAACCGCTATGCCGAGAGTGCTATCAGCAAGCCATCCAAGCCGACCAAAAGGAAAGCGGTCATTAACGAATACAAAAAACAGAGCATTATGGAACGCAAAAAGATTACATTCGACAGTTTTATCCGCGGTGTCATACTCGGTGTCATTATTATCGGCATCCTTATGCTCTTCAAGCGTCTAAGCGGCGTATTGCTGCCATTCTTCATCGCATGGCTCATTGCCTATCTGATATACCCCCTGGTCACCTTCTTCCAGTACAGATTAAGGCTCAAGAACCGGGTCATATCCATCTTCTGCGCCTTATTCAGTATTCTGATTGTAGGAGGAACCGCCTTCTATCTGCTTGTGCCTCCCATGATGGACGAATTCGTCAGGGTAAAAGATTTGGTAATAGACTACTTTTCCAACGGAACCCACGACGGCAATGTGCCCAAAACACTCTCTGAATTCCTTCGTGAGAACATAGACACCCAGTTTGTCACCCAATTGTTCAAGGAAGAGAATATGCTGAACGCCATCAAGGAAACCGTTCCCCGGCTCTGGTCCTTGTTGTCAGAATCCGTCAATCTGCTGTTCAGTTTCTTCACTTTCTTCCTCATTCTTCTCTATATAGTTTTCATATTGCTGGATTACGAAAGCATTTCCGAAGGGTGGACCCACCTGGTACCACAGAAATACCGGCCCTTCGTAATCAATGTAATGAACGATGTGAAAGACGGCATGAACAGATACTTCCGCGGACAAGCATTCGTGGCATTGTGTGTCGGTATTCTGTTCAGTATAGGCTTTCTGATTATTGATTTCCCACTGGCCATTGGACTCGGCTTATTCATCGGCGCTTTAAACCTAGTACCTTATTTGCAGATTATCGGCTTTATACCTACCATCGTGCTGGCCATACTGAAAGCAGCGGATACGGGAGGAAACTTCTGGATTATCATTGCATCGGCCCTTGCGGTATTCATCATAGTACAAGCCATTCAAGACGGATTCATCGTACCGCGTGTCATGGGGAAGATTACGGGCCTGAATCCTGCCATCATCTTACTGTCTTTATCGATTTGGGGGTCATTGATGGGGATGCTGGGTATGATTATAGCACTTCCGCTTACCACCCTTATGCTCTCCTACTATCAACGTTTCATCATAAACAGAGAAAAAATTCACAAGTTTGAACAGACTGATAATCAACAAGAAGAGTAAAAGCAGAAGTCGTTCTCAAAACTTTTTCCCTTAATCCATTTGTTTTTTAAACAAAAGTGCCTATC
>ENA-OUUV01001611-OUUV01001611.1-human-gut-metagenome-genome-assembly--contig:-NODE-1611-length-10361-cov-5.250534_pt1 | contig 10361 bp, 8 predicted proteins | sample MGYA00237952_ERZ548838 | MGnify/ENA primary metagenome ERZ548838 (study PRJEB26490, sample SAMN05194705) | human gut metagenome | biome: terrestrial biome; feature: human-associated habitat; material... | reverse complement strand
CTAAATATTGTATGATCTTCTTGAATTAATAAGTGCGATTGAGGAATCTTTTTTAAACAAATTTCTGTTTTCGTCAATTATTGATCGAACTCTTCTTTTTAATTTATTTCTTCCAACAGCATTACTTGTTTTTTTACTGATAGCTATACCTATTTTGTTTTTAAAAACTGCTTTTTCCTTATTATATATAACAAAATATTTATTTTTTGAAAATTTTCCTTCTCGAATAATCGAATTAAAAACTTCCTTATCTTTAATTGTTTCACATCGCTTCATATATAACCTACCTTTTTATACAGAAAAAACCACTTTAAGTGGCTTATTTTACAACGATATTTTTACGTCCTTTTTTTCTTCTTGATTTAAGAATATTAGATTCTTTTCTAGCAAAGAAACCATGTTTTTTAGCTCTTTTTCTATTATTTGGTTGATAAGTTCTTTTCATAAAATACACCTCCACATCTAAATAAGCTTCCTTATTATAATATTAGTTCATAAAAAAAGTCAAGAAATATATTTTTTAATAAATTGTTAACAATTAAACTGTGGATATGTGGATAACTTTTTTAACTTGTTAATTATCAAAATGTGGATAGTGTTGATAATACGAAAAAAATCCGAATAAATCAAGAATTTTTTGTTGATAAAATAGTTGATAACGTGTGAATAATAAAAAAAGTGTTAATTATTTCTTTTATTTTTCCACAGGTTGAGTTAAAATAGTTTTACTGGTTGAAATCTGAAGGTGGGTGAAGGTCTTGAACAATGATGATATTTGGTTACAATTTCTTGATATTATAAAGAAAGACTTAAATCCAGTTTCTTTTGATACGTGGTTTAGAGAAACCAAGATTCATACTATAAACAATGAGAAAATAGTACTACAAGTACCAATGTCTTTACATAAAAAAATGCTTTTATCTAATTATTATGATTTAATATATGACTCATTTGCTAAAGTTACTGGAATTGAAAGGGAAATCGACTGTATTTTAGCTGAAGAAATAAAAGAAAATAACATTAAAGAAGAAATAAAGCAACAAAGTGTTGATAATTCCAAACTTATTCACAATGAATTTGATAATAATTTAAATAAATCTTTAAAATTTGATAATTTTGTAGTAGGGGATACAAATAAGTTTGCAAGAACTGCGGCTTTTGCAGTTGCTCAAAATCCAGGATTACAATACAATCCATTATTTATATATGGAAAAAGTGGATTAGGAAAAACACATCTAATGCATGCAATTGGGAATTATATAGTAGAAAATAATCCTGAATTAAAAGTTTTGTATACAACCAGCGATGATTTTAGAAAAGATTACACAGGAATTGCTAATTCATCTTCTAATTCCTTAGATTATGCAAATGAATTTAAAGAAAAATATCGTAATATAGACGTTTTAATAATCGATGATATCCAATACTTAGTCGGAGCTGAAAAAACTCAAGAGGAATTTTTCCATACTTTTAATGAATTACATGGAAAAAATAAACAAATAATAATCAGTTCAGATCGTTCGCCAGAAGATTTGAAATTATTAGAAGAACGTCTTAGAAGCAGGTTTGCTTGGGGATTGCCTGTTGATATTTATCCTCCTGATTTTGATTTAAGATGTCGTATTATTAAAGATAAAATAAAATATTTAACATTAGCAGATAAAATGACTGATGAAGCAATTGAGTTTATCGCAAATAATTGTGATACAGATGTTAGAAGTCTAGAAGGAGCAATAAATAGGTTAGTTGCATATACAGCTATGTGTGTTCCAGAAAAAATAGATTTAGAATTTACTAATGAAGCTTTAAAAGACTTTATAACAAAAAATATATATATACTAAATGATATAGCAAATATTCAAAAAGCTGTTGCAGATTACTATAAATTAACGGTTGAAATGTTAAAAGGTAAAAAAAGAAGTGCCAATATCGCATATCCACGTATGGTTGCTATGTATTTATGTAGAATGCTTACAGACCAGTCATTTCCTAGGATTGGGCTTGAATTTGGAGGAAGAGATCACTCTACAGTAATTCATGCTTGCGATAAAATTGAAGAAGAATTAAAAAATAATCAAGAATTAAAAGATGCTGTTAATGAAATTAAAGCAAAATTGTAATACTGTGAATTACCTGTTATTAAATATAGAGTTATACACATACCAAATATAAATAAAAACACTTAAAACAACCAAAAAAATCGAGTTATCAACATTATCCACAGTGTAATAATAATAAATTATATAAATAAATAAGAAAGAAGGAAGAAAAAATGAAATTTACAATTGAAAAAAATATATTATTAGAAAATTTATCAAATGTTGTTAAAGCTATTTCAACAAAAAATATAATACCAATTTTAAATGGTGTTAAATTCGAATTAAATGATGAAGGCTTGTTCTTAACAGCAAGTGATAGCGAATTAACTATTAGAACTTTTATACAAAAAGAAGCTATTACTAAAATTGAAGAAACAGGTTCTATTATCATACAAAGTAAATATATTTTAGATATAATTAGAAAAATGCCAGCAGATTTAATAAACTTTGAACTTATGGATGGATTAAAGATAAAAATATCTTCTGACAATAGTCAATATGATTTGAATTGTTTAGATTCTAAAGAATATCCTAGTTTAAAATTAGAAGAAAGTAATAATCCTATTAAAATAAAAGGAGATACATTTAAAGCTATTATTAATCAAACAGCTTTTGCAATCTCAAATCAAGAATTAAGACCATTATTAACAGGATTGAACTTTAAAATAGTAGGGGATGTTTTAGAATGTATTGCTACTGATTCATATCGTTTAGCTAAAAAAAATATTAAACTTAATACTCCTTCTGAAGAAGAAATTAATATAGTTATTCCGGGGAAAAATATTACAGAATTAGATAAAATAATAATAGATGATGAAATAGTAGAAATGCATGTTTTCTCAAATAAAGTATTATTTAAATATAAAAATATAATATTTCAGACTAATTTATTATCTGGGACATATCCAAATACATCTAATTTAATCCCAAATGATTTTTCTATAATAGTAAATACTAATTTAAATAATTATTTTGCGGCAATTGATAGAGCTGCATTATTAACTCAAAGTAAAGATAAAAACATTGTTAAAATGCGTATTAAAAATAATCAGATGATTATTAATTCATATGCTTCAGAAATTGGAAAAGTAGAAGAGAAGCTAGAAATAGAAACAAGTAATGATGCAAATATAGATATTTCATTTAGTGCAAAATATATGTTAGAAGCTTTAAAAACAATGAAAGACGATGAAATTCTAATATTACTAAATGGAGAGGTTAAACCAATTGTAATTAAATCTATGAAAGATGAATCTTTAATTCAATTGATTTTACCTATAAAAACTTATTAATTAAAAAAAGCATAAAATTTAAGTGATGTTTTTTTTTTTGTGATTTTTTTCTTTAAAATCGACATATATTGGCATAAATCGACAAATAAAAGTGGTAAAAGGTTGGTAAATTTTGGAAAGAAGGAGGTTTTGCGATGGATTCTTATGAAATAAATAAAAATACAGTTGCTTTAATTCCAAAAGAAAATAAAACTATAGTTTATGAGGTGGATAACTCGTTTGTTGTCAACAAGTCCCCTCTAAAAATTGTAGAAGAAAGTTGTGAATATTTTGGAAGTTCACTAGAAGGGAGACAAACCGGAACATCTGCTTTAGTAGGATTTACTCATAAAGTTCCTGTAATAATAGAAGAATCTTTTGATTTAATATTTTTCCCAACATTGTCACCTAAGAATAGTGAATGCAGTTGGTTAGCTTATTCACATATTTTTAAACCAGATAAATTTAAAGATAAAACAATTATTGAGTTAAAAAATGGTAAAAAAATATTAGTTGATGTATCAACTGCTATAATAGATAGTCAATTATATAGATGTTCTAGGCTAAAAGATGTTTTACAAATGCGAAAAATTGACAAAAAATAGTTAAAAAGCTACTCTAAGGTAGCTTTTTTATGTTATAATGATAGTGAGGTATGGGAGTACTATTTAAATACTTTTTTTTATCTGTGGTCGTAAAAGAGGCTGAAAAATGAAAATACAGCATTTAAAATTATTAAATTTTAGGAACTATGAAAAGATTGAATTAAATTTTTCTGATAATCTAAATATTATTTATGGAAATAATGGTTCAGGAAAAACAAATTTAGTAGAAAGTATTTATGTACTTGCACTTACAAAATCATTTAGGGGGACTGTTGATAAAATATTAGTTATGAACAACAAAGATGTATGTCGTATAGAAGGTTCTGTTCAAGATAAGTATGTTGATAAATATAAAATAATACTTAAAAATGATGGAAAAAGAGTTAAAATTAATAACAATAAAATAGACAAACTAAGCGATTATATATCAAAAATAAGTGTAGTGCTCTTTAATCCTGATGATCTCAGATTTATTAAAGATTCACCAAGTTTTAGAAGGAAGACTATTGATTTGGAAATTTCTCAGATTAATAATATTTATTTAAAAACATTAAATATGTATAATAAAGTTTTAAAACAGAGAAATATGTATTTAAAGACAATAGCAGTTAATGCAAATGCGTCAAATGATTATTTGCAAATATTAACTGATAAATTAATTGATTATGGTGAAAAAATATATACTTTTAGGAATAAATATATTGAGAAATTAAATGAAAAAATAGGTGAAATTTATTTTAAAATTTGTGAAATTGAAGATTTAAAGTTAATTTATGTTTCAGATTTTAAAAACTTTGATAGAAATAAGATTGTTGATAAGTATGTTGATAATTATAGTAAGGATATTATTTTAGGGAAGACTTCTTTTGGAATCCATCATGATGATATTAAATTTAAGATTGGTCAATTTTATATAAAAGATTATGGTTCTGAAGGACAACAAAAGAATGCGATAATTGCGTATAAATTAGCTGAATTAAGAGTTTTTAATGAAGTTAGGGGTACTTATCCTATTTTGATATTAGATGACTTATTTAGCGAATTAGATAGGTTTAAAATAAATAATATTCTTAATTTAATTGATTACAATGTTCAAACATTTATTACAACAACAGATATTGATAAAATAAATGATAATTTAAAAAACAAGAGTAAATTGTTTGAAGTTGTAGATGGTGAAGTAAGGGAGGATTAGTATGAAGGATGAATATAATGATAGTGATATTCAAGTGCTAGAAGGCTTAGAAGCTGTTAGAAAAAGACCTGGTATGTATATTGGAACTACCAGTGAAGCAGGTTTACATCATTTGGTTTGGGAAATTGTGGATAACTCTGTTGATGAAGCTTTGGCTGGTTATTGTGATGATATAGAAGTTATTATCGAAAAGAACAATGTTATTACCGTAAAAGATGATGGTCGTGGAATGCCAACAGGAACAAATACAAAAACTGGTTTGTCTACTATTGAAACTATTTTTACAGTTTTGCATGCTGGAGGTAAGTTTGGTGGTGGAGGCTACAAGGTATCTGGTGGATTACACGGAGTAGGTGCTTCTGTAGTTAATGCGTTATCAAGTTGGTTAGAGGTAAGAGTATATAGAGATGGTCATGTGTATTTTCAAAGATTTGAAAATGGTGGACATCCTGTTGAACCTTTGAAAATCATTGATGATTGTGATGTTGATAGAACTGGTACAACAGTTACTTTTAAAGCTGATCCAACTATATTTAAAGAAACAACTGTTTATAAGTATGAAACTTTAGCCAACAGATTAGAAGAAATTGCTTTTTTGAATAAAGGACTTAGAATAATTCTTCAAGATTTAAGAGAAGATGAGAAAAAAAGTGAATTTGTATATAATGGTGGTATTGTTGAATTTGTAAAAAAATTAAATAAAAATAAAAAAGTTGTTCACGAAAATATTGTTTATGTTGAGGGACAGGAAAATAATATTTCTTTAGAAGTTGCTTTTCAATATAATGAGGATTATAATTCTGCGGTTTATTCATTCACTAATAATATTAGAACGCATGAAGGTGGAACACACGAAGATGGTGTTAAAAGGGCTTTAACTAGAATTATTAATAGCTATGCTAAGAGTTCGAAGTTAATGAAAGATAATGATGACCCTTTGACTGGTGATGATGTTCGAGAAGGTATTACAATGATAATTTCTTGTAAACATCCTGATCCACAATTTGAAGGTCAAACAAAAACAAAACTTGGTAATGCTGAGGTTAGAAAGATTGCTGATGATGTCTTTAGTGAAGGATTAGAAAGATTTTTATTAGAGAATCCAGAACAAGCAAAAATGATTGTAGAAAAGTCAATGACTGCATCACGTGCACGTATGGCAGCTAAAAAAGCTAGGGAATTAACCCGTCGTAAAGGTGATTTAGATGTGGTTAACTTTTATGGAAAATTATCTGATTGCAAAAGTAAGGATCCGTCAGAATGCGAAATATTCTTAGTCGAAGGAGATTCGGCTGGTGGTTCTGCAATAAAATGTAGAAATAGTATGACGCAAGCAATTTTACCATTGCGTGGAAAAATTTTGAATGTTGAAAAAGCTAGATTAGATAGAGCTTTGGGAAATGAAGAAATTAGAACTATTATTACTGCTTTTGGAACAGGAATTGGTGAAGAATTTGATTTATCAAAACTAAGATATGATAAAATTATAATAATGACAGATGCTGATGTTGATGGAGCTCATATTAGAGTATTGTTATTAACTTTATTTTACAGATTTTTTAGACCAATTGTTGAGGCTGGTCATGTTTATGCAGCACAACCACCGTTATTTTGTATAAAACATGGACAAACAATTAAATATGTTTTAGATGAAAAGGAATTAAATGAATATTTAGCTACATTAAAACCTGAAACTAAACGTGACATTTTACGTATGAAGGGTTTGGGTGAAATGGATGCTGAAGAATTAAATGAAACTACAATGGATATTGAAAAACGTGTTTTGAGACAAATAACTGTTGAAGATACGAGAGCAGCTGATGAAGTATTCTCTAAATTAATGGGAGATGAGGTTGAACCTCGAAGAACTTTTATAGAAGAAAATGCTGTATTTGTACAAAATTTAGATGCTTAGGAGGTGAATGGTTGTGGATAGATTAGAACAAAATAATATAGTTAAAGAAGTAAGGGATTCATTTTTAGATTATTCAATGAGTGTTATTGTAGCTAGAGCTTTACCTGATTTAAGAGATGGTTTGAAACCTGTTCATAGAAGAATTTTATATTCTATGTTTGAATCTGGATATACACCTGATAAACCTCATAAAAAAAGTGCTAGAATAGTTGGAGATGTAATGGGTAAATACCATCCTCATGGAGATTCTTCAATTTATGAAGCAATGGTAAGAATGGCACAAGATTTTTCATATCGATATATGTTAGTAGATGGCCATGGTAATTTTGGTAATATTGAAGGATATGGTGCAGCAGCAATGCGTTATACAGAGTCTCGTTTATCAAAAATATCATTAGAATTACTACGTGATATAAATAAAGATACTGTTGATATGATACCTAATTTTGATGATTCAGAAAAAGAACCAGCAATTTTACCTTCAAGATTTCCAAATATTTTAGTAAATGGTACTATGGGGATTGCAGTTGGAATGGCAACTAATATACCTCCTCATAATTTGTGTGAAGTTATTGATGGATGCGTGGCTTATATTGACAATCACGATATTACATTAGACGAATTGATGCAAATTATTAAAGGACCTGATTTCCCTACAGGTGGAATAATTTTGGGAAATGCTGGTATTAGAAAGGCTTATGAAACAGGTCGAGGATCTATTACTATTAGGAGTAAAGCAACTATTGAAGAGAAAAATGGTAGACATTATATAGTTGTAACAGAAGTTCCTTACAATGTTAATACTTTAGATTTGAAAAATAAAGTTGCTGACCTTGTGCATAACAAAGTTATAGATGGAATATCTGATTATCATACTGATTTAAAAAATGGTATAGAGATTACTATTACGTTGAAAAAGGATGCTAATCCACAAGTTGTTTTAAATCAATTGTATAAACATACTGATTTTCAATCAAATTTTGGTATTATATTTTTAATGCTTGATCAAGGTACGCCAAAAACTTTAGGATTAAGAGACATAATTGTAAAATATGTTGATTATCAAAAAGAAGTAATTATTAGAAGAACTAAATTTTTACTAAAAAAAGCTGAAGATAGAGCACATATTTTAGAAGGATTAAAAATAGCTCTTGATAATATTGATGAGGTTGTTAAGTTAATTAGGGCTTCAAAAAGTGATCAAGAAGCTAAAGATGGTTTAAAAACTAGATTTGGGTTAGATGATGTACAAGCTACTGCTATTTTAGAAATGAGATTACGTCGCTTAACTGGTTTGGAGAGAAATAAAATAGAAGAAGAATTAGCTGATTTGTTGAGACAAATAGACGAATTTAGAGCCATTTTAGCTAGTGAAGAAAAAGTTCTTGCTATAATTAAAGAAGAAATGTTAGAAATCAAAAATAAGTATGGTGATGAAAGACGTACTAAAATTGATATGACAGCAATAGATTATATAGAAGATGAATCTTTAATACCTAATGAAGATGTTATGATTGCTTTAACTCATAAAGGATATATAAAGAGGACTACTTCAGATACATTTAAATCACAAAATAGAGGTGGTGTTGGCATCAAAGGTATGTCAACAAATGATGAGGACTTTGTTGAACACTTAATTAATATTGATACTCATGATGATGTTTTATTCTTTACTAATAAAGGTAAAGTTTATAGGTTAAAAGGATACGAAATTCCTGAATATAGTAGACAATCAAAAGGTCTTCCAATTGTAAATTTATTACAAATTGAAAAAGATGAAATGGTTAATTCTGTAATAAAAATATGTAAAGAAGATATTTCTGAGGGAGATAACTTGATTTTTGTAACAAAAGCTGGTATTGTTAAGAGGACATTATTAGAGGAATTCAAAAATATTCGTCAAAGTGGTAAAATTTGTATAACTTTGCGTGAAGATGATGAGTTAATTGCTGTTAAAAAAACAAATGGCAATAGTATAGTTATGTTGGGTTCAAGCAATGGAAGAATGGTTAAATTTAATGAAAACGAAGTTAGAATAATGGGAAGAACAGCGTCAGGAGTTAAAGGTATAGAACTAGATAGTGCTGAATGTATTGGTGCTGAAGTTGCTAATGACGATGATGTTATTTTAATAGTTACAAAAAAAGGTTATGGAAAACAAACTAATGTAAGTGAATATCGTGAAACTAAAAGAGGCAGCAAAGGTGTTAAAGCTTTAAGTATTACTGATAAAAATGGTGATATTGCTTCGTTTAAAGTTGCACGTCCAGATGCTGATGTTGTTATTATAACTGATTCTGGTATGGTAATGAGAATGCCACTAGAACAGATATCCGTTTTAAGTAGAGTTACTCAAGGTGTCAGATTAATAAATTTAAAAAATGAACAATCAGTTGCGACGATTAGTCTTGTTGATAAAGAAAAAGAAGAAGAAATTATTGATGAAACTAGTGGAGTGGTTGTTGATAATAATAAATTGATTGAAACTGTTGATATGTTGAAAGAAGAAGTTGTGGATAACGATGTTCCACGTGAAACATCAACTGTTGAAAATGTTAATAATTAATAGTATTGAAATAGGAATCGAGATTTAAAAAGCTGATGAATCTATAATCTCGATTCCTGTTTTTTTTATGCAAAAATTTTGTTTAATATATGGCATATTTTTATTACAATTTAAGTTATTCACAATGTTCCACGTGGAACATTGTGGTTGTGAATAATATTTCCCGGGAAATAAAACAAAAAATATTGACTTATATTTGGCTCTTTGATAATATATGGTTGTGCAACAAATATATTGTAACCTGGTCAGAACTGGAAAGTAGCAGCCACATCAATCACTATTTGTGTGCACTTTTTTTTCTGGGTGATTTTATGAAATTTGATAAAAATATCTTAAATATTTTATATAAAGATGCAAAAAAAGCTTTTAGTAGAGGAGAAATACCTGTTAGTGCAATTATTTTTGATAAAAATGGAAAAATTATAAGTCATTCTTGTAATAATCGTCAAAAAAAGCATAATATTTTAGGTCATGCTGAAATAAATTCTATAATTAAAGCTGAAAAAAAAATAAAAGATTGGCGGTTGAATGGGTATAAAATGCTTGTTACTTTACACCCTTGTGATTTATGCAAACTAGTTATTGAACATTCAAGAGTTGATGAAGTTTATTATTTATTAGAAAAAAATAAGCAAACAAAAGAATATTATCAGACAAGCATTACCATTGCAGCAAACACATTTACAAATACCAAAAAGGCTCCGATATAT
>ENA-OUUV01001600-OUUV01001600.1-human-gut-metagenome-genome-assembly--contig:-NODE-1600-length-10421-cov-6.246189_pt1 | contig 10421 bp, 10 predicted proteins | sample MGYA00237952_ERZ548838 | MGnify/ENA primary metagenome ERZ548838 (study PRJEB26490, sample SAMN05194705) | human gut metagenome | biome: terrestrial biome; feature: human-associated habitat; material... | reverse complement strand
GTGGGCTCGGAGATGTGTATAAGAGACAGAATATCCAGTGTCCAGTTGATTTTCGCCCGTGCTCCAATCCGCAGCATAGCTTTTGCCCTCCACAAAAGTGTCTTTCCTCTATCATACGCCAAACGCGGTGATTGTGCAAGGCGAAAAAATGTGCTATACTATAAGCGCCGCCGACAAAAGGCGGCAAACCACACGTTCGGATACAGTCCGAGAGGAGCAGAAGTGAAGAAACAGGATAAAACGCCCGTGCTGATTAACCTGGTCAGCACCATCCGCGACGAAGAGGGCGAGCAGGAAGCGCCGATGCAGCTGTTCTGCCGCGGAGAACTTAAGAAAACCGCCAGCGGCTATCTCATCCGCTATCAGGAGTCCATGCCGACGGAGGATGACAGCGAGATGGTGACGAGCGACGTGATTCTGTCGCTGTCCGAGCACCGCGTGACCATGAGCCGTCCCGGCGAATACGGCACGACGATGGTGTTCGTAAAGGATCAGCGCTTTGAGGGCGCGTATCACACGCCGTTCGGGGATATGGCGATGGCGGTGTTCCCGACGCAGGTCAAGTGCCGCGCGGCGGACGACGCCGGGATGGTGCACCTCGAATATCAGCTGGATGTGCAGGGGCGCTTCACGGCGATGCACACCATCCACATTGACTATTGCGCGACGGGGGCGCAGTAAGGATGCTGTCGGCGCTTCGGCAGGAGCTGCAGGAGATGCTGGCAACCGTGCCGACGCTTCGCCGTCCGGCGCTGCGGCGGTCGGAGGACGCGAACGCGCTCTTCGCGACGGATTTGCCGCTTTTGGCGGACGCGGCGGATTTCTGCCGACTGGCAGAGAAGCATGGCTGGCGGACGTGGATGCAAGGCGGCTGGCTGCTGCTGGACAAGCTGCCGAATCCGCCGGATATGCCGACAAAAATCCCCGACGCGCCGGATGAACTCGGCTGCTGCCTGTCGCTGCTTGCGCGCCATCCGGATGATACGGCGGACGGCATGCTGCTTCGGGCACTGCTGAAATCGGCGGATGCCGGCGGTCAGGCGATGGAGAAATACTGCCGTATGCTGCATCGGGATTTAGCGGCGCGCTTGCGGACGCACAATCCGCTGCCGGGACGCTTGCTGCCGTACCTTTGCCGTGCGGCAGAAGAAAGGACGGGAAATCCATGATTATCAGCTGTATGGGGCACGCAAAATTTGTCATTGAGCTGGACAACGGCCTCCGCATCGTCACTGATCCGTATGATGCGTCGTGCGGCTATCCTGTGACGGCGAATCCAGCGGATGTGGTGCTGGTGTCGCATCAGCACCATGACCACAACGCGGTCGAGACGATTCCGGGGCATCCGCGCGTGATTGACCGGGCGGGGGATTTTGACCTCGGCGGCGGCGCGGCGGTGCGGGCGATTGAGGCGTACCACGATGAGCAGCAGGGGAAGCTGCGCGGCAAGACGCTGCTGTTCTGCCTGAAGGCGGAAGGGCTGACGGTGATGCACCTTGGCGATTTGGGGCACATGCTGACGACGGAACAGCGGTTGCTTTTGGGCAGTGCGGATATCGTGATGCTGCCCGTCGGCGGGTACTACACGATGGACGCGAATATGGCGAAGCAGGTGGCGGACGTGCTGCACGCGCGGGTGATTCTGCCGATGCACTACAAGACGGAAGCGAATGCGTCGTGGCCGATTGCGCCGGTGGCGGACTTCCTGCGCCTGTATCCGGAGAAAGCGGAGGAGCTGCCGCTGCTGCGGGTATCGGCGGGGGATTTGTCGTGCCAGCCGCACTTGGTGGTGCTGATGCCGCTGAGCTTGGGGAATGTGAAGGCATAAGAAAATTGCCATCGGGAGCGAATTGCTTGCCCGATGGCGATTTTTTTGCTTTTGGGGATTTTGATTTTCCCCATGCAGTGCGCTTTTGGAAGCAAGGGTTTCGCCTCCGCAGAGGCGAAACCCTTGCCGCTCATGGCGCAGTCAACTCCTCCTCAATGCCATTCGCGCTGATTGTCAGCGGGCGGCGCAGCATCCACACGGCGATAATCAGCACCGCCGCGTAGACCGTGCTGCCGGTCAGCCGCGTCATCAGCAGACGGAAAGAACCCTGCGCCGTGCCGAAGCGGTCAATCAGCGCCGATTGCAGCGTCAGCAGCGACAGCAGCGCCGCGACGAGCGAAAGCACCTTCGCCGCCGAGAGAATCGGGCTGCCGAGCTTGCGGAAGCGAATCAGGTTCGAGATGGCAAGAAACATCATGACGAAGGTGTAGAGCGCGGAGAGGTAAATCAGGTGGCCGGGCAGGGCGGAGACGGACTGCCCCGACACCATCAGCAGCGTTAAGCCGCCAATCGGCACATTCAGCGCCAGCAGCGACCACGCGACGCGCCGATAGCAGCGGGATTCGTGGCGCGGCAGGGCGTCTGGCGGCAGCTTCCGCCCGCGGTGGTGCGAGAGCGTCAGGTCGGTGCGGACGATGGCGAGCATCAGCGTGTAGATGCCCAGCGACAGCAGCCACACCGACCCGCTTTGCAGCGCAGTCAGCAGGTTATAAGCCGCGTAAAGGTAGTTGAGCACCATCACCAGCTGCAAATTTACGCTCGCGCGGAAGATTCGGTCTTGTTTGTACTGCACCGCCAGCGCGCTGCCCAGCAGCAGCCCCAGCGCACGGCGGAGGCGCTTGCTGCCCGGATTTTCTTTGGGAGAAGCAGATGATTTGAAAAGCATCGTCGTTTCCTCATGAGAAAGCAGATTGCAAAGCGCTTTCCCTTTGGCAATTTCAACGCGAGGAGGGCAAAATCCTGCTTGATACCGCAAAAAAGTGCAAACGAAAACAGGACACTGCCGAAGCAATGCCCTGTTATCTCTCGTGATAGCTCGTGAGAAGCAGCTGTCTCGAAAATTAGTTGAGACCGAAGCGCTTCTTGAAACGATCGACACGTCCGCCGGTATCCACCAGCTTCTGCTTGCCGGTGTAGAAGGGATGGCACTTAGAGCAGATATCCACTCGAAGTTCCTTCTTGGTCGAGCCGGTTTCAAACGTCTCACCGCACACGCAGCGAACGATGCACTTGCCGTAGTTGGGATGGATCTTTTCCTTCATTGCGATTTCACCTCTTTCGCGTATGCAATGATCAGCTTATTCAGCCGCAGAAATCATTGTATCATATTTGCCGGGGGATTGCAAGCCTTTTTTCTCTGAATCCGAAACTTTTTTCTGCTTTTTTGGGAAGCAAGGCGGATTACTGCTTCATCAGCGCCGCCCAGTCCTTGATGCGGACAAGCAAATCCTCATTATTGCTGGTCTTTTCCAGCATCGACAGCAGCTGCGGAATCATGTCCACCGCGCGCAGGCTGCCCAGCATCTCGTGGATGAGCTTGATGCCGTCCAGCTGCTCCTTGCTGGCGATGAGTTCGGCGCGCTTCGTGCCGGAGAGCAGCAGGTTGACCGGGGGATAAATGCCCGCGCGCGCCGCCGCCGTGTCCAGCACCAGCTCCATATTCGCCGTACCCTTCAGGTCTTCCGCGATGGAGTCATCCACACGGCTGCCCGTTTCGATGTTCATGGCGGCGAAAATCGTCAGCGAACCGCCTTCGCGCAGGCAGCGCGCCGCGCCGAAGAGCTTCTTCGCTTTTTGCAGGCTTACCGGATTCACCATGCCGATGGTCTGCCGCCCCTGCTGAACAGCCGCGGTTGTGTAAACCTTGGAGAGGTAGGTCAGGCTGTCCACCAGCAGAATCACGTTTTTCTTCATTTCCACCAGCCGCTCGGCGCGCTCCAGCACCATGTCGGTGATGCGCAGATGATTTTCCGGCGTCTGATCGAAGGTGGAGGCAATCACCTCGCCGTGCGTGTGGTCACGGTAGAGCGTCGCGTCCTCCGGCGTGCCGCCCAGCAGCAGCGTCATCACCACCGCATCCGGATGGCAGATGCTGGCTGCGTTGGCAATGGAGGACAGCAGACGCGCCTTGTCCACGGCCGGCGGGCAGTGAATCAGCCCACGCTGACCAAAGCCAATCGGCGCAACGAGGTCAATCAGGCGCATGTCAAGGAAATCGCTGCTGCCGCCTTCCACTTCGAGGGTGATGTGCTCGTGCGGATAGCAGGGCGTCAGGGCGTCAAACGCGGGGCGGCTCGCCACCGAATCAGCGGGGCAGCCGTTGACATCGGTGATGTAGAGCATGGCGGAGTACTTGTCGCCGTCGCGCTGGGGACGTACCTTGCCGGTTACGAAGTCGCCCGTGCGGAGATAGAAGCGGCGAACCTGCGCCATCGAGACGTAAATATCGCGATTGCTGGGGGTGAGCGACGCGCCGCGCAGGAAGCCGTAGCCGTCCGGGTGCAGCTCCAGAATGCCCGAACCATCCTGACATTCCGCCGGGGAGAGCATGTCGCTCGGCGAACCCGCCCACATGCTCTGCAAGTCTGACGGTACGTCGCGCTGGGGACTGTTGAAGCTGGGCTGACGGGCGCGGCCGCTGTCAAAGGCGCTCGGCGCATCGTAGGAACGGGAATAGCGGGGAGCGTCCGTGCCGAAGACGGAACGCGGCGCATCCGTGCCATAGGCAGGGCGGCGGTCAGGCGCATCCGTGCCATAGGCGGGGCGGCGGTCGGGCACATCGCTGCCGTACGCGGGACGGCGATCAGGCGCATCCGTGCCATAGGCGGGGCGGCGATCGGGCACATCGCTGCCATACGTCGGACGGCGGTCAGACCAGCTGCTGGCCGTGCGAGGCGCGTCATACGAGCGGTCATTCGTAGAATCCGCCTGCGCCGCCGGGCCAAAGCGCGTGTAGTTTACCGGACGCGCCGGGCGGGCAAAGTCGTTCCCCTGCGGACGTGCCGGGCGATTGCCAAACGAATTGCTGGATGCCTGATATGCAGGCTTGCTGCCGAAGCGCGGCGGCGTCGCGGGCGCCTGATACGCCGGGCGGAAGCCGCTTATGGCGGGGCGCGCATCCGATGCGGGCTGTGCGGGCGCAGCGGGTTTTTCCGCTTCCGGCTTGGGCGCGGCGACCGCAGGTGGGGCGACCGCGGATGCCGCGACCGCGGGTGCGGCAGTTTCCGGTTTGGCGGCGGCTGGTACGGGCTGCTTGTTGGCAGGCGCAGGGGATTCCGACGGCTTCTCATCCTTCACGGCAGCGGGAACCTCGGCTTTTTCCACGGGGGATTCCTGTTTGTCGTCAGACTTTGGAATGGGGGTGAAATCCATCGGCACAGCGGGGATGTCGCTGTATTTCGCGTTGCGCGCGCGGTCGAGTTTCTCGATGATACCTGCCTTGGAAATGCCCGCGCCGAGCTGCACGCCCATGGCCTTGGCAACCTTGCGCAGCTCCAGCACCGTCAGCTGACTAAAATCTTGATTCTTCCATTCGGACATAGCTTGAAAAAGCCTCCTTGCGCTCCCAAATCTCTGTAATCTATATTATCCGTTACGGCTGTTCATTGCGGGCGACGATGAAGTCGCGGTGCACTGCCTGCTCGACGAAATGCGAAAAGTCGTCATACGGCGGCTCGGTCAGCGGCGTGAAGCCTGCGTTTTGCAGCAGCGTCAGCAGCGCATCCTTGCGCAGCGTCAGCGTGTTGAAGGAAATCGCCGCCGCGCCGCCGCGTTTGAGCGCCCGCCGCCACGCGGGGAGGATGCGCTCCAGCAGCTTGGAGAAGCTCTCCGCCTTTTTCCCGTTCTGAGGCGCGTGCTGCACGCCATAGGGAAGGTCGCAGACGAGCAAATCCGCCGGACGCTTCTTCAGCAGGTCGCCGACAAGCCCGCTGTCCCCCTCCGCCAGCATCAGCGTGCGCACATCATCCGCCGCGAAATGCTCCTTCGTGTCGCTGAAGGTGTATTCGGCAATCGGCACGGGGGTCTTTTGCAGCGTGCGGCTGCTCTGTGCGAGGCGGTGCTTCAGGCGGTGAAATTGCAGATAATTGCTGAAATAATCCGCCGCTTCCTTCAAATCCTTGCGGTCTATGTCGAGGCAGACGGCGTTCATGCCGTTTTGCAGGGCGACGAAGCCGGTTGTGCACTTGCCGCACATGGGGTCAAGCACGGTCAGCGGCTGGTCTGCAAGGGCGAAATCACTCGCGGCACGGGCGCAGTTCATCATCATATGGGTGAACGCGGCGCTCGTTTTGCCCTTGTACTTCAAAATCTCTGAGAGGTCGTCGGGCAGATAGGCAGTGCGTCCCCAATCCAGCGGGCGCAGCAGACCGCCATCCACGCACTCGAAGAGCATCAGACGTGTGCTGTGCGTGCCAAGCAGCGCAAGCGCTTCGGGCGTCAGCGCATTGGCGGAGAAAGTCAGGCATGGTACGCCGCCGATGGTCGTCACCTGCGTTTCAGCGGGCAGGGAAAGCGCGCACAGCAAACAGGTCAACTCGGCTTGACCAAGTTTGACCTGCGCGTCACGGTAGCGGATATTCGCGTGTGGGGCTAACTGCAAGCAAAATTGCATAGAAGAAACATACTCCTTAGCGCAGTAAAATCAGGGTATCAAAAAAGGCACACAAAAAAAGAATAATGATGTAAAAAAATCAGCCAGCAGGGACGTAAAGTGCAAAATCACCATATAGAAAGGCATGAGAAACCTGCTGTTGCCAATAGTATAGCAAAATACACGCGATTATGCAAGGGGCGAGAGGAAAGATTTTTCATAATGCGGAATGCGGAATGCGGAATGAAAAGTGCGGACTGTGAAATCAATGCAAGCGTCTGCCGCTTCACCATGAATAGATGGAAAGGCAAACAAGTATGCACACGAAATTCCGCATTCATCATTCTGAATTAAAAAAGAAAACCCCTTCCGAGGAAAAACCTCGAAAGGGGAATGCCATTGCGCACAATCAGCACATTAGCGGCGAAGGGTAAAGAACCCTTACAGCCGGACCATTGAGAAATGCCGCGGGGCAATGATGACAAAAGCCATCAATACTTGCGCTTGCGGGCAGCTTCGGCCTTCTTCTTGCGCTTGACGCTGGGCTTTTCGTAATGCTCACGCTTACGAACTTCCTGAATCACACCACTGCGGGCGCACTGACGCTTGAAGCGCTTCAGAGCACTCTCCAGGGATTCATTCTCACGGACGCGTACCTCGGACACTGTTATCCCTCCTTTCGCTCATCTCGCCTTGACATCAGCCACATAGACAGACGGATGGCGAACCGTATAGCTATTATAGCAAAAGATGATGCGCACGTCAATGCCTAATTGCAAATTTCCGAAAAAAATCTCCTGAAAAATTGCGGATTTATGCGTTGCGGACGATGCTTTCCAGCACGTTGACCATTGCCTCCATCGCCTCGACGGTAATCATTTCCTTTCTGCCATGGAAATTATAACCGCCGGTGGAGAGATTCGGGCAGGGCAGCCCCATGTAGGACAGGCGCGCGCCGTCCGTGCCGCCGCGGATGGGGGAGATGATGGGGGTTACGCCGTTTGCCTCAAACGCCGCTTTCGCCTTCTCCACCACGTCCATGTGCTGCTCCATGATTTCGCGCATGTTGCGGTAGCTGTCGCGGATGACGCACTCAAACGTCCCCGCGCCCCACTTCTGGTTCAGGTAGTCGGTAATCTGCTGCACAGTCGCCTTGCGCGCGTCGAACTTTTCCGCGTCGTGGTCGCGGATGATGTACTGCAGCGTCGCCAGCTCCTCGTCGCCCTCCATGTGCATCAGGTGGTAGAAGCCCTCGTAGCCGCAGGTGTGCGCGGGCGTTTCCGCCGGGGGCAGCATGCTGTTCCACTCAATGGCCATCAGCAGGGCGTTGCGCATCTGGTTCTTCGCGCTGCCGGGGTGGATGTTCACGCCGTGTACCTTGATGGCGCACGACGCGGCGTTGAAGTTCTCGTACTCCAATTCGCCCAGCGCGCCGCCATCCACCGTGTAGGCGTAATCCGCGCCGAAGCCCGCCACATCAAAGTGATCCGCGCCGCTGCCGATTTCCTCGTCCGGCGTAAAGCCGATGCACACCGTGCAGTGCTCCGGCGCATCGGGGGCGGTCAGCCGCTTGCACAGCGCCATGATTTCCGCCACGCCCGCCTTATCGTCCGCGCCCAGCACGCTGTCGCCGCTGGTGACAATCAGCTCCTGCCCCTGCAAGTCCTTCAGGAACGGGAAGCCGTCGATGACCACGCCGTTTTTGAGCGTGATGGCGCGGCCGTCGTAGTGTTCGATGATGACGGGGTGCGTCGGGCCCTTTACGCCGTCGGATGTATCCATATGCGAAATCAGCCCGACTTTCGCCGGATGATTGCCCTTGGCGGGAATCGTCGCGTACACATAGCAGTGGTCGTCTACGCGGGCGTTTTCGATGCCCATTGCGTGCAGCTCGTCCACCAGCATTTTTGCCAGCACCCACTGGTTCGGCGTGGACGGGCAGGTGCCGCTCGTCTCGCTGGAGGTCGTTTCAATCTGGACATACCGCAGAAAATTCTCTTTGACGTTGGACATGGGAAACCCTCCTTATAGTATAATGTAGATTTTGTGGATGATGTGGATTTTTGCCGTCGCTGACCGGGCTTGGCGTTTCGCAAAGGCGAAAGCGCTTTATTCCGCGTGATGATGCAGCGCCGCGAGCGCCGTTTGAATCCCATCCACCGCCGCGGATACGATGCCGCCCGCGAACCCCGCACCTTCGCCCGCCGGGTACAGCCCATCCACCCGCTCCGCCATCAGCGTCTCCCGATTTCGGGGCAAACGCACCGGCGATGACGAGCGTGTCTCCACCCCCGTCAGCAGCGCATCCGGATGCGCAAAGCCGTGCAGCTGCCCATCCATCCGCCGAATGCCGAACTTCAAGTCCTCTATGATGAAATCAGGCAGACACGCGCGCAAATCCGCCGGCACAACGCCGGGACGGTAGGTCGGCTGCACGTCGCCAAGGCGCGTCGTGGCACGGTCGTGCAGCAAATCCTCCACGCGCTGCACCGGCGCTTTGTACCCGCCGCCGCCAAGCCGGAACGCCGCCTGCTCAATGCTCCGCTGCCACACGAAGCCCGCCAGCGGGTGATCATCGCCAAAATCCTCCGGACGCACGCCCACCAGCAGCGCGCTGTTTGCGTTTTCGCCCGCGCGCGCATGGTAGCTCATGCCGTTGACGCACAACCCCTCTGGCTGGCTCGCCGCCGCAATCACCTCGCCGCCCGGACACATGCAGAAGGTGTATGTTCCGCGACCGTCGGGCGTATGGACGGCGAGCTTGTAGTCCGCCGCCTTCAGCGCGGGGTGCGTCCAGCATTTGCCGTACTGGCTCTGGCTGATGAGCGCTTGCGGATGCTCAATGCGCACACCCATGGCGAATGGCTTCTGCTCCATGCGCACGCCCTGCCGGAACAGCGTCTGCATGGTGTCGCGCGCGCTGTGACCGATGGCGAGAATCACTGTGTCGGTGCGGATTTCCTGTGTTTCGCCGCCGCAGAGCACCGTGATGCCCTCCATGCTTTCGCCGCGCATCATCAGCCCGGTCAGGCGCGTGTCAAACCGCACTTGACCGCCCAGCTGGATGATTTCCTGCCGCATCGAGCGTACAACGCCCTTGAGCAAATCCGTGCCGACGTGCGGTTTTGCGATGTACAGGATGTCCTCCGGCGCGCCGTGATCGACGAAGGTTTGCAGCACCGTGCGAATCACCGTTGATTTCGTGCCGGTGGTCAGCTTGCCGTCGGAAAACGCACCCGCGCCGCCCTCGCCGAACTGCACGTTGCTTTCCGGGTCGAGGATGCCCTGCTCCTGCATGGCAAGGACGGACTTCGTGCGCTCCTCGACGGGCTTGCCGCGCTCGATGAGAATCGGCTGCACACCCGCGCGTGCCAATGTCAGCGCAGCAAACAGCCCCGCCGGGCCAGCGCCCACCACCACGGGCGGATGCTCGAACCGCGCTTTCGGCAGCGTCGGCGCTTTGGGGAAGGTGAACGGCGCCGCAACACCCGGCTTGAGCCGCGCGAGTACCTTCGCTTCATCCTTCAGCGTCACCGCGACGCTCAGGACGAAGTGCACATCCGCCTTGTCGCGCGCATCGACCGCCTTTTTGAGCGGCACGACGCTTTTGAGCTGCTCCGGCGGGCATTTCAGCTTGCGGAGAATCAGCGCATTCAGCGTTTCAGGGGTGAAATCGAGGGGGAGGGAGAGCGAATCGAGACGAAGCATGGGGAACTCCCTTCGTTAATGCGGAATGAGGAATGCGGAATGCGGAATTAGGCACGCCGTCCCAGGATCAACACGCGGGCACAGCATGAAGATGTGCCCAACTGAATCGCGCGAAAGAGTCAAGGGACGAAGTACCTTGCAGGGTGCAGGGACAGCGTCCCTGCTGGGGTTTAAGGGGCAGCGCCCCTCGGTCTCCCCCAATCAACACGCGGGCATAGCATGAAGATGTAACCAACTGAATCGCGCGAAAGGGTCAAGGGACGAAGTCCCTTGTGGAGTCCAGAGGCAACGCCT
>ENA-OUUV01001594-OUUV01001594.1-human-gut-metagenome-genome-assembly--contig:-NODE-1594-length-10448-cov-6.500337_pt1 | contig 10448 bp, 19 predicted proteins | sample MGYA00237952_ERZ548838 | MGnify/ENA primary metagenome ERZ548838 (study PRJEB26490, sample SAMN05194705) | human gut metagenome | biome: terrestrial biome; feature: human-associated habitat; material... | reverse complement strand
TGTCAATTTTTATGCTACTATGAGGCACAAACACAAGCACTCTTGTTTTTTCCTCCGGTAACCTATCCTTAACGCTGATCCACTTGCTCATTGCTTCTCGCCTCCATCCATCATCGCTCCGCAGTTGGGGCAATAACGTCCCCTTACCAGATATTCATCACTCGCAGACAACCAATCTCCACACTCAGAGCAGTAACACTCCCTCGCCGGAAAACCGTCACCTACCATGTCTACCGGGTTATTTTTATTGCCTATCCACCGCCCATGCTTATGTGGATCAACAGAGGGCTGTCTATATATTAGTTCCAGCACCCCAAGCGTATCCCACTCGTTCAGCAGACTGCTTGACATATTTTTAGCCTCTTCCGCCAGGACCTTCCGGCTTATCAGATCATCGACTCCTTCGTGTATTTTCGGATCGCCTGGAGCCCCATATCTGTGACGCAACGCAGCGCATTCAGATCCACGATAGGTCAATCCTGCACATTTTGACCGTGCCGGGCAATTGTTACAGCCTCTCACGATTTTCCGCCTCCAATGCTTTTTCGGCCTCTTCGCGGGCGAGGAATACGGTTTTTCCGATATCAAGCAACCCAAACGCCAATCTCTTTCCATCTCTGTACGCCAGTATTACCATCCACCCGTTGCCTTCCGACTTCCCTATTACGCAATGGCTAAGTACATTGTTATCTCGTATCGTATACACCGTATCCCCTTTTTTTACCGGACAATACTGCTTAATAACCACCCGCCCCTCTTGATCCGCCTTGCCCAGCTCCGCTGCCCGCTCGACGGAGAGGCCGGTTGCGCGGTAGACTTGTAGCTCCTTTGCCTCACTCCACGCTAGCCCCTTGGCGTGCAAACACGTCTGGTATCCAAGATTGTAGGCTTCGTCCTTTGTGTTTTCCAGATTAGGCGCAAGCTCCTCATAGTAGGACAGCTTATCCACCCATGGGCCTGCAAATTCCGCATCCCCTACCTTGATCCGCCATTTCCCATCCTCAAAACAGGTGTATCGTCCCATCGCTTAATCCTCCATTTCGTCCGGGTCAATATATTCCACGCCCAGCTCCACAAGTCGGGGATCATCCTCATCATCCAGCACCGCAGGCTCGTATCCGTCGGCAGGCTTGATTTTGACACATCGGATATCTGTGTAATCGCCATATCTATGTTCCTGCAAAAATCTACACTTTGCTTTGCATCGCGTCTCCTCGATCACATAGCTGCCCCAATATGCGCCGTAGTAATTAACCCACCAGAGGTACATGATTATTTCTCCTCCGCGCCGTGCCAGTGACACATCTCGCAACAGGTTATCATATTTCCACTCAATGCAATTTTCTTGCAGCTTGCGCACAAACACTTTGCCGCCGCGTCCCGCTCCTGCTTTACCCGTTCCAGCTCTCTTTTCAATTTTGCAACCTTTTCGGATTGACCTTGATCCGCACGTTCATTCCATGTTTCAATAGCAGACTGTCTCGCCCATGATTTTTTCAGCGCCCAAAAACGCACAAGGGCATGGCATTTGCATCTGATTTCTGCATTCCACCCATCGTCTCCTGATGGTGTTCCGCGCTTTTCGTAGAGGTTAATGGTTACTTTTTCGTTCCCACAAAACGGGCACGGCTTAAGCTCATTCATTTCGATTTCCTCCATTCGGTTTCATGAAGCACAGCCAATGTGTGTTGTTATGTTTTCCGCTCCGATTGCCGAATAATGGCTGGTATGGGCACAACGACAAAATTTCTTTCAGCGGTATTTGCACTTCCGACCACTTAAAGACCAGTACTCCATCATTGTCCAATACCCGGAAACACTCGGCAAAGCCCTTGCGGAGCATATCTTTCCAGTCTCCCTTTAGGCATCCGTATTTGAGAGCTGTCCAAGAGGTATCTCCTGCCCAAGTCAGGTGCGGCGGGTCAAATACAACCAATTTGTAGCTACAATCATCAAATGGGAGTGAGGTAAAGTCACAAACCGTATCTGGTGATACCTCTATGTAACGGTGCGGATAATACTCATGCCTCTCCACTGTACGATTGTCACAAAATTCTACATCCGGGTTATTTTTGTCGAAATAAAACATCTTGCTCCCGCAAGCCACATCTAATACTCTCTTACCCATGTTTCGCTTTCCTCCAGATCCCGCTCTTCCGGATTATTCGTCTTTTTGCCATGCAAGTGTCGCATATGGTGGGCTGTCTGCTTTTCCTGCCACAATACGGGCAGGTGTATTCTCGTTTGTTTGTCATTGATAGGCCTCCAATCGGTTAGCTACGCCGGGGTTATGTTAGTCTGCAATTCTCATGCTTGCTTTGATCCTGTAGACTTCGACTTCATCCATGCGTACGATTTTTGCCACTATCAATGAGCAATAACCATCGATTAAGACATTGTTTTCATCCACGATAATCGGATCAAGAGATTGGTTCACGGCATACTTCTCGATATGCCGACTTACCTTGTCTAACTTTGGATACACAAAATTTTCGGGTACAATAATTTCTTCCGGAAACAATTTCACTTTGCGGGAATATAAGCGTACCGTTAATTTCTTGTCCATTTTTCTGTCCTTCCTCCGCTTGCAGCGGTCACATGTTGATAGCATCACGGTTCCTCCCGTCAAAAATGTGTATCAGTCTTTTGCAATGCTCACATCCGCATTTTTCCAATTCCACCAACTGGCTTTCTATCCTGTTTCGCATCTTCACAACATCCAAGTAACTGTCATGATAAAAGCGCTCCAACTCGTGCCGTGCCAGCAACGCCGCCTTTTCTTTTTTGGCTTTTTCTCTATCAATCAGACCAACTCTATGCTGCCTATATAACTCTCGGAGAGCCAGATATAGCCACATATCAGGGTTACAGAGTTCACTGTCAATATCTGCGCCAGCCGCAGCCGCTTTTTCGATATTTGACACATCAATCACGGTAATCACCCAACCCCATATACCATTCCAGGACGCGTATTGCAGATTCGTATCCATGGCACACTTCCGCATAATACCCCTGATCCGACAGCTCTTCAATCCACCACTCTTGTTCGTCGCTGGTGTCGCCCCTGTCTTCTCGTTTCATTTCTATGTATAGTCCATGATAATCGCCCCTAGCAACGGGCAGGCACAGGTCCGGAACCCCTGGTTTTACCCCTTGCCTTTTGAGTTGTTTGCCCTCTATTTCGTTTCTGCTTCCGCCGTTTGGTATGTGGTGCAGTAGCTTGAGGGACGGCCACAAGTGTCTGACATCAGTCTGCTCAGACCACAGAATAACCGCGGCTTGATGCTGTGCCTCCGTAATTGGTTTTGGTATCATCTTTTTCATTCGCACATCACCCGATTCAATATTTGTGAGGCTTCTCCTTTGGTTAGTCCCGACGGGTCGAATCCTTTGCACCGACGGCGGATGAGGGCCAATTGCTTATCGCTTGCCGGTGAACATCCCCAACGTTTTGCGATGTTTAGATCCCAAACGTACCGGTAATCTTCGTAATGTGCGCAAAGACATTGATACGCCCTATCAAAGGCCGACTGCATCGGGATAACCTCCGTTCCGATTCTTACCCGCCCTAATTCGTCTGGACGCGGAATTCTCAACCGTTTCTTGCCCGGTAAGCTGCACACCATAGATCCGTCCGGCAGCCTGAACCAGTTGACATCATGGAGGATATACCGTTGTTCTTTCGCCCAAAGATCAACAATCTGTACGTTCTTGATCCAGCTTTCCGGGCAATCCGCCGCCATAATTGCTTTGTCCGGCAAATCGAACAACATTCCCTCCAACTCGTCTTGTCTGTTTCTAGGGACGTTTTCCAGGTCAATCCCTAACAGCGACGGCGCCGTACACAGTGACGCCTTCCCTGTTACGCCAACGCAATCAATTAAGTGCAGCCTGTCCTTCCCTGGAGAAAGTCTCAACCCTCTCCCAACCATTTGCGTGTATAGACTATCGGATTGCGTTGGTCTGGCGATTATAACCGTTTCTACCAGCGGAATATCAGTTCCCTCGGTAAATACCATGCAATTAACCAAAGCAGGAATTTCTCTCCTGGTAAAAGCCGCTATGATCTCCGCTCTGTTTCTGGTCTCTCCGGTTACAATAGCGGCCCCTGGTATTCTGGAGGCTATCTCTTCTGCCTGATGTACAGACACCGCAAAAATCAATGTGGCCCCTACGGATAAATCTCTGTAAGCCTGCGCGATTGCGTCTGCTGTTCCTTCCATAGCTTCATCTAATTCCCCCGGAGCGTAGTCCCCGGATTTGGTATGGACATTTCGCAGATCGTATCCAATATTCACCCTCTGGCAGTAGATGTCTGACAAATATCCATTCTGTATTCCCCAGCGCAAATCCCGCTGAAAAATGATATCTTGGAATACATCGTTAAGTCTGGCGCTATCGGCACGGTTTGGCGTGGCCGTAAAGCCCAACAACAAGCGCGGATGAAAATGCGAAAAAATAGATTTATACGTTCGTGCGGCGGCGTGATGCGCTTCATCGCAAATGATGATATCAAAATCGTCCGGGTCGAACCTTTTTAGCCTGCGCACCAGGCTTTGAACCGACGCGCTCACTACCTCGGCATTTGACGGCGCCGTTTCCTTTGCCATCTCTACACCGGTATAACAATCGAAATATTTCAGAGGCTGCTTTACCAGCTCTTCCCGGTGTGATAAGATCAGCATACGGCCTCGCCTGGGAATATTGGCAAAGGTCACTGTCTTGCCCAGCCCAGTTGCCATCTGTACCAGGTATGATCCTGGAGGGCGAGACTGGATTTCTCGGATACATTCCTCCTGATATGGCCTAAGTTGCATCCGGATCCCTGCCTTTTTCTATATACGCCATCGCCTGGCTCAGAATAAACGCGGCTTCGTCTACGCTATAAGAAATCGGCGTTGGTGATGTAAGCTCCTGCACAATCTTGTGTACGCTCTTTGACATGCAGGCAAGCCGGTAAGGCGGTATTTTATATCCCATACGATCAATCGTAACCGCATCCATATGTCCATCTCCTTCCGTTGGCTGTGTTGGCTGCCGTTGGCATCGGGGAGCCAACACAAATAAGTGAGTGTTTATGCGGGTTTTCGGTACGTTGTTGGCACGTTGGCGCAATTTGCACATTTCTCTATACGGAAGCTTTATATACTGTATATACAAGCTTTCCTATATAGCTTATATATACACACGACAACAGCCAACATTTTTCAAAAATCCAGTATTCATGCTGGTTTTCGGGATTTTCAAGTTGGCAAAGTTGGCATTTTTAGGCTATATCTCTTCAAAGTCATCATCCTCACCAGGCGGATCGGCCGGCACGAGAAGCAGCGCCACGCACTCCGTATTAACGGTTGTATTAATCCGCTTGCCAACTGTGTACCGTTTTCCGCGCGTCTGAATCAGCCCTTTCTGCTTCATATACGAAAGCAGCGCTTGCCGGGAAAAGCCTCCTTCCTCTACCGCTTCTGTAAATTTTTTACTGATGATATACGCCCAGTTTTCTTCTATAACTCCGTATGTGTCTCCGTTTTCAATTCCTCTCCTGAATCTTGCAAAGTTCTGCTCTACCCAATCCCTCATATACTGATACCCGCGTTCTCCGGCAGAAACAGATGCTTTTGTTTGCAGAAACGTGGAGATTTGTCCAACGGTTATCGGATCACCGTCATGAAATATCCATCGCGTAATCAGCTCATCCGCTACCACTATCAATGCGGCTGCCATGGCCTGTTTCTCAGTAGTATCGCTCTCCGAAAGCTGCCGAAACAATTCCTGGTATCGCCTAATGACGGCATCCATCGTTCCTTCGGATTGCAGTTGCTTCAGGAACGCTTTTCCTGCAAACCCATAGTTTTTTTTCAGATCATTCGCTATTCTCATGCCGTCGCTGATGACCTTTCCGGGAGGGCTGCACTCAATATCAATGACGCGGTTCAGCGCCCCGGCGCCGTCCGTTAGCGTGGTAAGCGGGCTTTCCCCGGTTGTTAGGATGCAATTTCCCCAAGTCGGCGTTTTGTCCACGCCGCCCGATTTTGTGCCTCGTGTCCTGCCCACCCCTTGTGCCAGCGAATACACGTTAAACTGAATCTTCCCACGTGCGTCCCTTGCCAGCTGCAATTCATCAATCAGCAAAGGAAGGGAATTCAGGAAAGCGGCGGTCTTTTCGTGGCCGACCTCTGTTGCGTTGAACGTTTTGATGTATTTCCCAACGGCCGGGTTTCCCCACACGGACGCCGCCAGCATTAATCCAACCGTCTTTCCGGTTCCACTCTCTCCACCCCACAAATGGACGAAAAACGGCAGGCATCCAACCGGCTGCACCAATACACTGGCAAATGCTGCCGCCAACAAGATACGGGCCGTCAAGCTCATCTGCCGGCATTCCTTGGCGATGTGTGTCCATTCTTTTCCAGACCCGTGGCTCGTGATCGCCTGAAACATATCCCGGTAGCAGGCGTCTCCGTCAAACACGAGTCCGTCAACGTACGGAGAAAAACCCTCACCATCGATATACCCCAGCCGTCCCACACTTTTCTTTTCCGGTATCACCTCATAATTGATATTTTCCACATCGCTGATGTATTTGATTAAATCTTTGGCGTTCTCGCTGGTTACAGCAACCCCTTGATCAGCAAGCTCTAAAATTTTATTTGGCGATGCAAGCGTTTGTTTGCTGGCAATGATTTCTCTCCACTTCCTGCCCTTTGAAAATGCGATTTTCAGCTTTTCCACGCCAGTATCAATGTTAACCAGCCGCTCCACAGGCATGATTGGGTGGGGGCAAGCCATTTCATCGTCATCCTTTGAAACGCCGAAATCATCCGCCCTCCATTTGCCCGTACTTAATTCAAGTGGCTGTCCGGTGAACATGGTCGTACCGTCTATGTAGATTCGGTCTTTAGGGTTCTCCTGGCTCTTGATGAACTCCTTTAACGTTTTTTGGAACCCGTTCATCCCAACGTTTCTGGCAATATCAGCCATTTGTCGAATCGCTATATCCCGCTCAAACGGATTCCGGATCGCCAGTACCTCTTCATACGGAGCCGTTGTATAGAAATCATCCCTTGAAAAATCGGTTTTGATAGTATCACCTCCAGCGGTTCTCTGTGAACCACCATTCCAAATAATCTAATCTTCCTAGCAGCCGTGCATATTCTCCCCATAAATGGCTTTCCGCGGGTGGTTTCGGAGCTCTGTATATTCGGATGAACTCCTCTTGTTTGGCGTTGTATTCGGCCCTGTATGCCTCTAATTCCGCTTCGCGCCGATCCCGCTCCCTTCTCAACCTTTCCATCTCCGCAGACGGCACCGGCTTTTTTAAATCCAGCCCCAACCGGAAAGCATCGTTCAGCCGCTCCATGGCCCCTTGAAAATTGCACCCGTCTATCTGCTGCACGAAGTCGAATACATCTAAATGCAGATCGCACACATAGCAGTGAAACCGCCCGTTTTTGATAGATGCGGATGGATGCTTATCTTCGTGGAAAGGGCATCTGGCTTGATTCCTCGCACCAAAATGTACCCCGTACAGCTCCGCGACATCCCGGATATCTACCGTCGCCTTGATTTCTTTTGCCGCGTCAAACATCGCGGTAATCCACAATGCAGTCCAGGCGCTTGGTCGACTTGCAATAATCGCACCGTCCGCACCGTTCGGGGGCAATATGCCCGCGCTTGATGTCCGCAAATCTGCGGATTTTTGAGATTACATATTCCGCGGCAGTGTTCAGTACATCCGTTGGTATGGATATCAGAGCGATATCCGGCACTTTTTCCTTGGTGGCTGCAGCCAGTATAAACGGAAGACTATTTCCTTCCACCGCCCGATATATAGCTCCTTGTATGTCATACCCCCAAGCCTCTGCAAAGGGCAGCTTGCCTTTTCCATCTACCCATACCGGTTGGAAATCGCGCATGATTTTCAAATCGACTATTGCCCGATCTGGATGATAACTGTCCATCTTAATTTTGACCGGAACTCCATCTATTTCACCGGTCATAATTACTTGGTTTTTGCCGGATATGTATTTCATAAACATGGGGTCGCTTTCTATCCGTTGGATGATGTCCTCCGCTTGAATGTATTCCGATTTCAGCGCCCCGTCTCGCTTGAATATATTGGGATAATCCATACGGAACTGCCCTAATTCTCCGGAAAAATAGGCGTCGATATAGGAGCCAATCAGTAAGGAGGTTGATTCGTCCCGGACATATTCGCCACGCAGCTCAGCTGCCGCCGCTGCTTCGCACCTGTCAAACGCCTTGAACTGGGATGCACTCATGTACTCCCGCTGCGCTTCCTGAGAAAAGTAGTTTTCTGCCGTCAGGTTCACAACAGTTCGACCTCCCCGGCAAGCGGGTCTGATTCTGGTGGTTGAGATGCGGATTGCTCCGCCAACGGATCTGCGCCCAATTTCGCCTTTTCTGCGCAGACAGAACACAATGGGCGTCCATATTTCTGCGCCGTATACTTGGCAACCCACTCCGAAGGATGACCTCCGGCAGCATCTATCTTTTTTTCGCAGTCAGAGCATATTGGCGCCGCCCCGCCTTTTTGCGGCACGGGTGGTATTTTATTCATAACGCGCAAAGCGTCCCATACTTCCCCAAATGCACGTATTGGCTCTACGTGGATCGCTACTCGCTTTCCGGTCCAATCCTCCACATATGGTGTTTTATACAGCTTCTGGATCATCTTCGCGTTTGTTGCGTTAACAATCATCGGCTTTACACCAGGCTCCTTAAACCGCATGACGCGGCAATCTTCTTTCTTGCCATCTGTGCCAGATACGGATTCTGTTCTCACGGAAGCAATCGTAAATGTTCGCTCTTCTCCCTCGTCAAAGTCCCATGATCCCAAATAGTCGGGATTTTCTCCATATTTTTTCCAATGAGTTTTACTCATCAATAACACCTCTAGTCATATTCATCAAGATCATCCGGTGTCGCCGTTTCAACGCAGCATTCGCACCCGATTACTTCACCGCACCTTGTGTATAATCGATCTGCCAGCTCCCCACAGAAAGGGCATTGGCGGGCCGCGCTTCGTACTTGACATCGCCCGCAGCCATCACACTCTTTTCCGCCGGTTATGCACACCAAGGCCATTGACACAGCCTCCCTCCCTGGTGTATACTGATATCGGATTATTTTTCCCACCCCTCTCATTTGCCGTCCTCGCTGTGCTACCAGCGTGGGCGGCTCTTATTTTTGCCCATGCCCATCCGCATACCACCATCAGGCCGCCAATCATCATCCGGGCCATTATGTAACTGCCGGTTCCGCAGTCGGCATCCCCAATCGCACCCAAAAAGATCACAAACCCAGCTATGCCGATGATTGCGGGGAGTTTTTGATTCATTCTTTTGCCTCCTCCATCATTTCATACAGCTTGATGCATGCGTCGTTTAACGTGCTGTGTATATTTTCGATGCATCTCTTTTCGTCCATGACTTGCACATACGGAAATTCCGTAGTATCAGCGATTATGTCACTAGCGCTTTGCACGGCCCTCAAAATGATTTTTAGCTCCTTTTTTGTTGGTAATTTCATGGTTTCACTTCCTTTCAAATCCTTCCAACCGCAGGTTTATTGGTCTTCGCGTGCCGCTGTTTTGCTTCTGGCTTCCCGCTCACAAACCCAGTATGCTTTGCCTCATACGCCAGCAACCCGTCCAGCGTAACTACTTTGTTTCTCGGAGTGATCGAGATAATCTCTCCAAAGTCACCCCTATTCATCATCGCACGGGCTGTAGCCACGCTGACCCCGTATAAATCGGCAATATCATCAGGTGTATAGCGGTCTTTTCTGGCCTGGAATAACTGTCTGTGTTTGTCCAGTATATCCAGCACCAATTTTTCCAGGTCATATTCCATTGGATCACCTCCTTCCCGCTTTTCGGAGTGGGTTTCTTATCCAGATATCCATGCCCAAAACGGCAACGGAGGATTGTATCGGCGATACGCCGGGATGTCAGCCGGACTTATGCGTATGACTACATATACTCCGCTATACGGCTCCTCTCTGACCTCCACTATCCCGCCATCTGCTGTCTTATATGACCGCGCCCAGGCGTCTGACCCACATACTATTTTGGTGCCCCTCTGCTCTGTGCTGATATCTACGCCCTGATCGGCAAGCCACTTGTACAGCGGCGCGTCGTAAGACCCGTAGTATTCTTCTCTGGCATATGGCGGTTCCGGCTGGACGCTTGACACGTATGATTCGTATCCGGTCATTTCTTCATCTCCTCCCTCCGCCCACTCGAAAGAGCGGGTTTTTCTTGACCTTCCCGGCCGCTTTGTGGTATCCTGTGCTTGTCACGATCTGGCCTGATTGCCGTCAGGCTCTTTTGCGTTGACCGGCGTTGCCGCGCCGAACAAGGCTTTGAATTGTTTGTATGATCTGATGTTTAGCGCATCAGCTATAAGGATAGCTGTCTGCACTCC
>ENA-OUUV01001592-OUUV01001592.1-human-gut-metagenome-genome-assembly--contig:-NODE-1592-length-10455-cov-3.700000_pt1 | contig 10455 bp, 8 predicted proteins | sample MGYA00237952_ERZ548838 | MGnify/ENA primary metagenome ERZ548838 (study PRJEB26490, sample SAMN05194705) | human gut metagenome | biome: terrestrial biome; feature: human-associated habitat; material... | reverse complement strand
GTGAGGGGGAACATGCTTGCATGCTCATCCCGAACGGCGAATGACGATCATGAACAAAGTTCATGATATAATGTCACCGTGGGAGCTTGCTCACAAAGGTGACATTATATCATATATTCTATAGGGCGCAGCCCGTCATGAATAAATTGTCGATCTATCGGCAATTTATGAATGCCATGGCTGGCGTATACCCCACTACTCTGCTATAATGTATTTTATTTCATGAAACAGGAGACTTTATCATGCAACTTAACAAGGCTACTTTATCAGAACAGATTTATACTATATTAAAGAACGACATTCTGGATCAGTCCATCCCCCAGGGTGAGAAACTGACTCTCAAGAATCTGCAGGAGCGCTTCGCTACCAGCTCCACTCCTATCCGTGACGCCCTGACCCGCCTGACCGAAGAAGGTCTAGTCAATTACTATTCTAATGTAGGTGTCACTGTCATCAACCTAAGTGAAAAAGACATCAGAGAATTGTATCAATTTATCGGAGACATGGATGCTCTGGCAATCCAGTATGCCTCTGCACATCCTGAACAGTCTGCCCTTCTTGAAGAACTTGCACATATTGTAGAGCGCACTGCTGCCCTTCATGATAAAGCTTCTTTATCTGACGAAGAAACTCAGGAATGGACTACACTATCTGACCGTTTCCATCTGGTATTCTATGATTACTGCGATAATTCACGACTTGCCAGAGCAGCAGAAAAACAGCGCAGCCAGCTGACCATTTTATCTAAAATGTATCAGACCGACCACGCTGTACAAAAAGAGATTGAAATTGAGGAACTGAGTCAGCCTTATTATCTTGCATCGGAGTGCTCCGGGGCCAAAGATGTACTGGTGGTAGTTCCGAATTATCCATCATTTGCGAATCTGTATTTATGTGCATTTGCACATTCACGAAATAAAGAATATCAGAAAGCATCAGATCTTATGAAAGAACACCTGAAACAGTCTCTGGAATATGCCCTGCAATGCATTTAGAAGTTCTGTTTTAATCTGGTTAATTCCTCTTCTGTAATCTGCATGATACCACCATGACGTTTCTTTAACTTGCCAAGGTCATAAGAACCTTCCTGTGCCACCTGGAAATTACCGGTAGCCAGGTCATCACAGATAAGCGGCAGATATCCTTTATGTGTTGCGAACTGATCCACGATCAGACACCATCTGCCGTCTGGAAGCTGATATGTCTCCGGACCTTCCACGCCAAACAGTTGTGACAGAACTTCACTATGGATTGGTTCCGCTTTGATTCCCTTACCCAGCTTGGCAACTCTGTCTGTTCGAATGTTCTTGTTTGTCTCATCTTTTACGAATCGGTAATACCATCCATCACTGTATACAATATTCATATCAATCACATGACAATCTGCTTCTTCATATACAAAAGGTTCTGTGAAGTTCACGAAATCCTTCGTATATGCAGCATAGATACGCTGCTTAGGTTCCTCATCTCCATCCAGTTTTACCATAGAAGCCCAGAATACAAAGAAGGATTCTGTCTCTGCATCATAAATCGTCTCCGGTGCCCATACACAACCTGCCCCATCTACTCCAACGTGACAACTTCGTGGTCTACTCCAATTGACCATATCCTCTGATTCCCATACGATCAGGTCACGGCTTGCTTCTGTAACAGCCCACTCCCAGCCTTTGCCCGAACCAATACAAAGATCCGTTGCAATCAGATAGAATTTATGATTCTTCTCATCTCGTACAATAAACGGATCTCTGACGCCAGCTTCTCCAATATCTGATATCAACACCGGCTGTCCACCATTCAAGTCCTGCCAGTGCAGCCCATCTTCACTCACTGCAAAATAAATCTGTTCTCCGTTCTCCTGTTCCCCAATAAAATGTACAAATAAGTAACCCGCCATTATGAATATTACCCTCCTTAATCAATCTGCCAAACATATATTATGCACACGTAATATTGTCCTTCATAATTACAGCATAATATAAAACAGTTAAAAAATCAATATAACAAAGTTATTCTACAGTCGAAGAAGTATTATATTACTGTTAGTTCGTACCTCATTCCATCAACAATTTACTCGTGTACTGTAACAGTATTATCTACAATATTCTGAAGCCAGACATCACTTCTGATCATGAAATATCCGATAATGACCTTAATAATCTCCATGAACTGCACTATGAAAAATACTGCCTGAATGGAAAGCTGTGTAAAATGAGCCAGTGAGTAAGCAACTGGTATTACAACCACCCATGTATACACACTATCAAACAGGAATGTAATAACTGTCTTCCCACCTGAACGCAATGTAAAATAGGAACAATGTGAGAAAGAACATAATGGCATAACCATTGCCGAAATCACAATAAATGTCGTTGCCAGATCTTTGATCGTCTCTTCCGTATTATAAATAGCAGGGAAGAATCTGCCTACTGCGATCATAATAAGTGCCACTACCGTACAGCAGCCAACACTGAAGAAGATCATCTTCGTATCTGCTTCTCTGGCTTCTTTCTTCTTACCAGCACCCAATAACTGCCCTACTACAATAGAAATACAGGAACCAAGCTGAATATAAACTACATTAAACAGGTTCGTAATTGTAGACGAAATATTCTGTGCTGCGACCACTTCCAGTCCTCTGACTGCATAACACTGTGCGATCACTGCCATGCCCATTGCCCATAACATTTCATTGCACATCAGTGGAGTACCTTTCTTGATCACATCCCAAAGGACTCTGCCTGGAATGTACAGGCTGCGATAAGCCCCAACAATAAAGCGATTCTTATCTGTATGAGTATGTGTCCATATCACCACAATTGCACACTCTACGAATCTGGCAATAACTGTAGCAATTGCAGCACCCTCTACTCCCATCGCAGGAATACTTTCCAATCCAAAGATCAGGATAATATCCAGTATCAGGTTCGTAACAACTGCTACAATTCCTGCGATCATCGGAACAAAAGTCTGTCCAGTTTCACGAATGGTATTCGTATAGGATTGTGACAGTGCAAAAGGCAACAGCCCCACCATCATGATCGCCAGATATTCTTCTCCAAATTTCAGTGCAAGCTTTACATCACCCACACTGCCATTTTCACTCAAATACAATGAAATGAGCTGCGTATCAAAAAAGCAAAATAAAAGCAGCGCAATTCCCGTAATCACTCCACATGCGTAGAGTTTAAAACGAAATGTATACTTCTGTCCTTCATAATCGCCTTTTCCAAAATACTGTGTACCAAAAATGCCGGCACCTGATACCCCACCAAAGATACAGATGTTAAATACGAACATCAACTGATTGACGATAGCCACTCCCGACATCTGTTCCGTTCCGATCTGTCCGACCATGATATTATCCAGAAAACTGACAAAACTCGTAATCGCATTCTGAATAATTAAAGGAATCGCAAGGGTCAATACCCTCATATAGAACTTTTTATCCCCAATGTATTTTTCTTTCCATCTTGCCAACATATCTATTTGCTCCCCTGAATTTCTATGATTTCATTACGCATTTGTTCCACGATAATGTATTAAAATGTGCTATAAGCTGTCTCTCCATTGTAGCAAATAGGTGTCTAAAAAGCAATCTGATCAATACAAAAAATGACAGTTGAACTTAACAATCCAACTGCCATTTTAATTATTTATCTTCCTTTTTCTGTACTAATTTCTTTCCACTATGTATTACAATAATCACACCCAGGATCATCAGAAGAATTGCGATGATCAACTGTAAACCTTCTACAAGGAATGTTGCTGAACCTGCAGAATAAGCCTTGACAAGTGCTATTGTTCTCTCTACCAGGGCAGTAAAGGTTACACATAACATGATGATAAGAGGTGGAAACAAGGTCTTGTTCTGTCTGCCTGTTACTTTCAGGAATACACATAATGTGATCAGTACCAATGCACTTAACAACTGGTTTGCACTGCCAAAGAGTGGCCAGATATTGGAATATCCGATCTGTGTCAATACATACCCACATGCAAGTGTGATTACTGTTGCAAAATATTTGTTGCACAGAACCTTGCGCCAGCCCTCTGCATGCTCCATATCATCTACACTGAACAATTCCTGGAAAGACATACGACCAATACGTGCAACAGAATCCAGACTGGTCAATGCCAATGCGGATACACACATAGTCATGAAGCACTGTGCTACATAAACCGGAATACCAAACATTTCCAAAAATCCTGCAACACCTGATGAAAAAATTGCAAAAGGCGTGCCTGTTGCTGCTGTACCATCTGCTGATGCTGCTGCACCTGCTACACAAAGAGCCAGAACAGCTAACAGACTTTCAAGAATCATGGCACCATAGCCAACCTTTAACATATCCTTTTCATTTGATACTGTCTTGGATGAAGTACCGGATGACACCAGGCTGTGGAAACCGGATACTGCACCACAGGCAACTGTTACGAACAGAATCGGGAACAGATCACCTGATTTCTCATTATGGAATCCCGTATACATCGGAAGATTCATAGTAGGATGTGCCACAACCAGACCTACCACTGCACCGATGATCATACCTGCAAACATAAATGTTGTCATATAATCTCTTGGCTGCATTAAAAGCCACATTGGAAGTACTGCTGCCAGAAAGATATATGCAAATACGATATATGTCCAATTTACCTTAGTTGTGACTAATGGGCAAAACATACCGATACAGAAAGCAGCGATCGTACAAACCAGACCTAACACAACTTCTTTCCAGCCTGTAAATTTCATTTTCTTCTGAATCAGACCAAATACAACTGCAAATGCGATAAATAAAAGTGATATACTGCCTGCTGCGCCATTGACTTTTGCCGCATCTGATAATTGCGATACTCCATCAACGACTGTATAAGCATTGAATGTACCAGCTACCATATCTGCAAAAGCCGCAGTTACGATCAATGTGAAAAGCCAGCAGAATAACAGGAATAATTTCTTACCCGTCCTGCCAATATACTGTTCGATCAGAAGTCCCATGGACTTGCCTTCATTCTTTACACTGGCATAAAGTGCGCCAAAATCTGTAACCGCTCCAAAGAAGATACCTCCAAGGATGATCCAAAGCAATACTGGCACCCAGCCAAATACTGCTGCCTGAATAGCACCGGTAACAGGACCTGCACCCGCGATAGATGAGAACTGATGAGCAAATACTGTCCATCCGTCTGTTGGAACATAATCCTGTCCATCCTCTTTTGCAACTGCCGGAGTCTTTGCCTTAGGATCAATTCCCCATTTGTTAGCAAGCCAGCGACCATAAAATACATAGCCACATACAAGGCATACTGCAGCAATCAATACAATTACTAAAGTGTTCATAATATTCTCCTCCTTTTATCTTCAACAGACCAGTACATGAATCATCTGTTTATTAACATTTTTAAGACCAGCTTATATTTATTCATTAAAAAAACCTCCATCCTCTTATATTTTATATAAGAAGACGAAGGCTTATGCTTCCGCGTTACCACTTCTCTTACCAGTTAATACTGGTCTCTCAGTCACATCTCCGATATCTGTTATCGGTAAATATGCTTCCCTCTAACGGTGGAAATCCGTTCCAAACTACTATTGTTTCATTTGAAAGGCTCACAAGTGATAATTTCCCACTTCGCTGTTGTCTCACACCTTCCGACAACTCTCTGGAAACGTTGATAGTAAGAAATCTTATCCTGCTCATAGCTAATCTCTTAAATTACCTTGAATTATAGTCCCTTTATTTTGAAAGTCAAGCATATTTATACTCAAATTTTACAAATTAATGTATTTATTTTCATACAAGTCCCTTATTTTTTAATTCTTCTTTATACAATCAATTGACAAATGGCATCTCTAAAGTTATGATATCTATAGTATTCCTATTAAGAACCACTTGTATCAGAGAGGAGATTACTATATGCCAAAGTTAAATGAGAACTACTTAAATTTAAAAGAAAGCTACCTGTTTGCTGAAATCAATCATCGTGTAAAAGCATACCAGGAAGCTAATCCCGATAAAAAAATCATCCGTCTTGGAATCGGCGATGTTACCCTGCCCATCGGCTCCAAAATGATTGAACAGCTTCATGAAGGCGTTGATGCCATGGCAAGCTCAGATACTTTTAAAGGATATGGTCCTGAACAGGGATATGATTTTCTGAGAAATGCAATCGTAGATTATTATAAACGTAACGGTGTTGACTGCATCGAACCTGATGAAGTATTTGTTTCTGATGGTGCTAAGAGTGATACAGGTAACATCACTGATCTGTTTGCCCAGGACAACGTTATCCTGATTCCTGATCCTGTTTATCCTGTATATGTAGATACAAATATCATGAATGGACGCAATATCACCTATATAGATGCCAACGCAGAAAATAACTTCCTGCCTATGCCAGATCACAACTTCCATGCAGATGTCATCTATATCTGCTCTCCTAATAACCCAACAGGTGCTGCATATAACCGCGAGCAGTTAAAAGAATGGGTAGATTATGCATTAGAAAATGACGCTATTATACTCTATGATTCTGCTTATGAATGCTTCATTACAGATGAAACTCTTCCAAGAAGCATCTTTGCAATTGAAGGTGCCAGAAAGTGTGCCATTGAATTCTGCTCCCTTTCCAAAACAGCAGGTTTTACCGGAACCAGATGCGGCTACACCATCGTTCCTAAAGACCTGAAATTTACTGCTTCCAATGGTAAGGAAATGTCCCTGAATGCTATGTGGAACCGCCGCCAGACTACCAAGTTCAATGGCGTATCCTATATCGTCCAGAAAGGTGCTGCTGCTGCCTTTTCCGTAGAAGGTATGGCACAGTGCAAAGCCAATATCAAATACTATCAGGAAAATGCAAAGATTATTGCAGAAGGACTTGAGAAAAAGAATATACGCTACTTTGGTGGTGTAAATTCCCCATATATCTGGTTTGAATGCCCTAACAATATGGAATCCTGGGACTTCTTTGACTATCTGTTAAAGAATGCACAGGTAGTTGGTACTCCCGGTGCGGGATTTGGCAAGAACGGACATAATTTCTTCCGTCTGACCTCCTTTGGCAATCGTGAAAATACCATCGAAGCCATGAAGCGCATCGATCAGTTATTCTAACAAAACAATTACTTATTACAGAAAACAGTGCAAATTTAGAAGATTATCTAACTTTGCACTGTTTTTTAATATTTATTTCTAATTCGTAATCTGTAATTTTTCTTAATTTAAAAATGTACGTGACTATTCAGAAGCTCATTCGTGAATTTCTAGTGGAAGATTGTCAGGATCATAAAAAAAAGTCATTTTTTTGCCTGTGTAAACATCCAATCTAATCGGCTCAGTTTTGATGCCCTTTTCATTTAAATCCCGTACTGTTTCTTCAACCGAATCTACTGCAAACGCAAGATGCCGAAGACCATAAGCCTCTGGATAACTTGGGCGTTTTGGACAATTTTTTATAATGAAAAGTTCCAATTCCATTCCATCAAGCTTAAGGTCAATTTTATAATCATCACGTTCTTGTCTGTAATTTTCTCGGATAACAGAAAACCCCAATATATCTACATAAAAATGTTTTGATTTTTCATAGCTGCTTCCAATAATGGCAATGTGGTGAACTTTTTGTAAATTCATAGCGTGCTTCCTCCTTCTCAAGCTCCGCCTTCTTGCCCTTCAGACAAGAAGTATCCATCGTTCAAAGAGCTCAATCATTTCCGATATCTAACACAGTGAAGCTGTATGCCGGTAAGTTAAGTTCTGACTGATAATTTACCCTTGTTACTTTAGGGCTGACCTTATCAGGTTCTTCAATAGAGTTGACATCCAAAGGCTGTGCCTGCATCCTAATCTGTTTTACTGGCATATTCTGATTTACGTTCCATGCATCATCTATATGTAATACGATGTTTTGTTCCTTATCAGATGCATTAACCAATTTCACATACAGATGCCCCTGCTCATCGGCAGAAACAATATGATAAACACCAGACTCTTCACCACCTAGCAAATCACTGTTAATTGTGTACTTACCCGTGTAATCACTATATAACTGCTGCACATAATAGTTCGGTGTTGCATAACTGGTTCGATCATCGAACCAGATCAAATCCGGTGCCCATTGCTCATAACCAATTCTTGCAAAAAGAGGCGCATAAGAAGCCAGATACACTACATCCGCATTACGCTCTACTCCTGTAAGGAAAGCAGCCTCTGACAATGCACAGCGCCAGTTATTACGCTTCGTTGACTCTTTTACCTCTTTATCATGTGCTGCATATTCTCCTGAAAAGACCTTAACATCTCTGGAATAATCGTCATAAAAATGAGTATTGGCTAAAAACCACTCCGGTTCCATATAATAATGCTCATCTACTGCATATGTATAATTTGAATTATTCTTTGCCTTGGCATGATAATTCTCCCAGGCAGCTTCATAAGTTGGTGTATGAACAGTTGGTCCGGCTGAACTGATCAACTTAATTTCAGGGTATTTGGCATGAATGGCTTTTTCAAAATCATCATATCTTTCGAAAAAATCTACTCTCTCCGTCTGCCACTGCTCATTACCAATGCCTACATACTCTAATCCAAAGGGTTCTGGATGTCCCATCTGTGCACGAATCCTGCCCCATTCTGAATCGGATGCTCCATTAGCAAATTCGATAAGATCCAATACATCCTGAATAAACTCCTGATATGCAGGATCTTTTCTCTCAACTAACTGTGTAGACTGATATTGGCAGGCAAGACCTACATTGGCAACTGGCAGAGGCTTCGCACCTAAATATTCACACAATACGAAATACTCATAATAGCCAAGTCCTAAAGTCTGATTATAATGACTGAATTTTGACGTGAAATGATTCTCTTCACAGTTTTCATGAACTGCCCAGCGATTCCAGTTTGCCTTTCTCTGAGTGATATCTCCCACTGAAAGTTTCCATTGGTAACGGTTAGTCAATTCATTTCCTTCAACAACACATCCCCCTGGGAAACGCATAAACTTAGGGTGCATATCTTTTAATTTTCCTGCAAGATCTTTCCTGAATAATCCACAAACTGCATCCTCTGGAAAAAGGGAAATACAGTCAAAATCCGCCTCTTCCTGTTCTTCAAATAAAATAGCAAATAATGCATATCGTATTGTCTCATTTACAGTAAATGAAACAGTATATTTATGCCAGTCATTGTTACTTATTAATACATTTGTCAAAATATGCTTTTTACCGGTTACCCTCTCTAATGCTGCAACCTGTACTTTAAAATTCTGCTCCGATCTTGCATAGAAGCTTAACCGATATGAATGTCCCTCTTCCAGAAAAATTCCTTCATATGCCTGATTCGTAAATCCACTTCCTACATGAGCCTGTACATGCATATAGTGTGGGTTTACATTATTTAATGGATTAATCTTCTGAATCTGCAATTCTGCTTGTTCCTTGGGATACGCTGACCATCCATACAATCCATCAAAAATCTGGTGATACGCATCCTTATCCCCCCGCGCATCCAGAAATTCAAAAGATCTGTTCTCCAGCATTTCCGCATACAAGCCACCATCAGCACCATAATTGATATCTTCAAAGAAAATACCAATCAAATCATCCTGAATCGTAACTCCCTTATTATGTGTAATTTTAAGCTCCATACCATTCTCCTTTTATTACCTTAAACTTAATAAAGAAATTTCTATGTCTATAAAATTCTTTTACTACTTATGAATATCAATTAATAACTTACATCTTACACTTGACAAATTGTATATGGAAAAACAACCGCCAAAATATGGCGGTTGCTGCAAGACTCTATTTTATTACAAATATTCATAATGGTCGGACAACGCTTACACTAGAACTGTATAAAATAAATCTTCCCTCTTACTATGCAAGTGTAACGTTAGCTGCTCTTAACTTCTTGCTGTTCTTAGGATCCTGCTCAATGTCAAAAGTAACCTTCTGACCTTCTTCAAGTGTCTTATATCCGTCAGAAACAATTGCAGAAAAATGTACGAATACATCTTCTCCTGTGCTTTCATTTGTAATGAAGCCATATCCCTTCTGAGCGTTAAACCACTTTACTGTACCCTTATTCATCTCAAGTACCTCCATTATAATATTTGTATACATTCTAAACTACTGCCGATAACCTTTTCTTATTGAAAAAGCCAACCTGTTCTGCAATTCAAAAGGAATGATTTGCAGAACAAGTCGGCTCATAGTTCAAATTGAATACAAAAGCAGTGTACCATTTCCATAACTTAAAGTAAACAATTTTATGTAAAAAAAGGAAACACCACTATGTGCTTCCTTTTTGCTAAATAGCGAGAGGGGGATTCGAACCCTCGACACTGCGGGTATGAACCGCATGCTCTAGCCAACTGAGCTATCTCGCCACAAATATATATGGGGCCTATAGGGCTCGAACCTATGACCCTCTGCTTGTAAGGCAGATGCTCTCC
>ENA-OUUV01001590-OUUV01001590.1-human-gut-metagenome-genome-assembly--contig:-NODE-1590-length-10490-cov-7.286919_pt1 | contig 10490 bp, 6 predicted proteins | sample MGYA00237952_ERZ548838 | MGnify/ENA primary metagenome ERZ548838 (study PRJEB26490, sample SAMN05194705) | human gut metagenome | biome: terrestrial biome; feature: human-associated habitat; material... | reverse complement strand
GTGGGTCGCTATTGCGACAGTGATATTGTAGTACGGGGAATGGATGTTCGTCAAGAAAATTTGATTTCATTTGATTTCGCTTGATTTCATTTGATTTTGGAGGGAAAAGCGACTGCTTTCTTTTGTTATACAGGGGTTTCGCGTCTGCGGACGCGACGAGGGGGCTTTGCGCTCGCCCCCTCGACCCCTTCGCTGTGCACACTCCCGTTACTTGGTTTTTATCGTTACAGAACTGAAGTGCTTTGACCGAAAACAACATTTTTCCCCCATCCGCCGCAAAACACAATAATAATGAAGGAAAACCCTTTTCTTTTGGGGCGGAAAGTGCTATAATAGATATGTTGGGGAAGCGTCGACTGCGGGGAAATCCGGCGGCAGGGCGTGCGTAGACACGGTTTGTGCGCCCGCTGACGCGAAGTACCCCGACGCGCGTGTCCCCCTCCCGGATGGCGGGGCAAGGGCAAATGCCCCTGATTTTACGGTTTTCGCGGCGTGGGGAATAATCATCCGCCGTTTATTGATTTTTGTGAGGTGCAAGCATGTTGAACGACCAGGAACTCGAACACCGGACGGAAGAAGAAATCGAACAGCAGATTGAAGAAGCGACGCAGGTCAAGAGCGAATACGGCGAGGAGCAGATTCAGGTGCTGGAGGGCTTGGAGGCGGTTCGCAAGCGCCCCGGCATGTACATCGGCTCGACGGACAGCCGCGGACTGCACCATCTGGTGTACGAAATTGTGGATAACTCCGTGGATGAGGCGCTGGCGGGCTACTGCAAGCGCATCGACGTGACGCTGCACAAGGACGGCTCGGTCTCCGTCCGCGACGACGGGCGCGGCTTCCCCGTCGGCATCCACCCGAAAATGGGGCGTCCGGCGGTCGAGGTCTGCCTGACGGTGCTGCACGCGGGCGGCAAGTTCGGCGGCGGCGGCTACAAGGTGTCCGGCGGCCTGCACGGCGTGGGCGCGTCGGTGGTCAATGCGCTGTCGAAGTCGCTGTCCGTGACGGTCTATCAGGATGGGAAAATTTATCAGCAGGAGTACGCGCGCGGCAAGTACCTCTACGACCTGCGCGTCATCGGCGAAACCGACCGCACCGGCACGACGATTCGCTTCCTGCCTGACGTCATCAGCGACGACAACCCCGACGGCATCTTCGAGCGCGGCGTCACGTTTGATTTTGACGTGCTGAAGAAGCGCCTGCGCGAGATGGCGTTCCTGAACAAGGGCATCCACATCACCTTCACCGACGAGCGCGGCGAAACGCCTGTGACGGAGGATTTCCTCTACGAAGGCGGGCTGCGCGAGTTCGTCAAGTATCTGAATCACAACAAGGAAGTTTTGTTCCCTGAACCGATTTATACCGAGGGCGTGAAGGACGGCATCCTCGTGGAAGTCGCCATGCAGTACAACGACTCGTATGCCGAAAACATCTACACCTTCGTCAACAACATCGCGACCCCCGACGGCGGCACGCATCTGACCGGCTTCACCACCGCCCTGACGAGCGCCATCAACGACTACGGCCGCAAGTATAAGCTCCTGCGCGACAACGAGCCGAACCTGAAGGCGGAGGACGCGAAGGAAAGCCTGACGGCGGTTGTGTCCGTCAAGATGGAAGACCCGCAGTTCGAGAGCCAGACGAAATCGAAGCTGGGCTCCGGGCAGGTTCGCGGCGTGGTCAACGACCTTGTGAAGGAGGAGCTGTCCACCTATCTGGAGGAGAACCCGTCTGTCGGGCGGACGATTCTTGACCGCTGCGTGAGCGCCCAGCGCGCGCGCGAGGCAGCCCGCAAGGCGCGCGAGGCCACCCGCCGCAAGACGGTGCTGGAATCGGCATCCCTGCCGGGCAAATTGGCGGACTGCTCCGAGCGCGACCCCAGCAAGTGCGAAATCTTCCTCGTCGAGGGCGACTCCGCAGGCGGCAGCGCCAAGGAAGGACGCGACCGCCATTTTCAGGCGATTCTGCCCCTGCGCGGCAAAATCCTCAACGTCGAAAAAACCCGGCTGGATAAGGCGCTGGGCAACAACGAAATCAAGAGTATGCTGACGGCGTTCGGCTGCGGCTTCGGCGATGAGTTCGACGAAAGCAAGCTGCGCTATCACCGCATCGTCTGCATGACGGACGCGGACGTGGACGGCGCGCACATCCGCATTTTGATGCTGACGTTCTTCTACCGCTACATGCGGCCGCTGGTGGAAAAGGGCTATGTGTACGCTGCCATGCCGCCGCTGTACAAGGTGACGAAGGGCAAAATGGAAAAGTACGTCTATGATGACGACGAATTGCAGAGACTGCTGGACGAAATCGGGCGCGACCCGAAGCCGGACATTCAGCGCTACAAGGGCTTGGGCGAAATGAGCGCCGAGCAGCTGTGGCAGACGACCATGAACCCCGAAACCCGCACGATGATGCAGATTACGCCAGAGGACGCAATGGCGGCGGATGAAATCTTCACGCTGCTGATGGGCGATCAGGTTGAGCCGCGGCGGAAGTTCATCGAGGAGAACGCGGATCTGGTCAAGGATTTGGATGTGTAAGGACGACGACCTCATCCGCCGCTGCGGCGGCACCCCGTGTTCATGATACAACAAGCAATTATCAGACAGAAAACCTGAACAGTTCGGAGAGAAATTATGAGCAGCATTCAGGACAAACTCATCCCGGTGAATCTGGAAAAGGAGATGAAGCGGTCGTTCATCTCCTACGCAATGGCGGTCATCATCGACCGCGCGCTGCCGGATGTGCGCGACGGCTTGAAGCCTGTGCACCGCCGCATCCTCTATGATATGGAAGAACTTGGCATGACGCCCGATAAGCCGTACCGCAAATCCGCGCGCCTTGTCGGCGACGTGCTGGGCAAATTCCACCCGCACGGCGATTCCTCCGTCTACGATGCCATGGTGCGCCTCGCGCAGCCCTTCAACATCCGCTATACCCTCGTGGACGGGCAGGGCAACTACGGCTCGGTGGATGGCGACGGCGCTGCCGCCATGCGTTACACCGAAGCCCGCATGACGAAATTGACCCCCTACCTGCTCGAAGGCATCGAGAAGGACACGGTTGATTTCTACCCCAACTTCGACGAAACGCTCATGCAGCCCGCTGTGCTGCCCAGCCGCTTCCCGAACCTGCTCGTCAACGGTTCCAGCGGCATTGCCGTCGGCATGGCGACGAACATCCCGCCGCATAACCTCGGCGAGGTCATCGACGGCGTTATCTGCATGATTGACAACCCGGACTGCACCATCGACGACCTGATGCAGCACATCAAAGGCCCGGACTTCCCGACCGGCGGCATCATCCTCGGCAGACGCGGCATCCGCGAAGCCTACTACACGGGGCATGGGCGCATTGAGGTGCGCGCGAAGACCAATATCGAGGAAATGCCCAATGGCCGCAGCCGAATCGTCGTGACGGAAATCCCGTATCAGGTCAACAAGGCGAAGTTAGTCGAGAAGATTGCCGAACTCGTGCACGACAAGCGCATTGAGGGCATCAGCGATATCCGCGATGAGTCCGACCGGCAGGGGATGCGCATCGTCATCGAGCTGAAGAAGGATGTTTACCCGCAGGTTATCCTGAATACGCTCTACAAGCACACGTCGATGCAGGAGACGTTCGGCGCGAACATGCTCGCGCTGGTCAACGGGCAGCCGAAAATCCTCTCACTGCGCGACATGGTGTACTACTATCTGGAGCATCAAAAGGACGTTGTCACCCGCCGCACGCGTTTTGACCTCAACAAGGCGCTTGCCCGCGCGCATATTTTGGAAGGTCTGCTGAAGGCGCTGGACCACATCGACGAGATTGTGTCCATCATCCGCGCCAGCAAAGACCCAAACACCGCGAAAACGACCTTGATGGAGCGGTTCGACTTCTCCGACAAGCAGGCACAGGCGATTCTGGACATGCGTCTGGCGCGCCTGACCGGTCTGGAACGCGACCGCCTCCAGCAGGAATACGACGATTTGGAGAAGGAAATCGCCCGCTTCCAGGCGATTCTGGCGGACGAACACCTGCTGATGGAGGTTATCAAGACCGAAATCAGCGCCATCCGCGATAAATTTGCTGACCCGCGCCGCACGGAGCTGACCACCATCGACGGCGAAATCGATGTGGAAGACCTGATTCAGGAGGAGGACATGGTCGTCACGCTGACGCGGCAGGGCTACGTCAAGCGCACGCCGAAATCCATCTACCGCGCGCAGAACCGCGGCGGACGCGGCGTGACCGGCATGACGACGAAGGAAGAGGACTTCGCCGTGCAGATGCGCGTCGTCTCCACGCACGACGAAATCATGTTCTTCACCAATATGGGGCGCGTGTACATGCTCAAGTGCTACCAGATTCCGGAAGCTGGACGCACCGCACGCGGCACGGCGATTATCAACCTCATCCAGATTGCGTCGGATGAAAAGGTGACGTGCATGGTGCCTGTGCCGGGCGCAACGGGCGAACACAACCTCGTGATGGCGACGCGCGACGGCATGATTAAGAAAACGCCGTACAGCGAGTTCGCGAACCTGCGCAAGAACGGCCTGATCGCCATCAATTTGAAGGAGGGCGACGAGCTGATTGGCGTTGACCTGACCTGCGGCGACGACGAAATTCTGCTCGGCAGCCGCAAGGGCATGGCAATCCGCTTCAGCGAGCGCCACATCCGCCCGATGGGCCGCGCCTCGATGGGCGTGAAGTCCATGCGGCTGGATGACGACGATATCATCATTGACATGGTGCCGCTGGAGCAGGGCGCGGACGTGCTGGCGATTACGACGCTGGGCTACGGCAAGCGCACCAGCCCCGACGAGTACCGTGAGCAGGGCCGCAACGGCAAGGGCATCATCGCCACAAAGCTGACCGACAAGACCGGCGACCTCGCCGCGCTGCTGATGGTCAAGCCGGACGAAGACCTGATGCTCATCACCGACGACGGCACGATTATCCGCACCCGCGCCGAGGACATCCGCGTCTGCGGCCGCAACACGCAAGGCGTTATCGTGATGAAGCTGCAGGAAGGCAGCCACGTCATCGGCGTTGCCCGCGCTGAGCGCGACGAAGAGCCTGACGCGCCTGTGACCGCGAATGCTGCTGATGCGGATGCAGCCGAAGCGCGCGCCGAGGGCTTCGACACGTCGGACGCGGCGGAATCGAAGGCGGTGCAGGAGCTGCTTCGCCGTGCCGAAGAGGACGCAAGCGGCAGCGACTTGGACATGGATCTGGGCGGGGAGGACGAGACGGATTCCCCGGCGGATGACGAGGATATTTAACCCAAGGTGCTTTTTTTCTCCCGGAGGGGTTGACCTTCCGGGAGATTTTGTCTTGATTGCAGCAGAACCCGACCGCATCCGCAGCGACGGATGAGGTCGTTCCCCTCAATCAACACGCGCAAGCAGTATGAAAGTGTCACCAACCGAATCGCGCGAAAGGGTCAAGGGACGAAGTCCCTTGTGGAGTCCAGAGGCAAAGCCTCTGGTGGGGATTAGGGGCAGCGCCCCTCGTCTCTCCCTTTACATCGCTTCCGTCCGCTGTACAACGCCGCCGTGACCGGGGAAAATCAGGTAGCCTTTGCCGTCCAGCATGGCGAGGACGGCGCGGAGAATCGCGTGGTAGCGCGGAGAGTCGACGTTCACGCTGCGGGCGAGGTAGGGGGCAAGGCGGTCGAATTCCTTCTGCGGCGGGGTCATGCTGTGCGGGTTGATGTAGTCGTCGCCCGTGAATGCCACGCGGTGCACGGGGTCAATCAGCATCGTTTCGCCCGGCACATGCCCGCCGTTCCCCTGCAGGACGTTAAAGCGCATGTCACCGAAGAGGAATGCGCCAATCGGGCTGATGGGCTGCTCGTCATCGCCGTGGGACGTGTTCAGGATGCGCAGGCGGTTCAGCGGCGGCACGGCGTACTCCGTAATCAGCTTGTTCAGCCGATAGTAGGGCAGCCCCGTCGCGCTGGCTTCCCGCGGGGATGGCAGCCCCAGCGATTCGTTCGCGAAGCAGTCCGCCGTCCGCTGGCTGCACCAGATGACCGGCATACTCTCCGCCAGTCCCGTGTGGTCGGAATCCGAGTGCGTCAGCAGCATTTCGCGCTTCCGCTCGTCAAAATCAGGAAAAATCGTCCGCAGCTGCCGCAAGGTGTAGCGCGCACAGCACCGGAAGCCGCTGTCAATCACCAGCAGCGCCCGCGTTTTCACGTCCTCCAGTACGGTGATGTTGCTCCCGAACGGCGGCTCCAGCACAACCGCCCGAACTTGCTCCGTCAGCGGCACATGCGTCACGCGGCACTCGTACGCCGCACCGTTGTGCTCCGCCACGAAGCGCGCAAAGCGGTTGATGTACTCAAACGTCTTGCTCGGCGGTTCGTTCCGCTCGTCCAGCTCCTGCATGATGAGGTTCGCGTAATAGGTGAACTCGTTCGTCTGCTCCTGCGTCAGGCGCAGAAGCCGGCGGATTTCCGACGCGAAGCGCAGGTAAAACACGGTTGTATCCAGCTTCTTTTCGCCGGAATCGTACGAGAGAATCTGCACCGGGCACAGCGCCGACAACTCCTGCAGCAGCGTATCCATCACGCCCGGCTCTTCGATGTACAGCCCCATTTTCAGCGACGCATGACCGCTGTCATTCGACTGGCTGGAAATATAGGAGATGTTGACGTGATGGCGGTTCAGCACTTCCAGAATCGGCACGACCGCGCCCGGATGATCCGGCACGTCGAACTGCGCCAGAATAATCTTCGCGTGCGGCACGGACTTGAGGAATCCCGCCTGATTCAGTTCGCCCTCGATGGCACTGAGCACCGTGTCCTCCGCCTCAACATCCAGAAACAGCGCGTGCGCATCCACTGCTTTGTTGTAGCTCACGCGCACGATGTTCCCTTGATGGCGCTCGATAATCCGGCTTGCCGCCAGAAACGCGCCGCACTGGTCGGGCATATTCGTCATGAATGATTTTACCATGGGAGAAAACAGCTCCTAAACAGGTTATTCCTCGTGCCAGCGGACGGCTTCGGGCATCCGAAACGCTTCCTCCGGGTAGTAGACTTTCGTCAGCTCCAAGCCGTGCGGCGGCGCGGTCACACCCAGCGACAGGCGGTCAAGCGTCCGGAACGCCTCGGTGAAGGCGTCCGCACTGCGCCGGTGCAAGCCGATTTCGATGAGCGTCCCGGCAATGATGCGCACCATATTATATAGGAAAGCATCCCCCTCGACAAGGAGGATAATCTCGTCGCCCTGCACGGTCATCTCCGCCATGCGGATGGTTCGGATGGTCGTTTTCGCCGTGCCGCCGGACGCCTGATACGCGGCGAAATCGTGCGTACCAAGCAGTGTCGGCAAAGCCTGACGCATCGCGTCCACATCCAGCGGAACGGGTACATGCGCGAATGTATTCCGGCGGATGGCGCTGCCATGGCGGCTGTTCAGGATGCGGTAGGTGTAGCGCTTGCCGCAGGTCATGAAGCGCGCATGGAAGCCGTCCGGCACTTCGCGCCCCGCCTGCACGCGAATGTCGCGCGGGAGCATGGTGTTCAGCACGAACGGGTACTTTCCCGGCGGAATGCGGGAGGAGGTGTCGAAATGCGCGCACTGCCCCAAAGCGTGTACGCCCGCGTCCGTCCGGCTTGCGCCTGTGATAGCGATTGCCTCGCCCGTCGCGCGGGTGAGCGCTTCCTCAATCAGCTGCTGCACCGCCAAGCCGTTATACTGCCGCTGCCAGCCGGAATACGCCGTGCCGTCGTACTCGATCGTCAGCAGAATGCGCCGCGCCATCAGAGGATTCCCCCGATGTGCGACACGACGACGCCTTCCAGCACAATCAGGAGCATCAGCGCAAGCACCGCGCCGCCGGCGATGTAGTCGTTTTTCGTAATTTCCAGCTTGCGCAGGCGCGTGCGGTTCTCGCCGCCGTGGTAGCAGCGGGCTTCCATCGCCATTGCCAATTCACCCGCGCGGCGGAACGCGCTGACGAACAGCGGCACCAGCAGGGGAATCATCGCCTTCGCGCGGGCAAAGAGGTTGCCCGTCTCAAAATCCGCGCCGCGCGCCATCTGCGCCTTCATAATCTTGTCCGCTTCCTCCATCAGCGTGGGGATAAAGCGGAGCGCAATGGACATCATCATCGCCAGCTCGTGCGCGGGAAAGTGGAATCGCTTGAGCGGCGATAAAAGCAGCTCAATGCCGTCGGAGAGCGCAATGGGGGAGGTCGTCAGCGTCATCAGCGAGGTCGCGAGGACGAGGAACACAAGGCGCAGGGAGTAATGCACCGCCTGCGTCAGCCCTTCGCGGGTGATGTGGAAAATCCACCAGTCGATGAGCGGGGTCGTGCCATTGGAGAAAAACAGGTTCAGCACGAACGTCAGAATCAGGATGATGCGCAGGGGCTTGATGCCCTTCATCAGCATCTTGAAGGGGACATTCGAGCATTTCGCCGCCCAGTAGAGGAACGCCAGCACCAGCGCGTACCCGACGAGCGAATGCACCATGAACACCGCGACAATCATCAGGATGGTTAGAAGGATTTTTGTGCGCGGGTCAAGGCGGTGGACGAAGCTGTCAACGGGGTAATACTGCCCCATGGTGATGTTCAGATTCATTTCGCCGCCTCCTTTTCCTGCTTTTCCTTCCATAGCCGCAGCAGATGGTCGTGCAGCTCCTCCTGCGTGAACAGGTCGTCGGGCAGCTGAAGCCCAGCGGCGCGCAGGCGACCGCACAATTCCGCCGCTTCCGGCACGCCCAGCCCGATGGAGCGCATCAGGTCAGCTTGGCGGAACACATTGCGCGGCGTGTCAGTCAGCACCAGTTCGCCTTTGCTCATCACAATCATGCGCGTCGCCAGCCGGGCGCAGTCATCCATGCTGTGGCTCACCATAACGATGGTCACGCCACCCTCGCGGTGCAATTCCTGCAGCATCCCCAGAATGCGCTCGCGGCCGCGCGGGTCAAGGCCGGCGGCGGGTTCGTCCAGAATCAGCACCTTCGGCTCCATCGCCAGCACGCCCGCAATCGCCACGCGGCGCATCTGTCCGCCGGAAAGGTCGAACGGGCTGCGCTCGGCGTACTTGTCGTAATCAAGATGCACATGCGCCATCGCGCGGTGCACACGCTGGTCGATTTCTTCCTCCGACAGCCCTTGGTTCTTCGGGCCGAACGCAATGTCTTTGGCAATCGTCTCTTCAAACAGCTGATATTCCGGGTACTGGAACACCAGCCCGACTTTCTGCCGGATGCGGCGGCGGTCGACACCCTCGCCGTTCATATCCTCGCCGTCGACGAGCACCTGCCCGCTGGTGGGCTTCAGCAAGCCGTTCAAATGCTGCACCAGCGTGGATTTGCCGCTGCCCGTATGCCCGACGATGCACACAAATTCGCCGTCCTCAATCGTCAGCGACACGTCATGCACGGCGGTGGCCTGAAATGCGCTGCCGGCGCTGTATGTATGGGTCAAGTGCTTTACTTCGAGGGACATAGCAGCGTCAGCACCTCCTTGGTCATTTCGTCAACGGTCAGGATGTTCCCCGGCAGGGGCATCCCGTCCCGGCGGAGCGAATCCGCCAATGCGGTCATGTGCGGCACGTCAAGGTGCAATTCGCGCAGGGTATCCACCTGCGGGAACACCTCGCGCGGCGTGCCGGACAGCGCTACCTCGCCCTGATTCATCACGATGATGCGGTCCGCCTGCGCCGCTTCTTCCATGAAGTGGGTAATCCACACGACGGTGATGCCCTTTTCGCGGTTGAGACGGCGGATGGTGGACAGCACCTCCAGCCGCCCGGACGGGTCGAGCATGGCGGTGGATTCATCCGCGATAATGACGGACGGCTGCATGGCCAGAATGCCCGCGATGGCGATGCGCTGCTTCTGTCCGCCGGAGAGCATATGCGGCGCGGCTTCGGCGAACTGGCTCATGCCAACCGCTTGAAGCGCCGCGTCGATGCGCGGAATCATCTCTTCGCGGGGAACGCCAAGGTTCTCCAGCCCAAACGCGACATCCTCACGGACGACGGTCGCGACAAGCTGGTTATCAGGGTTCTGGAAAATCATCCCTGCCTTCTGGCGGATTTCCCAGAGCTCCTCGTCGCTTTGGGTATCCATGCCGCAGACGGTGATATGCCCTTCTGTGGGCAGATAGAGGGCATTGAGGAGCTTTGCGAGGGTGGATTTACCGGAGCCGTTATGGCCGAGGACGGCGAGAAATTCGCCTTCGTGGACTTGCAGGGAGACATGGTGGAGAGCGGGTTCAGGGGCATCCTCATAGGTGAAGGAAACGTCCTGAACGTCGATGCATACATTCATGATGATAACTCCTTTTCGGGGTGGAAAGTGAAACCGGGTTTTATTTTAGCACTAATAAGGTAAAAAAGCAATTGGGAATTAGGGAAGGGAGGGGGAAAAGGGGACTAACACGCGGAAGAAGTAAGAAAGAGAGCTCAACTCAATCGCGCGAAAGGGGTCAAGGGGGGACTTCGTCCCTTTTCGTCTGCCCCTTGCAGGGTCAAGGGA
>ENA-OUUV01001581-OUUV01001581.1-human-gut-metagenome-genome-assembly--contig:-NODE-1581-length-10537-cov-3.319595_pt1 | contig 10537 bp, 8 predicted proteins | sample MGYA00237952_ERZ548838 | MGnify/ENA primary metagenome ERZ548838 (study PRJEB26490, sample SAMN05194705) | human gut metagenome | biome: terrestrial biome; feature: human-associated habitat; material... | reverse complement strand
GATAAAAAGGATAATTCATGACCGTATCCCATTCATCTCCCTCCAGAAAATCTCCCGCATAATGCCAGATTTCCCCAATGATCAGCATATCCTTCTTTACTGCCTTGATTGCTCTTCGGAAACGTTTCCAGAAGAAATGACTGATTTCATCTCCTACATCCAGTCTCCATCCGTCAATGTCACATTCCCTGATCCAATAGCATGCAACGTCCGTAATGTAGTTTGCAACCTCTGGATTTTTCAGATTCAGCTTTGGCATTCCACCATAATACCCAAAACACAAGAAGTTCGGAATCTCTCCCCATTCGCCCTTCAGTGGCAATTCATCGATATAATACCAGTCCAGATATTTGGATTTTTCGCCCTTTTCCAGGATATCCTTAAATGCAAAAAACTCTTTTCCGGTATGGTTAAACACCGCATCCATAACCACCTTCATCCCGCGGTCATGTGCTTTTTGTACCAGCTCCTTAAGATCCTCCTTTGTTCCAAAGGAAGGATCGATTTCATAATAATCAATGGTATCGTACTTATGGCAGGAATCCGATTTGAAGCTGGGCGTCATATATATAACATCAATTCCCAGATCCTGAATATGATCCAGATGATCGATAATTCCTCTGAGATCACCATGCAGATCATCCATAGGCGTAATGGGTGCTTTATACCAAAGCTTTTTGTCTACCGGCTGTGATGCTGCAAAACGGGATGGAAAGATCTGATACACGACCTTATTTGCAGCCCAATCCGGGACCTCAAACATTTCTTCCTCCCGAAGGTTCTGCGGACAGTCAAACATTCTGTCTCTGTTTGTGATAGATTCCTTATCAAACTCATAGTTGCCGTAATATACCTTTTCTCCCTGCATATCCGTAAATTCAAAGAAATAGCGGAGACAGATCAGGTGCATCCGAACCTGTGCTTCATAATAATCATTAAACTGTGAGGTAGCAACCTTTTTCATCACGATGGTCTTTCGCGTATCCTCACGCTCCATTGGGATATACTTATCCTCATAGTGAAGGATTATCTCCTTCATATCATCTTTCTTTACCTGCACGCGTATTACAAATAAATCCTTCTCGATTGCATAACAGAATCGCTTATCCATATCATGGAAAATTGCGGAATATTCCATAGTATTTTTTTCTCCTTCTGATGTATTCTTTTTCCGTTTTACAGAGACAAAATAAGTTCATGCATTACCGGTTTTACTTTGTTCAGATCGCCGCTTTCCGGACACTGAATGGCTACGATCAGTCCCTTCTTCGGCAACACCATCGTCAGCTGTCCATAGGCACCGTCTGCGCGGTAGGAATCCTCATACGGATTTCTCCAAAACTGGTAGCCATAACCACAAACCCAGATATCGTTTCCGGGATTCGGTGTTTCGATCTGCTTTGCGGTTGCTTCTTTGATCCATGCAGGATCTACCAGCTGCTGTCCTTTCCATTTTCCATCCATCAGATATACCTGACCGATCTTAAGCATATTGGAAAGCGTCATGAACATGCCGCCGCCACCGATCGGATGTCCTTGAGGACAGTTTTCCCAGATCGGAAAGCCCTGTCCGAGGGGTTCAAAAAAGCGCTCATACAGATACTCTGAAAGCCGTTTTCCCACTGCCTTTTCCACCATACGGCCTGCCAGAATGCTGTCTGCCGTTGAATAGACGAATTCGCTGCCCGGCTGTACCTTTACGGGTCTGCTCAGCATATATTTGACGTAATCCGGCGCCCCGACACCTGCACGCCGGTTTGCGCCCATCAGATATGGTTCATGGAAACCGCTCGACATCATAAGAAGATGACGCAGACGAATTTCAAACAGCTCCGGCTGTGCATTTTCCGGAACCGCCTCCGGGAAAAACTCTGCCAGTCTGTCATCCAGTGACAGCTTACCATCGGCAATTGCCAGACCGACTGCTGTGCTCATATAGCTCTTTGTGTGAGAATAGATATTTCTCGCCTGATCCGGTGTAAAATGATGCTCCATCAGGATCTTTTCCCCGTCAGCAATTGCAATGCCTTCTACACCAAGCTGCTTGTCATAGACCTCTTTTACAAAATTGTAAAACTGCTTTTCCATAACCATACCCTCCATTTTGTAAATGCTGCAGCGCCTTGCGCCGCCGCAAACGCGTGTCAGAGCGTTTCTCAGCCCTTCGCTTTTTTTGCTTTCAGCCAGCTTTTGCAGACATCCGGATAGTTGGTGATGACGCCATCACAGCCCCACTCATACATATTTTCCAGATCGTCCATATTGTTAATCGTCCATACATTGACCTCGATGCCGTTCTTATGACAGAGCTCTACCTCTTCCTTCGTCAGTCCTTCAACACCTGGATGATAACATTCAAACCCAAACTTTTTGCAGTAATAGCCTGCATTTGCGATGCCGCCATTTCCCACGAGAGCACCGGTTTTCATATCCGGCATAAAATCCTTGCAGGAGAGTGCAGACAGATGGTTGAAGGAGGAAATGATGATCCGCTCCTTTAAGCCAAAGCGCTCGATCAGCTCCATCGTCTTTTTCTCCAGCTCCTCGTAATAGTACACGCTGCTCTTGATCTCCACGTTGGTAATCAGCGAATTGCCGGATGCCCATTCGCAGTATTCCTCAAAGGTCGGAATTGGCTGGAAGCCGTAGACTTCCTGCCATTTTCCGCCCGCATTGCAGCTTTTTAACTCGCCTAAAGTGTAATCTGTCTCTTATACACATCTCCGAGCCCACGAGACTAAGGTCATCCAAATATTCATCGTGGATAATGACAACCTCACCGTCCTTTGTGAGCTGGACATCCAGTTCGATTCCGTCACAGCCGCTTTCCAGAGCCTTCTGGAAAGCCAGCATCGTATTCTGCGGATATCTTCCGCTGAAACCTCTGTGTGCAAAAATCTTCATCGTCTTATTCATCCTCTTCTGTCTCTTCCGGCATGGTAATATGCTCCTCCGCCGGATCGTCGTCTTCCTCTTGGTCAACTTCACTCGGCTTTGAGACATCTTCCATTGCATCGTCTACATCGTCAAATTCCTGATTTCCGTCCGATACCTTTTCCCGTACCTTTGCAATCTGTGCTACGGTTACGCCTGCATCCAGGTTGATCAGCTTCACGCCGGAGGTAATTCTTCCCAACTGGGAAACATCATCCATACGGATCTGAATGATAATGCCCTCTGTCGTGATCATCATGATCTCGTTTTCATCCGTAACGGCTTTTACACCGATGACATAGCCGGTCTTTTCCGTGATCTTATAGCACTTCACGCCCTTGCCGCCGCGGTGCTGTACCGTAAATTCGTCCATCGAGGTACGCTTGCCCATACCGTTTTCAGAAACGATCAGCAGCGAATCTCCCTGATGGTCTAACTGCATGCCGACAATTTCATCGTTGTCAGACAGCGTCATACCGATCACGCCCATCGACGTTCTGCCGGTATTTCTGACGTCGGTTTCCTTGAAACGAATGCACATGCCGTCTCTCGTTACGAGGAAAATCTCGCTGTCCGCATTCGTTACCTTCACCTCGATCAGCTCGTCGTCCTCCCGCAGGTTAATCGCCGCAAGGCCGTTCTTTCTGACGTTGCTGTATTCCAGAATCGGGGTCTTCTTGACGATACCCTTTCTGGTTACCATGAACAAGTTGTCGTCCTTTTCGTAATCCTTTACCGGAATGATGGCGGAAATTTTTTCTTCCGGAGCAAGCTGCAGCAGGTTGATGATTGCCGTACCCCGCGCAGTACGTCCGGCTTCCGGAATTTCATATGCTTTCAACCGATAAACACGTCCAAAATTCGTAAAGAACATCACATAATGATGTGTTGTCGTCATCAGAAGATCTGCGATAAAGTCTTCCTCAATCGTCTGCATGCCCTTGATGCCTCTGCCGCCGCGGTTCTGCGCCTTAAAGTTATCGACGGTCATTCGCTTGATATAACCAAGGTTCGTCATGGCGATGATCGTATTCTCTCTCGGGATCATATCCTCCATGGAAATATCGAATTCATCATAGCCGATCTTACTTCTTCTGTCGTCTCCGTATTTGTCCTTGATCACAAGCAGCTCGCTGCGGATAACACCCAGCAGACGCTTCTCATCTGCCAGAATTGCCTTTAATTCTGCAATTTTTTTCAAAAGCTCCTGATGCTCTGCTTCCAGCTTTTCATGCTCCAGACCGGTCAGCGCACGCAGACGCATATCGATAATTGCCTGTGCCTGTACGTCGGTCAGACCAAAGCGTTCGATCAAACGATCCTTGGAGATCTGAGGAGTCTGGCTGCTGCGGATGATCTGGATAACCTCATCGATATGATCCTGTGCGATCAGCAAGCCCTGTAAAATATGGTCGCGCTCTTCGGCTTTATTTAAGTCATATTTTGTCCGTCTGGTAACGACATCTTCCTGATGGGCGATGTAGCATTTGAGCATATCCAGCAGACTCAGCACCTTCGGCTGTCCATCTACCAGCGCCAGCATAATAACGCCAAAGGTATCCTGCATCTGGGTGTGCTTGTAAAGCTGATTTAAGATAACGTTTGCGTTCGCATCCCTGCGCAGCTCAATGACAACTCTGGTGCCCTCACGGTTGGATTCATCTCTCAGATCTGTGATGCCGTCAATACGCTTTTCTTTATGCAGATCTGCAATCTTCTCAATCAGCTTCGCCTTGTTTACCATGTAGGGAAGCTCCGTCACGATGATCTGGCTTTTGCCATTTGGAAGCGTCTCGATATTGGTCACGGCGCGGACACGGATTTTGCCGCGTCCTGTCCGGTATGCCTCTTCCACGCCGCGGGTTCCTAAAATCACGCCGCCGGTCGGGAAATCAGGCGCTTTGACGATGCCCATGATCTCTTCGATTTCGGTGTCGCGGTCTTCCAAAATGCGGTTGTCCATGATCTTTACGACCGCATCGACCACCTCCCGCAGGTTGTGGGGAGGGATGTTGGTCGCCATGCCGACTGCAATACCGGAGGTACCGTTTACCAGCAGATTCGGATAACGGGAGGGCAGTACAACCGGCTCTTTTTCCGTTTCATCGAAGTTCGGTTCAAAATCAACGGTGTCCTTGTTGATGTCCGCCAGCATCTCCATCGAGATCTTGGACAGTCTCGCTTCGGTGTATCGCATCGCCGCAGGGCCGTCTCCATCCTCAGAGCCGAAGTTTCCGTGACCGTCAACAAGCGGATAACGGGTATTCCATTCCTGCGCCATATTGACCAGCGCTCCGTAGATAGAGCTGTCACCGTGGGGATGATATTTACCCATCGTATCACCGACGATACGCGCACATTTACGATGCGGCTTATCCGGTCCGTTATTTAACTCGATCATGGAGTACAGAACACGTCTCTGTACCGGCTTTAAGCCGTCGCGGACGTCCGGGAGGGCTCTGGCAGCGATTACGCTCATCGCATAATCGATGTAGGATTCCTCCATTTTTTTCTTCAGATCGACTTCTTCTATTTTGTCAAAAATATTATCTTCCATCTTTCCTCTTACCCAGCCGCCCAGGCGGCATTCCAATCAGTTTTCTAAATATCCAGATTCTTTACGAACTGAGCGTTCTCTTCGATAAACTTCCGGCGGGGTTCCACCTGGTCGCCCATCAGCGTTGTGAAGGTCAGATCCACTTCGGATTCCGTCTCTTCATCCATACAGACCTTTAACAGGATTCTGTGCTCGGGATCCATCGTCGTCTCCCAGAGCTGTTCTGCATCCATCTCACCCAGACCTTTGTAACGCTGGATTTTGTTATTCTGATCTCTGCCGACCTCGTTGATAATCGCCGCCAGCTCTTCGTCGCTGTAGGCGTACCAAACCTTTTTATTCTTTTCCAGCTTATACAGCGGGGGCTTTGCCAGATAAACGTGTCCCTGCTTGATCAGCTCCGGCATAAACCGGTAAATAAAAGTCAGCATCAGCGTTGCGATATGCGCACCATCCACATCGGCATCCGTCATGATAACAATCTTATGATACCGCAGCTTGCTGATATCAAAGTCCTCATGAATTCCGGTTCCGAATGCGGTAATCATCGCCTTGATTTCGGCGTTGGAAAAAATCTTGTCCAGACGGGCTTTTTCTACGTTCAAAATCTTGCCGCGCAGGGGAAGGATCGCCTGCGTCGCACGGCTTCTCGCCTTCTTTGCAGAGCCGCCCGCGGAATCACCCTCTACGATGTAAATCTCGCAATTTTTCGGATCTTTATCCGAGCAGTCTGCCAGCTTGCCGGGCAGGGCTGTATTTTCCAGCGCAGTCTTTCTTCTCGTCAAATCCCGCGCCCTTCTTGCCGCTTCCCTTGCACGCTGCGCCAGAACGGACTTTTCTACGATCGTCTTTGCAACGGACGGATTCTGCTCCAGGAAATACGTCAGCTGTTCGCTCACCACGCTGTCCACAGCGCTTCTCGCCTCGGAGTTTCCCAGCTTCTGCTTGGTCTGTCCTTCAAACTGGGGATCCTCGATCTTGACACTGATGATCGCAGTCAGACCTTCACGGATATCATCGCCGGACAGGTTGGGCTCGTTATCCTTTAACAGTTTATTACTTCTCGCATAGTCGTTAAACGTCTTTGTCAGCGCATTCCTAAAGCCCACCAGATGCGTACCGCCCTCCGGCGTATTGATATTATTGACAAAAGAGAACACACTCTCGTTATAGGAATCGTTGTGCTGCAGTGCAACCTCGACGTAAACATTGTTTTTCGTGCCCTCAAAGTACATTACCTTGTCATAAAGCGGAACCTTGCTGCCGTTTAGATAGGTGACGAACTCCCGGATACCGCCCTCGTAGTGGAAGGTTCTTGTATGGGGCTCTTCCCCACGCAGGTCTGTCAGGGAAATCTTTAATCCCTTAGTCAGAAATGCCATTTCCCGCAGACGTGTCTTTAAAATATCAAATTCGTAAACCGTCGTCTCGGTAAAAATCGTCGCATCCGGTTTGAAGGTAACTGTCGTTCCGGTTTTTTCTGCATCACAGGTTCCGATCTCCTTCAACGGATAGCAGACATGACCACGCTCGTAACGCTGCTTGTAAACCTTTCCGCCCTGACAGATTTCGACCTCCAGCCAGTCAGAAAGCGCATTTACAACGGATGCGCCTACGCCATGGAGGCCACCGGAAACCTTGTATCCGCCGCCGCCGAATTTACCGCCGGCGTGCAGGATCGTGAAAACAACCTCTACTGCAGGAATGCCCGCTTTGTGGTTGATTCCAACCGGAATGCCTCGTCCGTTATCGACAACCGTGATCGAGTTATCTTCGTTGATCGTTACTTCAATGTGGTCACAGAAGCCTGCCAGTGCCTCGTCCACCGCATTATCTACAATCTCGTAAACCAGGTGATGCAGACCTCTGGAAGAGGTGGAACCGATATACATGCCAGGCCGTTTGCGGACCGCTTCCAGACCCTCCAGAATCTGAATTTGATCTGCTCCGTATTCAACGCTCATTTATATTCCTCCATTCTGGCCGGCATCCACCGTCCCGTTTGCTACTCTGAAAACTTTATTGATCTCAAACCGGTTGTTGACAAAATCATCCAGACCGGTACAGGTAATAATCGTCTGAATATCCCCGATACTGTTCAGCAGGTAATTCTGACGGTTGCTGTCCAGCTCCGACAACACGTCGTCTAATAAAAGCACCGGCGTATCCTTTGTCATCTTTTTGACAAGCTCAATCTCGGAAAGCTTCAAGGACAACGCCGCCGTCCTCTGCTGTCCCTGGGATCCGAATTTACGGATATCCACGCCGTCTGCCAGGAATGAAAAATCATCCCGGTGCGGGCCCGTTGATGTCATCTTCAGACGGATATCCCGCTCCTGGTTACGGTGCAGTGCCTCTGCAAAATTCTCGCTCGTCACATCCGGTTCATACACAACCTTTAAATGCTCCCTGCCTCCGGAAAGACGGCTGTGAATCTCTCCGATGATGTCGTTTAGCTGCTCCGTAAAGGTGATCCTTCTCTCGATCACATGGCTGCCAAATGCCGCCATCTGGTCATCCCAGACCGACAGCGTATCCCGCAGGGACGGATTCTGGTAAATATCCTTTAACAGCCGGTTGCGCTGGTTCACAATCCGGTTGTAATGGTTTAAGTTGTACAAATATCCTGCATCCAGCTGACACAGCTCCATGTCCACGAAATGTCTGCGCTCTGCCGGACCGTTCTTGATAATGGACAGATCTTCCGGGGAAAAAAATACCACGTTCATAATGCCCAGAAGCTCCGCCGCTTTTTTGATGCGGGTCCCGTCAATCGCAATGCCCTTGGATTTGTTTTTCCGAAGGTGCATGTCGATGCGGATTTCGTCTTCCTTTTTCTCGAGATAGGCACGGATATGTGCCTCCTCCTCGTTGAAATTTACGATATCCTTATCCTTTGCGCCTTTATGGGACTTGGTTGTCGCACACAGATAAATTGCCTCTAAGATATTGGTTTTTCCCTGTGCGTTATCGCCGTATAAAATATTCGTCCCTCGGTCGAAGGAAAGGTTTAACAGGCTGTAATTCCGAAAATTGGATAATTCCAGCGATTTAATAACCATAGTTCCTCTTTCTGTCAGATCGGTGTATGGAAATTCACTCGATCTTTAAGGTCTGTCCGTCATATTCTACCACGTCTCCGGGCACCAGCTTTTTACCGCGTGCGGTTTCTACCTGTCCGTTTACTTTGACAAGCCCGTCCTGTACAGCGAATTTGGCGTCGACGCCGGACTCCACAAAGCCCGCTGCCTTTAAAGCCTGTCCAAGCTTGATAAATTCATCTCTGATCCGATAGGTCTGCATGAATCGTTCCTTCTTTCCTGCGCCATTTTCCGGCGCTTTTGCAGTTAAACAGTTGTAAAGTTAACAGGGAGAATCAGGTAAATGTAGCTGTTCTCCTCATTACGGATAAAGCAGGGAGCCTTTGGATTAACCAGATAAATCGTGATCTGTTCATCGTCAATGACTCTCAGCGCATCGATCAAAAATCTCGGGTTGAAACCGATCATCAGATCCTTTCCGCTCTTTTCGATATCGATCTGCTCGTCCATGCTGCCGATGGCAGAGTTGATTTTCAGCTCCATCAGACCGTCTGTAATGTTAATAATGATCGGCTTTTTGTCGCCTTCCTTTACGAGCAGAGTCGCACGGTCGATACAGCTTAATAATTCACGCTTGTTGATTGTTACCTTTGTTTCATAATCGCTGGAAAGCATCTGGTCAATGCGGAAATATTCGCCTTCAATCAGTCTGGATACAACGGTTGTCTGATCAAATTCAAACACAACCTGATTGTCGGTAAAGAACAGGGATACATCTTTTTCTGTTTCACCGGAAAGAATCTTGCTGACTTCATTCAGGGTCTTACCCGGGATAACAACTTTCTGGGGTTCATAGGTATCCTTCAGCTGAATTTTCCGGATAGAAATGCGATGTCCGTCGAGGGAAACTACCTTCAGCTCATCGCCGTTAATTTCAAACAGTTCGCCGGTCATCAGACGGTTGTTATCGTTGTCAGCGATCGAGAAAATCGTCTGGCGGATAACTTCTTTCAATGTGAACTGAGAAACAACAATGCTGTTGCTGCGCTCTATTTCCGGCAGGTAAGCGAAATCATCACCGCATTTTCCGGCAATGTTGAATTTCGCTTTTTCACAAGTTATCAGAGTTTGATAGCTATTGTCAGATAGTATCGTAATATCGTTATCTGGTAATTTTCTGACAATTTCAAGAAAAATCTTTGCATCCAGCGCAATAACGCCAGGTTCTTCAATCGTGCCTTCTACAATGGTCTCAATGCCGAGTTCCATATCGTTGGCAGTCAGTTTGATACATCCCTGGGTACAGTCAACTAAAATGCATTCGAGGATTGTCATAGTTGTTTTTGCAGGAACTGCTTTGGAAACAACCTGAAGTCCGTTTAATAGCTCTGATTTCGGACAGATAAATTTCATATGTGAAAAACTCCCTTCTTTTAACTGTGTGTTCTGTGACTTATCCACATCCCTTGGGTTTTCCAAAGACCTCCGGCGCGGGATGGCCTGCCGGAGCGCAAACAAAGATATAAATAATTAAATTCGTAATCTTTCTTAATAGGCGTTGTTGAAATGTGGATAAGTATCACAAGCCCTGTAAAATAGCGGAAAACAGGAAACGATTATCCTGTGTACAACCTTAGGATAAGTCGGGGATTACGACCAGGTTATACACAGATCTTCTTTTTGATCGTTTCAACCTTGCTGGCCAATTCGTCGTTATTTTTTAACTCATCCTCAATTTTATTCACACCGTGGATAATTGTAGTGTGGTCTTTTTTGCCGAGCAGTTTGCCAATATTGACATAGGAAGTATCCGTCAGCTTCCTGCACAGATACATGACAACCTGACGCGGCTGAACGAATTCGGAGTTCCGTTTTTTGGAAGTAATATCTTCCGGACTAACGCCGAAGTGTTCCGCAACGACTTCTATAATCAGTTCCGGTGTGATTTCCTTTGGTTTGTCAGGATTTATAATGTCTTTTAAGGCGTCTTCTGCCAGTTCCATTG
>ENA-OUUV01001572-OUUV01001572.1-human-gut-metagenome-genome-assembly--contig:-NODE-1572-length-10565-cov-5.222835_pt1 | contig 10565 bp, 6 predicted proteins | sample MGYA00237952_ERZ548838 | MGnify/ENA primary metagenome ERZ548838 (study PRJEB26490, sample SAMN05194705) | human gut metagenome | biome: terrestrial biome; feature: human-associated habitat; material... | reverse complement strand
CCCGCAAATTCTCCACGTCAGAAATACGTCTCAAAAATATGTGGAAATTTGGGAAGCGACAAATGGCAACCGAAAAGTGTTAAATTTTAGAATATGCTGGTAATTAAAGATTTACACTCGGATATTTCTGATTAGTTTTGGTTGTTCTATGGTTATAAATACAACGCTTGAATGCTGTCGCTTCAATCGTTTCTACACTTGCAGGAATCTCAATGGAGGTCAAGGAAGAACAATCCGAGAAAGCGCCATGATAATAAGAAGAATAGTAACCTCCCCCGATAGTTTTCAACAGAGAACCTTTCTCAAAGGTTATGGTTGTCAATTTGGAACAACGCTTGAATGCTGTCGCTTCAATAGTTTCTACACTTGCAGGAATCTCGATAGAAGTCAATGCCGTACAATCCGAGAAAGCGCCATCATAAGAATCACCAGCGATAGTTTTCAGTTGAGAACCTTTCTCAAAGGTTACTGTCGCTAATGACGAACAATGCATGAATGCCTTCTTTTCAATAGTTTCTACACTTGCAGGAATCTCAATAGAGGTCAAGGATGTGCATCTATAATAAGCATTATTGCCGATGGTTTTAAGTCGAGACCCTTTCTCAAAAGTTACGGTTGCTAAAGATGAACAATCTGAGAATGCCGTATTTCCAATCGTTTCCACACTTGCTGGAATCTCAATAGAGGTCAATGCAGTACAATCCGAGAAAGCACCATAATAATAATCGCCACCGATAGTTTTCAGTTGAGACTCTTTTTCAAAGGTTACAGTTGTCAGAGAGGAACAGCCCCAAAACACAGCAGTTCCAATTGTTTCTACGTTGGCAGGAATATCTATCGAAATCAAAGATGCACACTGTTCAAATGCAGAATTACCGATAGTTGTTGCATTTGCAGGGATTACAACGGTTTTCAACTTACTTTGATAAAACATTTCTTCCCCAATCGTTATTAATGTATTTGGGAGAATCAGATGCTCGACATTTTTTGAATTATAAAATGCCTGTGTCGGCAATGCCGTAATATTTACCTCTGCAATATCGAGGTTTTTCAGATTGGGCATCATGCGATAGATAAACAGAAAATCAACATCGTTCAGCACGCCTGTAATCTTCAACGATTCGATATTGGCATAATCATAACCCGCCAATTCATTTTCCAGTTCACCTTTCGTTTCGACATGTATTTCGGTACACATTCCCAATTGTCGAAAGATAATCGTTTGCAGGATATTCCCTTGTTCATCCTTTAAGGCAACCGTTGCATAGCGTTGAATCCCTTCGTTAGCAGTTACCTCAAAAACAATCGTATCTTCCCGCATGGCTCGTGTTTCGGGAGCCAACGACAACCATGATTTTGCATTGTCGGGAATCTCAACGGTATAATCCAAATTCGTTGTCAATTTGATTTCCTGTGTACCCCCAGCAGGAGTAGCATCAATAGAGTTATCTGCTATATTGATTTGCCCCTGCATACAATTCAAAGATACCATAACAGTACGATAGGAACCGTCATTAGCAAACACAAGGATTTCACTTTCTACAATTGGATTAGGGGCTGTAATCGTAATCGTTCCCTTATCCGCAGATGTTGTATTTACTTTTGCTTTCCAACCATCCTGTGCAATGGCTTTGACAACCGTATTTTCGGTTGCATCCGTAATCGTGTAGGAGATTGTTTTGCTCTCTCCTCCATTAAGAATGGCTATATCCGTTGTATCGAATGCAATTGCAAACTTTGAATTATCGCTTTTAGGAATCGTGATAACAGAATCGTCCTCCAATGTGAAATAGACATTATCATCATCTTCTCTTACACTTTTGAAGATGCCATTCGTTCCGTCCTTGCCATCGACACCATCTTCTCCATCCGTCCCGTCTTCTCCATCTTCTCCGTCTTTTCCATCGGCTCCCGTTGCTTGCCCTATATCCGTCCAAGTTTTACCATTATCCATTGAAAGCATCCAGCGACCATTTTCTATTTTCAGTTGCGGTGTAATTCCATCCTTTCCGTCTTTTCCATTCGTTCCATCTACACCATCTTCTCCGTCCACACCGTCATTTCCATCCTCGCCATCAACTCCGTCCTTGCCGTCTGTTCCTTGTGCCTTTACCTTATTTCCCTTTTCATCGGTCAGCCATTCACCATCAAGTGTCCAATAATAGATGCCGTCCGTGTCTTTCTTCACACCAATAATAGGAGCGTCCTCGCTATTTTTCCCGTTTTTAATTGTAGCAGTAGAACCATCTGAAAAGTGGATAATGTAACCATCGGATATTTGTTCAACTTTGGAAATAGACAAATTATCCTGCAATGCTTCTACAATCTTCTGCAACGATGAAATATTCGTGTTCATCTGTTTGCAGAGTTCCTCCAATTTCGTTACACGATTTTCGAGGTCATTCAAATCATTGCGCAATGCGCTGTCGTCGTACTTATCGCTACACCCAAATAGCAACAAGCCGCAAAACACAAGAGATAGTAGTTTTTTCATGGTTTGTAAAGTTTAGAGTTATTCCCCATTACTTGTAAAAAGATAACTCCATTCATAACCAACTAAAAAGGCGGCATATCTCCATGTAAGAATAGCTTTCCGATTCTATATAATGCAAATAATTCTATGCTGTTATATGGTTTCGGGCATAAATAGGGAGCGGTCTGTTTTATGTGGAATCCTATTAAATGGTAAGTAAAAAATTCGATTTTCCATCCGAAAAGGGGGAGGGGTGAAAAATAGGGATTGTCCGCTCGGTCGGGGTATCTCGGTTTGTTTGTCTGCAAGTGACAACCTTTTCAGAAAAGGATATTTTATAGACCCTTTCACAAAGTTTGTCACCTTTTTGTTGCGGGACAATTTCGGCATAAATCGCACGATATGTGGAATGGATGATAAATAGGTTTACCCAAAACTACCCTATAACAGAAAGAATCGCTATCTTTGCCGAAAAGCAAGTGTACCATGTCTTATAAACCGCCTTACACCATTACGCCGAAGATCACGAATTTGGTTGCACAAATCAGCGAAGCAATCGGCGGCTATTATGCGCACGAAAATCTGCGTCTGCATCGTGTCAATCGAATCAAAACGATTCACGGGACGCTGGCTATTGAGGGCAACACGCTTTCGACGGAGCAAGTTACGGCGGTATTGGAGGGAAAACCCGTCGTTGCTCCTATTAACGAGGTGCAGGAAGTGCGCAACGCCCTTAAAGCGTATGAGTTGCTCGATATGCTTGACCCCTGTAAAGTCGATGATCTGTTAAAGGCTCACGCCACGATGGAGGCGGGATTGATCGACGAAATCGGTTGTTTCCGCAAAGGCGGTGCGGGTGTGGTGTCGGGGAAAACGGTTATCCATTATGCGCCCGATGCCGAACGTGTGCCGTTTCTCGTAAACGATCTGTTCGAGTGGTTGCGCATCACGGATGAACACCCGTTGATCGCAAGTTGTGTCTTTCATTATGAATTCGAGTTTATCCATCCGTTTGCGGACGGTAACGGTCGTACGGGGCGATTGTGGCAGACCTTGATTTTGAGCAGGTGGCGGCCTATCTTCAAAAACCTGCCGATCGAAAACATTGTATATAAGTATCAAAAGGAGTATTATAAGGCGATTGCCGTAAGTGGCGGTAAAGCGGGTTGCACGCCTTTCGTCGAGTTTATTTTGGGGGTAATCGCCGAAACGCTCACTACCCAAGAAACTACCCGAAAGACTACCCAAGAAATTATTTTGGAAGCCATCGCCCGCAACCCCAGCATTACACGGGCGGAGCTGGCCGAGGTTGTCGGAATCTCACCCGACGGTGTGAAATATCATTTGCAGAAACTCACCAAGTTGGGCAGGCTCAAACGGGTGGGGTCTACACGCCGCGGAGAGTGGGTGATCGAGTGACAGGAATTCCGAAAAAGGTACTTTTATAGATCCTTTTCAAAAGTTTGTCACCGACCTGTTTTCACCCGTTACGGGCTATATGATCCGCTTTCCCAATTCGATGAACCGTTGTTTGTTGGTGCGCACCTCCCTGTACTCGAAATATATTCCGATCATCTTTGCCGTCACTTTTTTGCGGTAGGGGATGCCGAGCCGCATAATCAGGTCGTTCATAAAACGATTGACGACGCACACGGGTAGCTTGTCGCCCGTTTTCAGTTGGGCGTACACCTCCCCGCAAACTTTTTCCGAGGTCAGCAGTTGTTGGCTTTCGTTTTCCTGTATCTGTTTGCCGATTTCGTTCATGTTGTAGTTGTGCCGTTCGATCTCTGCCGCTCCGAGAGCATAGTAGGCATCCACCATCATCGGCACTTGGTTCTGAATCTCCTCGCGCAGAAAGTAGTATTCATTCCACGTTCGGTTTTGTTCCAGTATCTCCAACTGCCGCACGATTTCGCGGAACAGGTCTTTCATTTTCAATCGGGGATTTATGCGTTGCAGTCGGTCGCAGTCCGACAACGGATAGATATGTTCGGCGCAATTTGTGTGAAATGCTTTCGCGTACTCCTCCCGCACCAGTTCGGCGTCGGTGTAGTACCGCTTGATCCGCTCGTCGTCATAGGCGTTGTCCCACATGAACCAGTTGCGCGTTCCGTCGGCGTTCATGAACCGTTTGTAGTCCATTCCCTCCAATGCCTGCGCACGGGTATCGCAACCCGCCCCCGACGCTTCGATTTGCAGGACTTGTTTGTAGACCGCTTCGCACTCCTCCAACCTCGTGGCGATCTCCTCCCGCGATTTGCAGGGCATCTCCTTGTTGGTGCTGAAAATATGCGCGGCATCCTCCACGCCGTTGCGGAAGCGTCCGACGATCTGCACGGCTTCGGTCGTGGGGTCGATGACGGTGTGCGCCGCAAACGAAAGGTCGGTTACGATCAGCACGCAGGCTGTTGTCGGCAGTTCGATGTCCACCGCCGAAAAGAAACGGCTCGTGAAAAAGTTGATTTCATCCAGTTCTTCGAGCGAGGAGTAAGCCCGCGAAAAATCCCGCTTGCGGAGTTTCTTCACACTCTCGTAACTGCAAAAGACCTTGCACCGTTTTTCGATCTTATAGGTGCAGATCATGCGGTGGATCGTATCGGTCGAGTTCAGAAAGATGCAGAGCGGATGCCCTTTGCCTTTTACCTGTCCCATAAGGGTACGCACCCAGCCGACGGTGTTGTTCGTATGTATGAGCAACATTTTCGGCTTGTGGTCATAGGTCGGGCGGAGTATCTTCATCGTAAAGCCCTGCTGCTCGAAACGGGGATCGGACGGAATGATCGGCGTCGCAGAAACCATCGCCTTTTGCTTGCATCGGAAAAAATCATCCATCGGGAGCGTGATAGAGCCGCGGTAGCCTGCATCCTGTATCGTGCGTTCGCACTCGTCGAACAGCATGAACCATTCACCGTGCATATCCGTATGCGTCTGCACCATCGCCGAGCGGACTTTGGGGAAACTTTCGGGCGTGGTCATGATTTTCAGATAGCCGTCGTTGTAGTTCGTGTTCAGAAAGTCGATGATGTCCTCGGTCGTTACGCCCTCGAACACGCCGAGTATCTGCGGGTGCTTTTTTAGCTTGCCCTCGATAACGGGAACATTCGGCTCGATGATGACGGAGTGTCGGGGCGCATTGATTTCGGCATAGGTCGCACCGCATCCCGTGACGGTCTTGTTGATGATCGAATTGGTAGGTATTTCGGGCATCACGGCATCGAACCGCTGGCCTGCATTTATTGTGATATATTCAATCTTCATCTAATTGTTTGATTTGTAATTAAAAAAACTTGGGGAGCGAGCGGTGAAACCCGCTCCCCTCGTTCAGCAGTTTAGTTCAGCAGGTCGGTGATGTCCTCCATTGCCTCGGCAGGCATTACGACTTTGCCGTTGGAAAAGTGGTACTTTTTGGCAAGGTAGCCGATGCCCTCCTCGCTCTCGTTGTACTCCTCGGAGGTGATCGGGGTCAGTTTCTCCACCTCGGCGGCCACCTCTGCCAGCCACTCGGACTGACAGCAGATTTCACGGTCGGGTTCAAACTCCGTTACTTCGGGCAATTCCTTACCCATCAGGAACGCCAGCAGGTAGTTCCAGATTTGGGCGTTCAGCAGGAGTTTGCCATCCAGTTCGGTGTACCCCTTACGGATTCCGAACCAAACATATCCGCATCCAGCCACGTCTACACGGGTGGTCACGATCAGGGTGGTAGCCCCTGCCGCAATCGCTTTCGCCAGCGTGCGGAACATTTTGGCGTTCCCTACGGGTTTGATTTTAATTACTCGGAGGTTCGTTTTCTCCTCCCGTTCTTCTGCGCGGTTCCCAGCTACCTGCTGCGATGCCGCTGTTACATTGATATTTTTCATATTATTAAAATTTGAGTTTGCATTGCCATTGATTTTTACAATCGTTTCCATAATCGTTATCTTTTTTATTAAGGTTTGTTGCCGCCTCTTTCGGGCTGTCGGCTACTCCCTGCAACTTTGGTCGGCCGTACGCTCCGACCTCGTTCACGACTGCAAAGAAACGGAGTATTTCGGGCTTCTCCGAATCATTTTAGATAGAGATTACAGGCATTATTTAGACCTATTATTTATCTCTGGTTTTCAACTGTTTACAGTTTGCACTTCATCGGTCGTATTTTTTCATTTTACCGCCTCTTTTGCAGGCTGTCGGCTACTCCCCGAATCTCTCGAATAACCGTACGCTTTATTCGCGGATTCTGGCTTCTGAACCTGCATAAATCCAACCTTTGCAGACTTTGAAAAAATAGAGAATAGCCCTTAAAAATAGACCTATTCATTACCTTTGCTATTGAAAATGTTATAAAATATATTGAAAAAGCATTGTAAATCTGTCGGTTATGACAAAACGGCAGATGTCATGACACTGGCAGATTTTTGGCAGAAAAAAGAAAGGGAACCGCGATAAACGGCTCCCTTAAATGGTATGGTTATATAGTCCGATCAGTCCAATAGCGGAAAATCAAAATCTTGCATGATAACCTGCCTCTGCAATGATATCGGTCTGAATCGTGGTGTTATGGCCGAGGGTTTCAGATAGGCGGCAAGATCGGCACGGATTCGATCGGGATTATAGGCCCCATCCCACCCTTTATTATCGGAATAGCAACCCATCTGCCGTGCAAAGTCGTGAATAAATGCGCATAATTCGTTCGGCATATCGGGCTGGCTGGGTATTGCGTTTTCTTCATGGAGCATTCGGTAAATGCCGTATGCAACTGCCGAATAGATGGCATTATCCTTTTTTCGTCCCGCAGACGGTTTGCGCCATTGAATATCTTGCCGTGCTTTCTCGGCTGTCTGTACTTCGGGAAAATAGCCTGCAAGTTCCTTTTTAATCAGACGGAATAACCAGTTATCGCTGTTCGGAATAGAAATCTTTTCCTTGATCCCGTTGTTGGTGCGAATTGTGATAGCGGTCTGTTCGTTGCCTTGAAATGCCCGTGCCTCCATTTGCTCCATAAAAAGCAATAGGTGCGCCCATTCGCTTTGGTATATGTCCCAAGTATGAAACTGAATAAGGTCATTGTATTCGTTTTCGTCGATCTGCCGTTCACGGATGCAGTAGGCCACCAGTAATAGGGCTTCCTCTATTATCGGGGTAATTGTCCCGTAAGAGTTGATAAGCGACAACAAATCATGGCATTCGAGGTGTCGAAACGGCAAAACCAGATTGCAATCCTCTTTAATGCTGTACTTTACGATATTATCCTCTCGGTGAGGTATCAGACATTTGGCATTTGAAAGTTCTTTGTTGAAATAGCCTGCCGTGATGCCGAAATATTTTTCCAGTAAGGGCAGGCAAGCGGTGAAATATTCGGTCGTTACGGGGTAAAAGGTTTGTTCTTCTTGCATAGGAGTATCTTTATAAAGACGAATTTACAAAATTCCGCTTTCAACCGCAACTGACGACCGCAGAAAAAAGAAAAGGGACTACCCGATGCAATCGGATAATCCCTTAAAAGGTAGTGACAAACTTGGTTTCGGGGGCTATAAGATAGACCTTTTTTCAAACCTTGTCACCACCTCACAATAAGTTTTGCATGGCCGCATCTATCTGCGAGTTCTCGAATGAATCGAGGTAGATTTGCGTAATCTTTTCCGAACTGTGCCCCAGCGATTCCGAAATGATGGATGTCGAAACTCCCGACCTTTTCAGAACAGTTGCGAACGAGTGCCGCGCAACGTATGTCGTGAGCGTGATAGGCAGGTGCAGATGCTCGCCGATTAGTTTCAGATAGCGGTTTATCCGCTTGTTCGTCCGTTGCACCCGTCCGTACTGCTGTTGCGCCGTAACGTGAACAGAACGCCTTAAAACAGGGAAAATGTAATCCTGCGGATGTGCGTTCGGTTGGCGGTACTTGTCGAGGATGTCGAGGGCGGCAGGTTGGAGTTGGAACGACAGGAGTTTACCTGTTTTCTGACGATTGATAACCAACCGTTCGTCCACGATGTCTGCATAGCGGATGTGCAAAATGTCTGTCAGATTGATGCCGCACGACAGGTAGCTGAACAGGAACAAGTCCTTTGCCAGTTGCAGGAACGGTTTGGGGTACTTGGTCAGCGTGCGTACCTCGCAATCCATAATCCGCCTTATATCCTCTTTCGTTAGCGACCGTTTGGCCGTGGCTTCCTTGAATCGGCTCACTTTGAACGTGTCGAAAGGGTAGTCTGCCTTTTTGATTAGACCGTCGGTGATTGCGCTGTTGTACAGCACCCGCAACGAACGGAAACGGATGCCAATGGAGTTGTCGGAATAATGCCGTTCCACCCGCAGCCATTGTTCGTATCGTTTCAGCCACTCGGCGTCGATGTCTATAAAATAAAAGTCCAGCGAACGGCAGAATTTCGTCAGCGAGGTGCGGAGTTCCTGAAAGGTTTTGGCGTTGCCTACACGTTTCTCGGCCAGCAGGCGGTCGATGTAGCCGTTCAGATATTCGCTGACGGTTTGGCGCACGACCTTGCGGGATGCCTTTTCGAGAAGCGTGTTTAGTGTATATTCCTTGTCGCTGGTTTTAAAGTCCAAAATCTGCTCCTGCAACTCTTTCGTCTTGGTTTCAATAAGGGTGTTTATGCGCTCTTTATCGGGGCAATTCCGCTTGGGACGGCTTTTGTCAAAGTCCCAAAATTTGGCGTCGAGGGAAATGTGCAGGCTGATGTACTTGATTCGGCGGTTTTTCGTGAGCCGTAACATGAGGGGGTGAGTGCCGTCAGATAGGGTTTTAGAGGTGTACAGGACGGTTGTGAGGGTGGTGTTCATAACCAATTTCGGTTTAAACATTGGTTTAAACAAATCCCCGATTTCGCCGTAAAAACCGCTCGAAACAAGACACGAAAAAACCACCTACATCGCTGTAAGTGGTTGGTTTTGAGAGTGACACCGACAGGACTCAAACCTGTAACCTTCTGATCCGTAGTCAGATGCTCTATTCAATTAAGCTACGGCGCCGAATTGCGAATGCAAATGTAGTGTGAAAATTGCTCTTATGCAAATAATTTGTCGTAAAATTTACCAGTCTTTTTATTTTATATCTTGGTAAGAGGGGTAATTTTGAATATAATACATTGATAATGTTTGATTTGAGGTAATCTGTGCTTTGTTCGGATTCTTTTCCGGGAGTTTGTCGGTGGAAATATCGTTGCCGGGAAAAGAGGGCATTTGTCGTGTCCGACTGGCTATGGGGACCGGAGATTTGTCATACAAAAATTACCCCTGCGGGCTGAAATCCGCAGGGGTAATTCGATGATTTTGCCGGATGCGCTTATTTGACCAGTTCGGCGAGCTTCTCCTTGATTCCTTCGCCTCGCAGGTCTTTGGCGACGATCTTGCCTTCGGGCGAGATCAGGAAGTTGGTCGGGATGCTGCGGATTCCGTACTCTTCGACGATCGGGGCGCTCTTGCCGTCGGTGACGGCGATTACGTTGGGCCACGTCATCTCCTCTTTTACAAGGAATTCTTTCCAACTCTCGGCATCGTTGTCGAGCGATACGCCGTAAATGTTGAATCCTTTGGGGCCGAACTCCTTGAACGCCTCCTTCAGATAGGGCAATTCGCCGCGGCAGGGACTGCACCAGGTTGCCCAGAAGTCGATCAGCACCCATTTGCCGGGGCCGATGAGGGGTGTCACCGAAACGGTTTCGCCCAGGGAGTCGGGCAGCGCGATTTCCAGATAGGGCTTGCCGATTTCGGTATTTTCCTGGGCGGCGATCGATTTGGCGATGGCGGTCAGGATCTGGGTTTTCTGCATCTGTTCGGGGAATTTATTCAGGATTTCGCGGGCTTCTTGCGGTTCCATTTCGTTATAGAGGTTTCCGAAGAAGTAAACGCCGACCAGGTTGTCGGAGTTGTTGTCCAAAGCGCGGCGCATGATGCCGTTGGCTACCTGGTTCAGCGAATCGAATTTCTCCATGTCGTTTTCTTGCATGGCCACCAGGAATTGTCCCTGAAGCATGCCCAAAGAGTCGTTTATCGGCTGGAAAATCTCGTTCGAGCGGGTGCCGCCGACTTGGAATTGGCCCAGATCCGCAGTTTTAACGTCGATTTTTCCCGGTTCGAGGAAGATGAATCCGATGCC
>ENA-OUUV01001558-OUUV01001558.1-human-gut-metagenome-genome-assembly--contig:-NODE-1558-length-10635-cov-4.968904_pt1 | contig 10635 bp, 8 predicted proteins | sample MGYA00237952_ERZ548838 | MGnify/ENA primary metagenome ERZ548838 (study PRJEB26490, sample SAMN05194705) | human gut metagenome | biome: terrestrial biome; feature: human-associated habitat; material... | reverse complement strand
CCTTAGTCTCGTGGGCTCGGAGATGTGTATAAGAGACAGGGAGGAAGCGCAGACAGTGGAAGTCTTCAGGATAAATACGGAATTCCGGAATCCTGTGATATGACACTTGAGACAGGCGACAGTGGCTTGAGCAAGCTTGCGATCGAAGCAGATGAGGTATCAGTTCCAAGTACAATGGATCTTCCAATCGTATATGCAAAGAAAAAAGAAATTTCAAATGATGCAAAAAAGCAGCTTGTAGAATCGCTTCTTGAAAAAGATAAAGGCATTTATGCATTTGATTATGACAATATGACAAAATCTGATATTCAGGAGCAGATCGATCAGTATGAGAAGGAAAAGAAGAATTCCATAGCCAATGGAGATACATCCGGTGCATCTTGGTATGATTCTATGATCGATGGTTTAAAAGATCAGCTTCAGAAGGCACCGGATGAATATCCGGCAGCTAAAGATTATTCCGGTAAAGAACTTCTTGGAGAGATTAATGGAAGAAAATTCCTTGTTAATGTAGATGATCAGGTGGGAGTAAGCGGCTTCGTGGGTCTGAAAGATCAGTTGATCACCTACCGTCCAAAGGATGGAGCCAGCGGTGTATATTTTTCCACACCGGATACCGGTGATGATCTGACGGATGTTGATATGTCATCCACAAATGTATGTACATTCTCAAAAGATGAAGCACAGTCGATCGCAGATGAATTTGTAAATAAGATCGGTATGGCAGATGTAACTTTGAATAAGGCACAGGATCTTTACTGGTATTATTATGGAACAGATGGTACTACAGAGTCGGTGGATGTCGATGGATATGTATTTTCTTATACAAGATCGATCAATAATCAGCCGACAGCATCTGTGGACATATATAACGTTGATAATATCATGCAGGATGATGCCTCTGTAAGTGTTCCGGCTGAACAATGCGAAGTATATGTTGACTCAAATGGTGTTATATCGGCAAACTGGGTAAATTACCTTGAGATTACAGATAAGACGGAGAGCAAGGATCTGTTATCATTTAATGATCTGATGGAGAAAGCAAATACGAATATTGCGGAATATTATACAACTTATCCAACCAGATATAAGAAGGTTGAATTCAATGACATGAAGCTTGCTTATTATCTGGAGAAGACTGATGAAGACGGAGTATTCAAATATGTACCGGCATGGATATTGTCTCAGTATGAGGATATGGAAGATTCGAATAATGCCAATTATCCGACACAGATGGTAGTGTTAGATGCTACCGACGGATCAGTGATCGACCTTCTGGAACTGTCTAAGTCACTTGGAACATATCAGAATTATGATACTGATACGATTGCAAGAGATGTCTCCGATGAAGGAGAATCATCGATAACCTCTGTCGGAGATACAGATTCATCAGAGAATACAACAGATGCTTCTTCCGATACAACAGATGACACAACCAGGGACACAGCTGAAAAGTAATGAAATGACCCGGTAAATACATTTATAAATTAATCATTTACTGGATATGATCCAGAAGCTATAATAATGAGAGAAGAAAAGAGGAGGTTCTTATATGCAGAACAAAAAAAATAATAAAGTGGGATTTCGTACATATCGTAAGAAAATGGCAGCTATGCTCTTGGTCGGTATGCTGGCAGTCAGCACAGCAGCAACCGGATGCGGAAAGAAAGATGTGGATTATGATGTAGACGGAAATGGAGGATCTGGAAGTGGAAGCAACGCAGACAGCGGAAGTCTTCAGGGTAAATATGGTATTCCTGAGAGCTGTGATACACAGATCGCAACAGGTGATTCCGGTATCCAGAAGATTGCCATTGATGCAGAAGAGGTGATCGTACCGGATACAGGAGATCTGTATGTTGCACCTTGCAAGAAGAAAACCACGACAAATGATGATAAGAAGCAGACAGTGGAGGCTGTATTTGATAAAGATAAGGGTATCTATGAGTATGATTATGAGAAACGTACCAAATCAGATATTCAGGAAGAAATCGACATGTATGAGAATGAAAAGAAGAAAAATAGTTCTGATACAGATATGGTATCATACTATGATACATGGATTGAGGATCTGAAGACGGAAATGCAGACTGCACCGGATGAATATCCGGCAGCCGGCGATTATTCAGGTGATGCATTTATCGGATCGATCGGAGATCAGAAATTTACAATTTCAACACCGGATGAAGATAATGGTTCTACCGGATATTCATTATATTTTACCGGAGATACCTTAACCTATCGTCCAAAGGATGGAGCAAATGGCTGCTATTCCACAACTCTTGATGATTATATGCAGTATGAAAGTGACGATGCAAGCGCTGTAGATGCAGACATGAATAAGTGTACATTCTCAGAAGATGAAGCCAGACAGATGGCAGATGATTTTCTGGCAAAGGTTGGATGCACAGATGCATCATTAAAGAAGACATCAGCACTTTGCTGGGTTTACTATGATAATGATGGTAATAACTTAGATACAGAGGTTGATGGTTATACATTTATATATTCAAGGGCGATCAACAATCAGCCAACTGCTACTGTAAATGCATGGAATGTTGAAAATCTTCAGCAGGATAATGCTTCTATTGATATTCCGACGGAAGAATGTTCGGTTTCTATAGATTCCAATGGTATCAATGGAGCAAATTGGTGCGAATATCTGGAGGCAGACGGAGAACCACAGGCAGCAGAGATTCTCTCCTATAAAGACCTGCTTGCAAAGCTGGATGAAACGGTTCCTGAGTATTACAGCAAATATCCATCTAATTATAAGAAGATTGAGTTTAACGGAATGGAACTTACATACTACCTGAAAAAAGGCGAGAAAGATGGTGAGTTCGATTATGTACCTGCATGGATTCTGTCCCAGTATGATGAATATCAGGATTATTCAGAAAAAGACAATCCTACACAGATGGTAGTCATAGATGCAAGAGACGGATCAGTGATCGATCTTCTGGAACTGTCCAAGTCACTTGGCACATATTATACATATGATGACACACCGACAGAAGACGGAGAAGATATCGATGATACTGATGATACTTCCTCCGAGGATAACAGTACAGAAGATACTTCCGCTGAGGACAACAGTGCAGAAGATACTTCTGAGGAATAAAACTATAAATTATTAAAACTGTAGATTAAAAAGGCACGTCCATCGCCTTCTCTATATAATTAACATCGACATTTGTGTAGTTTCGTTACGAGACTTGCACTAGCTGTCAGCACCAAGCCCATGTTTGAACCCGTCAGGGTGAGTTTGGGCGACTGCTGACAAATAAGCGTGCAAGTCGAATAGAAACGCAACAAGTCGTGTAATTATATAGAGAAGGCGATGGGTGTGCCTTTTTGATTATTCAGGAAATGTACAGATATGATGCAAAAATGATTGCATAGTGTGTTTTAATTAGAAAGTCGTAAGATGCCACGGATGGCACGGTGATCGATCTGCTTGAATTATCAAAGGCGGCAGGAAGCTTTTATAGTGGGAAATAAAATGGATGAAATGAAGGAGTGAAAGGCTATGAAAAACAAAAGATTTAAAAGAGAGACAGCATGGCTGGTGGTTGGTACGCTGATGGTATCAACGATGCTTGCCGGCTGTGGCAAGAAAAATGTAGATTATGATATCGATGGCAGCAACGGAAATAAGGACAGTGGAAGCCTTCAGGATAAATATGATATTCCGCAGTCATATGATGGAAGTATTGCGGTCGGAGATTCAGGGCTTAATGATATCACCGTGAAGGTCAGTGACATTTCAGTACCGGACACAGCCATAATGTATACAGAGAAATTATCCAGGAATGATACAGGACAGGAAGGGCGGAAAAAGGCAGCCGAAGCTATATTTGATAAGAGCAAGGGAATCTATGCTTACGATGAGGATAATATGACAAAGGCAGATATAGAAGCTCAGATTGATTCCTGGGAGGCATATAAGAAGAATCTGGGAACGGATGCAGACCATATCAAGGAGGCAAATGATGCGATCGCAGAGCTTCAGGATAAACTGGAGAAAGCACCGGATACTTATCCTGCGGCAGGTGATTATTCTGCACTTCGTTATCTGGGAACGATCGGAGATCATGAGTTTATTTTTACACCACCAAATGATGAAGATACAGATTACAGTCTTGAATTAAAAGAGGATATAATATCGTACCGGTCACCGGATGAACCGATGGATTCGATAAGGAGTGGACAGTATATAGAATTAAACAGAAGCGTAGAAAATGGTAATGCAGGAGCAGAAGAAGCACAGAAGGCGGTAAATGAATGTAAGTATTCAGAACAGGAGGCACTTGAAATAGCAGAAGCTTTTCTAAAGAATGTCGGATGTAATGATATGTCTCTTAGTTCGACATCGGCGCTCGCATGGGATTATAATGATTTTTACAGTACGGTAGAGATAAATGTCGATGGATATTATTTTACATTCAACCATATGATAAAGGATCAGTCGATCGGAGAGGGACTATATGCGTGGAATGTTGATAATTTTACACAGATACATGCTGAAGTAACCATTCCTACGGATTCCTGCACGATCGTAGTCGATGATAATGGTGTCATCGGAGCGGATTGGACAAATAATCTTTCTTCTGAGGAAGAACCGGAAGCGGCAGAGATGCTCTCGTTTAAAGAATTGATGAAACGTGCAGATTCTTCAATCCCTGAATATTATGCCAAATACAGTACACAGTATAAAACGATTGAATATAACCGCCTGCAGCTTTGCTATTGCCTGAGACAGGGCGAGCAGGAGGGAGAATTTGAATATGTACCGGCATGGATATTTACACAGGTTGAAGAATATACAGACGATAATGGAAATGTTGAGGGTGAGTCGAATCCGAATCAGATGGTGGTGCTTGATGCGACAGATGGTTCCGTTATTGATATCGTGGAAGTATCAAAGGCACTTGGTACATATCGAACTATGAATGTAGAATCAGAATAGCAAATAATAAACAGTATCAGAATTTTATCTGAAATAAGAGGGAAAACGGGAAATTCTATGACAGGAAAGGATGAAGATCAATATGAAAAAATCAAGGGTGAAACAAAGAAAGGGAATGGCGTTGTTATTTGCAGGCACATTAATGTTTACAGCCATAACTTCCGGCTGTGGGAAGAAGGATATCGATTATGATTCCGTGCAGCAGGAGGAAACGACACAGACAGGGCTGGATGCAAATGGCGACAGTGGAACGGTTTCTGCCGGTTATGATATACCGGAATCCTGTCATCAGAAGATAGATCCGGCAGACAGTGAGCTGGAATCTATCGAGATCGCAGCAGACCGGATTCAGACATTTGATACGTCAGGTACGATCCGTGAATATGTGAAAAAGAGGAAGAGGACGCCGGAATATAAAGAAAAGGTGGTAAATGCAGTATTTGACCGGGATATTCAGCTGAGTGGTGAGAAAGCAAAGACAAAAGCTGATATAGAAAATGAACTGGATGCGACAAAACAGGAATACGAAGATGCAAAAGCAAGAAAAGAAAACGGAGAAGCAATCTTTGAGGAGCAGTATACAGATGAGATAAAGAGACTGGAAAAAATGCTTGATGCAGCATCGGAGGATGGAGCAGCAGCTATTGATTATTCCGCTGATCTGTATAAGGGCATCCGTAATGATATAGAATTCGAGCTTGGTTTTCCATGTGCAGAATATCCGATGGCGCATTTTAAGATGACACAGAGTTTGATACAGTATCGTCCGCAGGATGGAGCCTCCGAGGTGGATATGATCCAGCTCCCGATGATGTCTGTAGAAGAATATAAGGAGCAGTCGGCGTCCATGGAAACGGGAACCGAATCATCACAAGGAAATGGACAGGACGGAACGACAGAGGAAGAAACGGAAGCCATGGTGCATGATAACAAGTGTATCTATTCAGTCGATGAAGTAAAGACGATCGCTGATGATTTTCTTTTGGATCTGAGAATCAGTGATGTTCAGGTTAAAGGTGTCAGTGATCTGATGTGGGCATATTATGATGACAGCGGCAACCCTGTCGGTGCAAGTGAATGGGATGGTTATATTTTCCTGTATGGACGGGCAGCGGGTACACAGATGGTTGCTGATTATGCATATTATGATACTGATTATCTGTCAGGGGAAGATGGTGATATAGAACTTGATCTTCCGCATGAATCCTACACGATATATGTAGATGAAAATGGAGTTATCAATGCCGGCTGGAAAGATTATCTGGAACCGACAGGACAGGCAGACTCGGTCACATTACTTTCATTTGATGAAATGATACAGAAGGCAGAGAAAGCAATACCTGAATTCTATAAGAAATATAAGACCGGATACAGAGAAGTAATATTTGATCATCTGGAGCTTGGATATTGTCTGAGGCAGACTGAGGATTAGGATACATACTGTTTTGTGCCTGCATGGATATTCAGCAGGCATGAGGAAGCAGATAATGATCATGATGATCCATATACGTCTCAGCTGGTAATTTTAGATGCCGTAACGGGTGATCTCATAGATCCTGTGCCACTGTCTGAGAGCCTTAATATTACGGCAGATGAAGACTGGGGATTTATAGCTGAGAATTAAATTTTACTTGATATTCACCCATGGTTATGTGAAAATGGTAACAGGTAAAAATGGGTTACGTGTATATTAAGGAAGAAAGTATATGAGTACACAAAACAGTCTTGTTATCATAAAAGAGAAAATAGAAGGTATCATGCTCGATGATAAACGTATGAAAGCAGATGACATTGCAAAAAAGGTCTTGAAGGGCAGAAAATACGAATGCAGCACTCCTCCAAAGTGGATGCAGGATGAGTTTGAGATCACAAAGGTCGAAGAAAAGCTTGGTGTATGTTATTATGTGAAGCCAAAAGGAAAAGAGGTTAGAAATTTCTTTTTCTATATTCACGGCGGCGGGCATTGCATGGAGATCAATAGAAATCAGTGGGAATTTGTTGCATCCGTCATCGAGAAAAATGGTTACGGTGCGATTGTTCCGATCTATCCATTGACACCGGAGTTCTGTGCACAGGATACATTTGATATGCTGATCGGAGCATATCGTCATCTGACAAAGAAAATGTCAATCGACCGACTGGTAGTAATCGGAGATTCGACCGGTGGCGGACTTGCGTTATCACTGGCAGTTCTTTCATGGAAAGAAGGTATCAGGAGACCGGATAAACTGATTCTGTTATCTCCGGCGATGGATACTGAATTTATGGATGGTAATATGGCGAACCTAATGATGGATCGAAAGAAGGAGATGCGGAAGTATTATTATCGTCCGGGAATAAAAGAATTTTTGAGAAAATACTGGATTAGGGATTTGTATCATCAAAATGAATATACCTGTCCGGTATACGCAGATCTGACTGATATCTGTGATGAGATTGCCATTTTTACGGTAGAAGATGATCTGTTAAACGGATATGCAAGATATCTGTATGATCGACTAAAGAAACAGCAGATTCGAATCCATTATTTTGAATATTTCGGGATGCCTCATGATTATATCGAGCATCCTCATATTCCTGAGTGCCGTATGATCATCAATCGTATCAGTGACAGTATTAAGGATGAAGCAAAACTCGTAAACCCGGAGATCAAGCGGGCAGTGTGGGCAAGATCCATGGTGGCGGAACGCTATCCAAAGATTTATCAGGATGATGAATCTATTAAGCTCGCAACCAAATTGAATGTTTCCCATAAGGATCTGAATGCGATGTATTCGGAATATGATCGCCTGGTTAAGATGGGAAGAATCGTAGAGATTGACAAACGGGTAAAACAGTTTATTATGAGGTATGCAGATGGGATCATTGTAAATGTCGGGGCGGAACTTGATACCATGTTTTCGCGGATGGATAACGGAAGGATCCGATGGTATAATGTTGATATGCCTGAGACAATGGAACTTCGCCGCAGAATGCTGGAGAGCAAGGATAGGGAGCAGAACATTGGAAAATCTATTTTGGATTTTACTTGGCTTGACAGTGTTAAGAAGAATCAGGGAGAAGCGATATTATTTGTATGCTGTGATGTTACGAAGTATTTTACAACAAAGAAACTACAGGCGTTTCTTGATGCTATATGGCAGCGGTTTCCGGGGGCTGAGGTTTTGTTTGATGTCAAGAATTCTGTTGGCAGAAAGCAGGCAAATCTGAAAGTATTAACAGGAAAGAAGAAAGGCGCGTTTATAAAGGTAAGTATCGATAACTGTACAAGTCTGATGTATGACTGGAATATCAAATACAGAGTGTTATATGACAGAGCGATTCTGAATAAAGAAGATATTACAGATATGTTTTCGGATGATGTGGCAAGACGATATCGCCATGCGATCAGACGAAAATATGATAAAATTATTCAATTGAGACTTGGTACAGAGCGAATCCAATTTTAAACGGCTTGTGGCAGACATGAGAGAAATAGACAGAAAAAAACAACTAGAAAAACGTATGAAATATGCGGTATGCATTATAATTGGTATTATGATCGGTATTATAGCGGGTATCTGTATAGGGGTGGAGCATAATAAGACGACAAGGTCGAAGCCTACGTTATATACAGAAGTAACTTATGGGGTGGAGCTTCCACCGGGTGAACTCGCAAATCTGATCTACGAGAATTACTGGAATTATATCAAGCAGAGTTATATCATCGTCGGTGATGATCGTGAGACCTGCCGGCTCTATAAGATCAGTAGCAAGGTAGCCAGACATAATTATGATCTGGAACGATTTCAGATGGATGATGATGGGTATATGCGTTATTCAGATGATAATATCAAGAAGGCAAAGCTGGGAATCGATGTATCCGGTCATCAGGGAACGATCGACTGGGATCAGGTAAAAGAAGCCGGTATCCAGTTTGCAATGATCCGTCTTGGTTATCGTGGATACACTCAGGGTGGATTGGCATTGGATGATAATTATGTAACGAATATAGAGACTGCACTCGAAAGCAAGATGCCGGTCGGTGTATATTTCTATACACAGGCGGTAAGCTACGAGGAAGGCGTGGAAGAGGCACAGTATGTGCTCAAGAACATTGCTGATTATAAGATCAGTTATCCGGTAGTGATCGATACGGAGAAGATGGAAGCGGACGGCGCCCGTGCCAATGATATCTCAAATGAGGAACGGACGGATGCAATCGTTGGATTCTGCGATACGATCAAGGATGCAGGATATACACCGATGATCTATGCAAACAGGAACTGGTATGCACAGAATCTGGATATGGATCGGCTGGGAGATTATCAGCTGTGGCTGGCACAATATTCCAATGTACCCGATTTCCCATATTTGTTTACCGGTTGGCAGTACACCAGCGAGGGAAGTGTGCCGGGAATCTCCGGTTCGGTGGATATCGATGTCTGGATGAAATAAAGAACTTTAATAATGTGGTTATAGTACAGAATCCATCTGCTTCACAACAATATAGAGCAGATGGATTCTTGTCTATGATAAAAGATAAAATTATAAAATTATAAAATTAAAACATCCATATTTTATAATACAGATAAATGCTGTAAATAAAGATATGGATGTTTTTTTATGTGATAAATCGTCTTATTTAATTGTAAAGATTACGTTCTGAACCTTGCCGTTCTTTGACCAGATGGTCAGGGTATGTGTACCCTTTTTCTTAACAACTGTGTTCTTCTTAACTGCTTTGCCGTCCAGTTTCATCTTTACAAGGCTCTTGCTGTTTGATACTGTGATCTTCTTGCCGGCTTTGTATGACTTGTTGTTCTTAACGGCTGTTGTCTTTGCTGTCTTGGTTGTCTTAGCTGTAGAAGCGTAAAGATTCTTTTTCTTTGAAGCATCCTTGATCGTCCATTTTACTGTTTTTGACTTGTTGGACAGTTTACCGTTTGTTGTCTTGATCTTAGACTTCATGGTAACATTGGTCTTCATAAAGAACTGGATGTTTGACAGATCATAATTGTCGTTAGCCTGAAGCTCTGCTGCTTTGCTGGTAAGCCCTGCGATACAAGACATGTTCTTTGCGGCGTTATCAGGATCAAAGGTTGCATAGAAGAAATCTTTGGTAAGACATACATTTGTATATCCGGCTTCTTCTAACAGCTTCTCAATATCTGTCATTTTTGCATTTTTTGCAGATGCTGTAAAGGTGTGGTAGGTGATGCCGTTGATTGTCTTTTTGGCATATACAGCTCCTGATCCTTTCAGTTCTTTGATGAGATCTTCTGTTGTGGTTTCACTCATGGTTGCAATAGCGGATAACAGTTCATCGTCATAGCCAACCTGAATAGAGAAGTCAGCCTTAGTTGCCGATTTGACTTTTATGGTAGTTGTAGTTTCTGATGCACAACCTGTCATCATAAGACCAAAGATACAGACACATAAAGCCAGTAATAAGTGTTTCATTTTTTTGTTCATAGATACCCTCCTATAATATAATTTTGTCTACAGCCTTAGTCTATCATCCGCGATTTCTAAAGTAAAGGCAAATTCCGGATTTTGTAGCTTAATAAATCTTATCTGTGGTATAATCCTTGAAATAGATAAATAATTTCATATATCGGAAATATGAAAAAAGAGATTATTATGAATGAGCCTGCAAAGATACAGAAAATCATATAGTAGGAGGT
>ENA-OUUV01001557-OUUV01001557.1-human-gut-metagenome-genome-assembly--contig:-NODE-1557-length-10644-cov-3.275380_pt1 | contig 10644 bp, 8 predicted proteins | sample MGYA00237952_ERZ548838 | MGnify/ENA primary metagenome ERZ548838 (study PRJEB26490, sample SAMN05194705) | human gut metagenome | biome: terrestrial biome; feature: human-associated habitat; material... | reverse complement strand
CTTCCGTAAACGAAGAGGCGGGAATGATTATCATGCAAAATGATAGATTTCAATACCGGCTGGTGTTGGTTGGTAAAGGAAAGACCCCTCAAGAACTACGTCTGATACTTGTGAAAGATGGGAATGAAGAAATCCTGGCCAGGGTGCCTTATAAAATAAATGAGGTGGTACTAGCTGTACAGGGGGACGGATTGAAATATTCTTTCTTGTATGGTACTTCTGAGGATCAGTTAGAGTTCTTGGGTAAGGATGTGGATGCAACAGTATGTAGTACGAATGTTGCCAAAGGATTCATTGGCCCTTTTGTTGGAATGTATGCCAGCAGCAATGGGAAGGTAAGCAAGAATAAGGCTGCTTTTGATTGGTTTAGCTATAGCAAATATTAGTAATCCGGTTTAGGTTTGCTGCTTCTGAATCTATGCGGGTTTGTCAAAACTGAAATTTCAGTCTTGACAAACCCACAATATAATATATAGTATTTCTTTTATCAGAACCTCGGTTTCACATACTTATCCCGTGAAGAAGTAAACCGTAATCCCGGTACTTTGCTTCCCTCCGTCGGGAAGCTGACGGACTTGATAAGTGAGTAATCATCCGCATCCAATGCATAATATTCGTCCGCGTCGGCTGTTTTCACGCAAACCGTCCAGTCGAACATATTCCCGAAGATAGACAGGGCATCCTCTTCGGGGTTGAAGGAAGGAACTCCGGTCTTGACCACATCATAAGTCTTATTGTTCAGCACATAGAAGTTGTTATCCATATCCGTCAGGAAACCCAGTGTCTTGCGGTCCTTGAATTCCGTGATGAAGAGATGCTTCGCATTTAAGCCTTCGGGCAGGGAAATGGCACGCACATACGGGCGTCCTTTCGTCTGTTTCAGATGGAAAAGTTTTCCCTCATTATCCAGAATCAGATAACCTTCATCGTACTCCTTGCGAGTGGTGGGATTACCGGCCAACCGGCGGGCTGGGAATTTGAACCCTTTCTTCACCATAGCCTCTGTGAACAGTTGGCTTTTGTCAGCATCTACCGTATTGGTTTTCATACCGATAAATTCAATTCCTTTTGAGGTGATACGGAACACATCATCGGGCATAGTCAGATCCACGCGTCCCGACATACTCTCCAGCAAAGGATAAAGTTCTATCTTGGAGGCATTGATATCCGAAGCTGCCGAGCGGAAGCTGAAATTCGTAAGCTGCACTTCGCGCGGAGTGACGGCAACACCATTGATGCTGTCCGGGAACCGCTCATCCGCCATAAGCTGGCGCATGTAGAAGAACGGGAGAATACTGTCCGTCTGCTCCTGTGTATATACATTGCCGGACTGGTCGCGCCGTACCACGCCTTTGCCATCTTCATTGCCCATGGAGAGGAAGTCGCCGAGGACACAACTGTACATGGAGAAAGGAACTTTCGATGGCTTTGCCGCAAAGAAAGAATAACACCAAGGCAACTGCCAGATAATGAGCAATGCAATGGTGATGTATAAGAATATTTGACTAAAACGTTTCATTGTCTTTTTCGTTCTTAATAGTGAATGTATAACCTGTTAATCTTGTTCTCCTGCCTTGAACCGTGCAATGGAAAGCCATGAGAGACTTGCCGTGAGCAAGGTGTAGATTGCCATCCAAGGCAGGAAAGCGTTGTAGGCTTCCGGTGCCGGAGCCAGGAAGAAGATACGCAACAGCAATACAGAGATTACCAGATTGAGGACGCGGCGTTTCCAGGTCGGTTCCAGGCATATCCACGAAATCAGAAGATAAGCGGCAATACCTGCCAGATACCAGGGAAGAGCTGTCAGCAGAATCCGCAAATAAAGTTCCGGAGCCAGGACGCCTTGCATGTAAACCATCATCAGCAGGTAGTTGGCGGCAAAGCAGATAAGTAACACTACCAGTCCGTAGAGCAACATCAGGTTAATCATCCGCAGTTGCGGGTAGGGCAGGTGTAATGTCAGTTTCAGGCATTTATGGTGCATTTCGGGTACGAATTGTACCAGAGCAAGCAGTATCCCGACCAATAGAGGAATAAATTCCAGTAAATCCACGAATACGGTATCCCGTGACAGCATAACTTCCCAAACGTGTTCCACACCTTTCATGCTGGCAACACGGTTGATGCGCAACATTGAGTATCCGGCAAAACCGAGCGTTACCAGCAGTGCAAGCAACAGATACCAGCGGGTTTTAATCCATTCTTTATAAAATATAGCGTTCATAATAGTTATTGGTTATTAGTATTTTCCCGTTAGTCCGATAAAAGCATCTTCCAGGTTTACAGTCTCGCATTTCAAATCGCTGTAAGGCACTTGCAGCGATTTGAAATGGTTTTCTACTTCTTGTTGAGGCAGGAACGAGAAGGTTTCCAGCGTATTTCTGATAAGAGACGGATGGTAGAAATCCTTATCTTCCGGCATCTTGTAACCTTCGGGCAACGTGCAGGTATAGCGGCGTATCGTGTCCAGCAGTTCCTTTACGGGCTGCTGGATGAGGATGCGTCCGTAATCCATGATGATGCAGTCGTCTACCAGCCGTTCCATATCCTGAATGATGTGCGAGGTCAGGAAAACAGTTTTGTTTTCCGAGCGGGCATAGTCACGCAGGTAGTCCACGAAGAGACGGCGGTAGCCGGGATCCAGACCGAGAGAGAAATCGTCCAGTACCAGCAATTCTGGGTTTTGTGCCAGGATAAGTCCCAGTGCCACTTGCGAACGTTGTCCGCACGACATACGCGAGATGCGTTGTCCGGGAGCTACTTTCAGTTTGTCCATCAGGTCGTAGTACGCTTCTTTGCGCCACTGTCCCGGATAGAAAGCAGAATAAAACTTCTCAATCTCCCGGATGGTCATGAACTGATATTGCACGTGTCCCTCGATGAGCAGGCCGATATTACGGCGCGTCGAAGGATGCATGGCCTGAATGTCCTGTCCGAAGATGGAACATTGGCCGGAGCGGGGTTTCAGGTAACCGCTCAATATATTGATCGTTGTGGTTTTTCCTGTACCATTCTTTCCCAGCAGTCCCAGGATGCGCCCTTTAGGCACGCTGAAGCTGAGGTTTTCGTAAATTAACCGTTTGCCATAATAGTGCGTCAGGTTATTGCATTCAATGATATTCTCCATTGATATCTTTTGTTTTTAGTATTGAACCTATTTTAATTACTCGTTAGCTGCATGGATTGATCTCGGAACTCCTGTAGGTAATTCTGTTTACCCCAAATGGTAACTCCATTTACATGCCGGGGTAAAGACCGTTACATACCGAGGTAAAGAGCGTTACAATAAGGGGTAAAGGTCGTTACATCCTGCGGTAAATGCTTTTACCTCTTGTGGTAAATGCTCGGTAAATGCAATGCTTTGATAATTAGATTGCTAACCAATGCTTATACCTCAGGCTATATGCGAAGCTTGAGTCGTTTATAGAAATAGAAAAAGTAGCGGAATCAGTATACCTGCTGCAAGTTCTATACCGCCGCGTCCCCACAAGCCTTTTGGTCCTTTCAGCATCACCATTCCCGTGACGGTAATAATGATGAGTCCTACGGCAAACGCATCTGCGAAGTGAGTCCACCATCTTCCGGGATTGTAATGCAGCTTGGTCAGGGCGCTTATCAACGGACGACGTGTCAGCTTCTCGTAAACGGCTTGCTTGGTCTGCAGATTGACCATCAGGTTGGAACCGCCTTTGAGGAATACCTTCATCTGGTTTTCCTTCGGGAAGTAATGTTTGGTATAGTTCTTTTCTTCACCGAGTGGTGCCAGCAGCTTCAGGACATCATCCTTTTTCATTCCGGCCTGCGGGGGCATCACTTCGGTAATGGTATATTCCTGTCGCTCTACCGAGTAATTGGGATTGATCGTATTCCGGTGGTTCATCACAATTCCGGAGATGGCATATATCAATACCATCCCCGAGAAGAAGAATGAGAGGTCCCGGTGGATTGTCCGGCTCCATTTCCGAAATGCGGTTCCCGCCTTACTGAATTTCATAGTTGGCGGCTTCCATATAATAGAATGACAGATAGGGCTTTCCTGATTCGGCCTGACGCTTGGCTATTTTAGCGCGGAAGTCAGCGATACGTGCTTCGGGCGTATTGGCTGTTTCGCCGCGTGCTTTCTTCTCGGTGCTGCATCCGGCTTCGCCTTCACCGTGCTTTTCGGTAGCGGCAGCTTTCAAGCGTGATTCCCATTGTTGCAGATAAGCTTCGTCCACACGTTGTTCTTTCAGGATTCCGGTGACACGGACGATGCTGTTGACGCACTTCGTATCGAAAGAACCCAGTTTGGCTGCTTCTACACGGATGGTCTGTGTGTCGTCGCTACCCATCAGGAAGATTTTGGTAGCGCCGTGCTTGCAGGCATGTGTACATACACCTTCGATGGTGACTTCCTGGTCGGTCAGTGACTCGGCGTTAGCCAGAAGATCGTCTATTTCCATTGCACCGGTGGTCTGTTCGGTGGTTGCGGTTTCTTCGGTGTTCTTCTGCTTGTTGTTGCAAGAAGTTCCGATAAAGAATAACGCCATGATGGCGGCTGCGATTGATAATGTTTTAGTACTCATTGTTGTTTTTTGTTTTATTGTTAGTTATTATTATTGTTAGAAAGTAACTCCCAGAGATACCTCTATCCGGTCTGTCCCACCACATTTATCATATTCCTGATGCAGCCAGTTGGCTGAGAGGAATACGGCATACCGATCATTGAGTATATAATCCCCGCGCAGTTTGAGGGCAACGGAGGCGTGGTCGTCACTCAGGTAATCGATGTTGGAGAGTAAAGTGCTGCCTACCGGCCCTTTGCCGTCCAGTCCCGTCAGAGAATAATCGGCCTTCACATTGGTAGTATATCCTCCGGCAAGGCTTGCCGATAATAGCATTCTCGATGCTTTCCAGAGAGATTGCGCTTCCAGTCCGCCGCTTGCAGAGGCCATTTTAACGTAGCGTCCGTTTCCTTTATATTCGGGTTTCGTCTGCCAGTAGCCGGCGGTGGGGAGCAGAGTCCATCCCCAGCGGCGGTTCCCGTTGAGGCGTTGTCCTATCCTGCCTTTCAGTCCGGCTTTCAGTGTCGTATTTTTGAACTGGTCCACACTGCTGATTTGGGGATAAATGGTACCGGACGGTTCGCCGAAGATGTTTTCAACACCTGTTCGTTGTTGCAATGCGGCAAGCAAGTGCACTCCATATTCCCATTCACGGTTGCAACGGGTCCATGCGGTTTCCAGCGAAACGTCTACGTTCTTTATTGCATTGATGGGAGTATAATTGGTGCTGGATAACTCTTTGGTCAAGTGGAAGTAGTCCGCCCGCAATGAAGCGGAAAAGCCGTTGTTCTCGCCATCGTTGCTCACCGGAAGCAAATCGACGCTGCCACCTATGCCTTCGCTTGTGTAGCGGGTGCTGGTCTGCGTTCCCGCAAAGCGCACATAGTCCATACCCAGTCCGAGCATCTGATAGACGGATGTGGAACCTTTGTCGGCAAGGAATGTGATTTCACTTTTCTGATTGTATTTGCGGGCTTGCATTGCAAGACCTAAATTGTATTTCCCGCTCAGGTTGCGTGAAAGTGCAAGGCTTGCCTGTAAATCGGAAATGATGTTACGCGGACGCGGGTCTTTGTCGCGGTAGGCAATCACCGCGCGATAACCCAGTTCGGCACCGGCAGTCCATTTGCCGAAGCGGTAGGCGTATCCTCCGGAGAATTTATACTCTTCTTCTTTCATGAAGCCGCCGATGGAGTCGCCCACTACATAAGGGTAGAGGAGCGAGTAGTCGGAATTTTCGTTCCAAACCACATCTTCCCTGCGTCCATTGCGGTAGGAGGCTTGCCCGAAGAGCCGGTTGCGCGGATTCAGTACGACGAAAGAGTTTACTTCTGCGCTGAAATCTTTTCTCCCGTTTCCTTCCTGTGCCAATGCGGCGTCGCCACGTTGCTCGTACAGTCCCTTCACGCTGACGCTTGTCAGGCTGAAAGGACGCTGTTCGAAACGGATGGCGGCATTCTGCCACACCTGGTTGCGGAATACAGCCGTCCGACTGTATTCCGACAATAGTTTTTTTTCGACAGTAAGCGTATCTGCTGCAACCACTCGTAGGGGCAACAGGATTATTGCGGTCAATATGATAAGGAAACGTTGTCTCATGCTTAATCTCTTAATTATTGGGCCGGTAAGAGGGTTGCGCGTACCGAAGGCTCAAAGTCTACGCTTGAGTTATTGGTATCCTGCAATACTTTGCGTCCGTCTTCGGTGGTGTAGGCTGTTCTGCGGACAACTGCCTTGCCGTAGTTCTCGGCAATCGTGCTGTTCACACCTATATAAGTATATCCCATATCCAGTGCCATGCTCGTCAGGTTCCATACATATTTATTCTTCGGACTCATGTTGACAGCGTCTATAATCCAGCTATTGGGGAATTTGTATTCTTTGAATACTTTGGATTGATTTCCGGTTGGTAGCGTATAAGTATATTCGTATTTATAATCTGCCAGATATGTTTCAGAAGTCATTCCCGTCGGCAGGCGTCCGATGGCGTATGCCTTGTTGCCTTGTTTAGCCAATACCCAAACGGTTTTGGTGTAATTGTACATCATGTCCAGGTTGGGTACATCCGGATTGTCTATATCCGGGTTGGAGGTGCTGGTAGACTGGGTGTACCATTCAAAATCAGCCTTGCTCAGGTCGGCCGAACCGGGGTTGGCTTCTTTATGGTTTATAGCATTATCACAAATGGTGATGCTTTCTTCCGGTAACACCGGATAGTCTGTACCGTTTCCGGGAACCATGGCTATCACCTGCACGGTCATGGCTTCCTCCATGATGTCCGGAGTGTAATCATTTTTGGTAACAGTCAGGAATTTAGACTCCAGCAATACCAGTCCGTCGGCATACAGCGTTTCGGAAGAGTTGTTGTGGATGCGGATATATTGGTCACCGTTATACTGCTTGTTTGTTTCCGCATTCAAGGTTCCGGCAGCAAAGATCTCTGCAATGACAAAATCACCTCTTTCATCCTTGTTCAGCACATAGATGGGCAGGTTCAATGATACGGTTCCACCTTTTACTTCAATGTTCTGCTTGGCGCCTTGAACGTCAACATCAGCGGTCTTGGTTACTTCTACCGTTTCTTCTTCTCCGTCCTCATTGGTTATAATCTGGGTTTCCTTGTAACTATAGGATGCGGTACCTATAAAAGTTACGTTATACAGACCGTCGGTCAGCGTGGCCAGTGCGCTTTGGGTTGCCGCACGGGTCAGGGTAGAGGTGTGGTCGATTTTCGTTTCAAGCCCGGTACTGATATTGGTAAACGTGTATGTTCCCGTCTTGACGGTCAGGTCGTCTCCGATACTGTTGATGACATTCAATTCCATGTCTACCTGCGTAGTGGCAACGTCGTCGTCGCTACAAGCGGTCATTGCAAAGCCCCCTGCCAGCAGGAGTGCCCATGCGAAATACTTTACTTTCTTCATCATAATCTGTTGTTTTTATATTTATTAGAATCTTAAATTGGCTTCCATTCCGAAGTATGGATTATAAATGCGCTTTACCTCCCTCGTGCCACTGTGATATATGGGCGCTACATTCAGCAAGCGGTTCACGAATAATGAAAGTTGCATATACTTCCCGATTTCTTTGGTCGCTTTCAGGTTGATGCCCATTTCAAAGGGAACCACTTTGCGGTTGAAGTAATCGTCGGCATATTTGTTTACTAAGTGTTGCAACTGTACGTCCGTGGCGTCAGCTGCTGTGAAGAGATGTACTTTTCCGCCTTTATCTACGTAGCTCACCGGTGTTCCGTTGTTCCAGAGGCTTTGGTTGGCGGTGTACCAGGTGCACTGTGCCGTCACGGAGAAAGCCATTCCTATATTGTTCAGATAGGTGTCGGCAGTGACATTCGTATTGAATACCTCGTTGGTGGAGCCGCTTTCCCAGTCATACAAACCTATGTATTGCAGTTGCTCTCCGTTCAGTATGATGGATGACTCTTTATATTCGGGCATACTATTGCTATAAGTTGTTTTCAGCCAGGCGCCGGTGACGGTAAATCTGGTTTTCAGTTGCTTGATGCGCTGGGACGAGAAAGTGAACTCCACACCCTGCTTACGTACGCGTGTACCGTTTCCGGCCATTTTGTAGGCGTTGATTAAAGTATCTTCAGCATAGGCTAGCCCTTCCAGTGCGGGCGGTCCGGTCAGTTCGGAAGAGTTGATGGAAGAGGTATCATACTTTTTATAAGCCAGTGTGCGGTAATAGGAAATATCGCGGAAAGCATTGTTCATGCGTTCCTGAAAATAGGTGACGGAGAACAGGTTCCCTTTATGTGCCACATTCAGGCGCACTTCCCACTTCTGGTTGCGTGCAGGCTCCAGGTCATAGTTCGTATTATCCCATTTGTAGGTCATCATATTGATGCGTCGGTAATCGGCATTGTTATGATAGTAGTTCAGTTGCACTACATCTACATATCTGGCATCCGGATATAGCTGTGCAGTGGTTGGAAGTTTAGACAACCAGCCGATGCCGGCGGATATGTCAATCAGCCAATCCTCATTGGCACCCAGGGCAGGGAGTTGCCACTTCAGGTTAAAGCGGGGGTCGAGGTATATTTTTCCTTGAATAGCGTAGTCGCCGGATAACCCCAGCAAAGAATTGGCTCGTACACCTGCTGAGAGAAACAGTTCGTGCTTGCCGAGAGATAGCTTCATTTGTTCTTCTGCATAAACAGATACATCCTGCCGGGCAGGGATATCATTATAACTTCTTGGACGAGTGGTCGATGATGTATTCAGCGGGCGGGTGGTGTCGTACACCTGTCCGTCTCCGAAATTCTTGCTGAAGTTCCATTCCGCACCAACTTTCAGCGTATGCGAGCTTTTCATCCAGTTAAAGGCAAAATCTCCAATGATTTTAGCATTTGCATAGAAGGGCTTGCCGTCTACTAATACATTGGCTACATAGCTGTAAGGAAGGTAAAGTCCGTCCGCCTCTCCTTGTTCCGTGCTATTGGGAATACCTGTGGGGCGGTCCAGTGATACGGACTTCCGTTCTTTAATCTGGCTGAGCTCTTGCGAAATGGATGCATTGGCACGCAGTTGGCGCAGGAATGAGCGTTCGGGGCGTTTCAATACCCACTCGCCACCCAGCGTCATTTTATCATAAGTGGACTTGTAAGAATCTTCCTTTACAGTAATATCTTTGTCCCGCTTCACATTGTCGAACGAGCCGGTGTAATCGGCGTTGATTCGCCAGTCTATGTGACCAATCTTTGCTTTGTAGTTGGTATTCAGGCGGGCGGATGCGGTAATGCGTTTGTAGTTCTCACGGCTGTCGCGCGGGTCTACTTTCGAGTCCAGATAACTAAGATCCAGGTTCAGGACATTGGTGCCGCTGATTGCCCAGCCTTTTCCGGCAGAGAATAGCTTGCTTACCTGGTCTGCTTTGAAACGTGCAGTCAGGGGAGAGGCGCTTGATTTTCGTTTGATGTTCACTAATCCTCCGGTCAGGTTGCCGTATTCTACAGAAGGTATGCCTCGGATGATTTCCACACTTTCTATGTTGTCTGTTGAAAGCGTGCGCATGTCTACGCCTTTGGATACGGACTCTTTGTCACCCTGGTTTGTTCCTTGTAGGTATTGCAGGTTGGCATCAGTGTTTACTGTCATACCGTCCACAACGAATCCTACTCCCAAAGAAGCAATAGTCTCGCTGGTGTTTCCAGCTTCACGGATTTTTATCAGATTAACATTGCCCATATTCGGGTCAACAGACTTTCCGCCGGGAAGTAGTTCCAGCAAGTCAGTGAAACTTGTCGGTTGCAGATGCTCCATTGCCCTGCGGTCTATCTTTGACGCACTGGTCAGTCCCTTCGACTCCGAAGCGGTAATCACTACCTCATTCAGTGCTAGGGTCGATGATGTGAGTTGGAAAGACTGGCTTGTATTTTTGGAGATAGAGAAAGTCTTTGTCAGCTTGTCATATCCCAGATAAGAAACGGTTGCCGTATAGGTTCCGGCTGCTAATTTGGTGAAAGAATACCGGCCGTTTTGGTCACTGAGGGCACCATACCAAGTCTTATCTGAGGTCTGCAATTGAATGGTGGCAAAACTTAAAGGCTCTTTGGTCTGCGCATCTTGTATAGTTCCGGTGAGGGTGTAACCCTGTTGGGAAAAGGCAGATAAGTGATTGATAAACAGAATTGTTATGATATAAAAAACTTTGCAAAACATCTCTATCGATTTGTTTGCAAAGGTATGTAGAATGGAAAAGGTGGGAAATCGCTATTTATTGGTAATTTTTGTGCGGAGTGGTGCGGTTTGGTACTTACATGTAGGTATTGGACTAAAACGACAAAAGCCGTTCCCCAGAATAGACAAGGAGGGAGCGGCTTTTGTGTCAGTGTGCTTACTATTATTCAGCAGGCTGTGCAGGTGTTTCCGTTGCAGGAGTACCATTGGCGGGAGCGTTGGCTGCAGGTTGTTCAGCTTTCGGTTCCTCTGCCTTTGGTTCTTCTGTTTTGGGTTCTTCCTTGGCAGGCTCAGCGATTTTGGGCTCTTCAGTATTTCCCGTTGCCGGTTGTTGCTGTTGAGTTTTCACCGGATCCTGAGCGTTTGCCACGAAAGAACCACCACAAACAAACATAAACAGG
>ENA-OUUV01001553-OUUV01001553.1-human-gut-metagenome-genome-assembly--contig:-NODE-1553-length-10659-cov-3.281309_pt1 | contig 10659 bp, 14 predicted proteins | sample MGYA00237952_ERZ548838 | MGnify/ENA primary metagenome ERZ548838 (study PRJEB26490, sample SAMN05194705) | human gut metagenome | biome: terrestrial biome; feature: human-associated habitat; material... | reverse complement strand
GCAAAGGCCCAACTGAGGCTGAGCGCCTTGACGTTTCAATGAATCAAGGCTTCATTGCTAATGCCCTTCTTGGCTTAGCAGATTTGATTTCCGACATCGGAAGCGTGATCGATTGGTTTGTTCATTTGGATGACCATATCAAATCGGCCGGAGAATCTTTTACGAGGTTCTTGGTTGGAGTGGAAAATTGGGCAGCAGAAGCGGGAAAAGCTGCTGCAAACATGGTAAACGCAGTTGCAGACGCAATCGCTTCTCTGCCATCAAAAATGTATGAAGCTGGGAAAAACGTTTGGCAAGGTCTTGTAAAAGGCATTCAGAGCGGAATCAGCAACGCAACTGGAGCGGCTGCAAATCTTGCCAAAGCCGTCATCGATAAGTTCACCACTGAGACTGATATCCACTCCCCTTCCAAGCTATTTGAACAATTTGGTATCTACATCGACCAAGGCCTTGCAAACGGTATCACTGCTGCTGTCCCCTACGTCTCCACTGCTATGCAGGGCGTTGTAGACGCTGTGCAGGAAAAAGGCAACGCGCTGATTAACGCCGGTTCTACTCAGGCTACCAACTACGTTACCGGGTTCTTGAACGGTCTGGATACCCAGTGGCAGCAAATTGATTCCAGCTTGCAGACTGATTTCTTGGGCAGTATGAAGACGCTCGGTACTGCCATCGAGAAGGGCGATTTGCAGTCTCTTGGTAAGTGGGCGGCTTCCTATTTCTATCATGCAATGGATGATGAGCAGCGCGCACAAATTAAGTCTATTGCAGAAAACAGCCTTACTTGGCTGACAAGCAACCTGAGTGGCGTTTGGAACAACATTGCCGGTATGGCTTCGAGCTTTATCGGCCAGTTGGTTCCTTCGACCGTTGCGGCTACGACGGCGCAAACCGGATTAAATATTGCAATGGACGCAAACCCGATTCTGTTTGTTGTTTCGCTGATTGCAATGCTGGCTGGCGCTTTGCTCAATCTAGCCGGAACGAATAGCGATGTTGCAGGCGGTATTTCTTCCGTGTGGGGCGGCTTGAAGAATTTCATGTCCTATATTTTTGAAGGAATCGTTCGTTTGCTGGGTCTGTTTATTCAGGGATTCGTTAACGGCGTCAACGTTATGATTGGCGCATACAACCTTGTCGCTCATCTCTGGGGCGGTCAAATCGAATACGTGAAAAACCCGCTGCTTGAATACGCAGATAAGATTGCAGCAAGTCGGGAAAGCAGCCCAGCCGTTGATTCTATCGCTTCTGGAAACGTGGATTATTCCAACGTTCCGGGAACCAGCGAATATGAACAGGCGTCTGGCTCCGGTTCGTATTCTTCTAGCAGTTATACTCGGTCGGCAGAGCTTACCCCGTCTGAACTGCGTGACGCGGTAAAGGAAGGCTTCGTTTCCGCCTTGCAGGAATCCGGTTTCGGAGACACGGACAACGGGAACTTTACTGTTCGGGTTTATCTCGACGGAAAGGAAATCACTTCTGCGGTCGAAAAACGTCAGAGCGATCGCGGGATGTCCCTGATGGGAACGGAAGCATACAGCTACTAAGGAGGCGACAGTTCCATGGCAAATATTCCAGCACTGGTCACAGTGAACGGTACGGCATTGCCTGAACCGTCCTCTTATGAAGCTACCACAAGCACGATTGTGGATTCTGGACGAAATACTCAAGGAAAAGTGGTCGGGGCCGTCGTGCGACACGATGTTGCAAAAGTATCGCTGTCGTGGAACTACCTGACCGCAGCCCAGTGGGCAACCGTCCTTAGTTTGTTCACAAGAAACTTTTATTGCTCGGTTCGGTTCTTAAATCAAGCAACAAACACTTATGAAACACGACAGATGTATGTGTCCGACCGCACATCCGGTATGTGGAGGCGAAGCCCAAACAGCGGAAACGTAATGGGCTGGACTGGATGCAAACTTGCGCTTGTGGAGGTCTAAGATGGAACACCCTTCTCAAAAATGGCTAAGCAAATTTAGCGAAACGCTTGTTCCTGAGACGTTTATCAAGATTTTTTATGATAGTACAGAACCCGGCGTTCAGAAAGATGCTTCTGCAAGCGCAGATACTCAAGCTTCTTTCAGCAATGTTTCTGGAATCACGTCTGACAACGATAAACGCACTATTTCAAAATACGCAACCGGAGAGCCAAATCTTCATTTGCTTGACGGAACATTTTTGCTTTCGCCAACGCCCGATTCTTCTGCCAATGATGCCGGATACATCAGCCGCGATATTGTTTCTGAATCGAACCATCCGAAGCTGACGTTTACTTTCAGCAGACTTCACACGAGACCTATTCCCGGTGTTACGATTTTGTGGTCTGAGACGTTGAACGAATACGCTAAAAGCTTTAAGCTCACGGCATATTCTGGAAACACGCAAGTAAGCACGATTACTGTCAACGATAATAACAGTGTTAGAGCCGAAGTCGATTGGGAAATCTCCGGCTACGATAAAATCACTCTTGAGGTCTTGTCTTGGTGTTTGCCTGACCGTAGGGCAAGAATTGAATGGTTCATGGTCGGTTTCAGGCTGGCTTATACAAAAAACAACTTGATCTCTTACACTCATGAGTCAAATCGTGACCCAATATCCGGTCAGCTTTCCAAAGATAGCATTTCTTTTTCTCTTGATAATAGCCAACAAACGTGGAACCCTCTGAACCCACAAGGTATGTATCGATACCTTTATGAGCGCCAGCTTGTTACAGTCAGCTACGGAATGGATATTGACGGAACGACCGAGTGGATTAACGGCGGCAAATTCTTTATGTCTGAATGGAGCGTTCCGGCAAACGGCATTGAAGCTTCCTTTGTCGCTCGCGATGCTCTCGGATTCCTGATGGACTCTGCATATATTGGCAGAAAAAGCGGAACACTGTACGATATTTGCATTGATGCGCTTTCTCGGCTTCCTAAAAACACTGCATCTTATTCTGTTTCTGATGAGCTGAAGGATTACACCGTAGATATCAGCAAAGAGAATAACTCTTCTTACAAGAACTCGGATATTTTGCAGACGGCTGCAAATGCAGCGGGTATGGTCTTGTACCAAACTCGCGAGGGTGAAATTCGAATTGAACGACCTACGTTCTTTGCGGGCTCTTCTTCTGAGGTCTATGAAATCGACCCGATGAACAATTATCAATGGCCCGAAATCACTTTTTCGCCTCGATTGAAAGACGTCTCTTGCAGTGTCAACAATACAACGCGCCTTTATCCGAGCAATTCTAACGTTGATGGTGTTACGCAGTCTATCAGCAATCCTTTGCTGAATGATTCCATTTTGGAAAAGGGCAAGAATTCCATGACGGAAGCCTACTCCATCCTCTCCACGCGAAAGAAAGCGAGTTTGGAATATCGCGCCAGCCCTCATATTGACGCGCTTGACCATGTAAAGCTCAACCACAGCTTTGGCTATGCGTCGGAAATGTTTGTCACGAATGCAAAGTACACTTTCAACGGCTGTTTTAAGGGAACGTTGGAAGGTTATATGCTTTCGGACATCGCTTCGGTATCTCTTGACCAAAGCTTGTTTTCTCTTCAATATGCCGATTCTCGTATTTTAACCGCGCGGCTAACTCCTGCATCTATGGATTCCCCCGCAATCGGTTGGAGCGCGTCCCCTGCTAACATTGTGCACTTGGACGTTTTGACCAACATTGACGGCGTTTCCACTTGCCGCGTTTCGTATTCTCATAAAGGAACTGCTACTGTGACCGCAAGCGCTGGCAATTCTTCTGCATCTTGTCAGGTTACCGCAGAAGTGTCTTATATTACGCTTAGCCAGAGTTCGGCAAACCTTTCTTGGAGTCAGTACAACGACGTCACAGCAACCTTCCACCCGACTGTTTCGAGTGCTCCGAGCATCAATTGGAGCACGAGTAGCGGCTCTGTTCGTCTGCAAGTTCTCAGCAACAGCGGTGGTGTTTCTACTTGTCGCATTTGGTGGAATTCCAAGGGCAGCGCAACAGTTACAGCAAGTGCATTTGGAGAATCTGTAAGCCTGAACGTTACCGCCCAATCCTCTGCACTTTCCAATCTGCCTGATGGTACGATTGTTAAAATCGTGGAGAATGGCGCAGCGGTCGATTTCATCCTTGCGCAGCATAATTATCTTTCCGACCATAACGGTGCTGGCCGAACCTTGTTCGTCCGCAGATATGGGTTCAGAAAGCTGCGTTTCAACAAGGTTGATGCAAACCCCAATCAAAAGTATTGGCTGTATGACACCAATTCCGGGGAGAATCGTTGGTTTTATTATTGGGGCAGATATAATGATTTTTGGAGCAACTACCATTACGGAGAGGGATATAATAAGGATGATTATTTCGTCGTTCCTTCTTATAATGACGGCCCTGCTGAAATCACAAACTGGTTAAATGGGGATTACAAAAACCTGTTCAGCGCTTCTGTGAAAAATCAAATGGGTCAAACCGTTCTAGGAAAGGGATGGGTTTCCACAAGCGTTTTCCTGCTGACCGCAAAAGAACTTGGAATCGGCGGCAGAGGTTATGCCGCTTATCCTGACAATAGCAGCGGTGCACTCCCGACCGCCAAACAGATTCTCAATAGCGAAACATCCTATTGTTGGACTAGAAGCCGCTTGCATGATGGGTCTGTGGACGGTTTGAGCGGAGACGATGCTACGCGAGCAGAACATGGCGTTTTATGTTGCTCTTATCGAGGTTCCAGTGCAAGCGTTTGGGCAAACAACGGAAATGTATTTGCTCGTCCTGCGTTTACCCTTCCTGCAAATCTGGAAGTGGATGCAAACGGGAATCTGATGATTTGAGGTGAAGATATGTCAACATGGATTACCGACAGAACGAATGAAGACGTCCGTCGCGCTGCTGAGCTGACTGAGAAAGGCCGACTGAATACATGGACTGAAGAAGAGCAAGCAGAATGGCTGGCTGGCATGAAGGGCGCTCTGAGCTACACGGACTACAACCGAATTGAAGGAGGGATTCAAGAGATTGCAGACATTTTGAACGCATCTGTTTCGGTAAAAACCGACTGGGATGTAAATGGATACTTGACTGTCTCGGACGCTTCTCGCTGGCTTGTGAACATTTCCAACATCCGAGCCAAATGCAGCGGCCCCGGTGGATTGTCCGACACGCCGGAAAGCATGAACAACCTGACCTATCAAACCATGAACCTGATTGAAACAATTCTGGCCGAGGTAGAGCGAATCGCAAACGACCACTTGCTTTACTGCTCAGAGCCAATATGCGGAGGTGAACCTTACTATGGTATTTGTTGACCGCAAGGCAAAGTATCCGGGCCGATGGACGATGAAAAAGTCTGACGGCACATCGGAAATTGTCACACTGGTTCGCAACGACGAGCCTGAGGTTGAAGGCACTCCGATGAACGCGGAGACGCTGAATACTTTAAGTGACGTTGCAGGTGCGGACGTTGCGCGTATACAGGCGGAAGCTGCTGCAAAGAAGTCGGAGGAAGACCGCAAGAAAGCGGAAGCTGCCGCAGGAAACGCCGCCAACGATGCAACAAAGCTTATCAAAGGCTACGCAGACAGCGCTCTTGCCAGCAAAGAAGCTGCCGCTGCGTCCGAAGTGAACTCCAAGCTTTACTCGGAAGCCGCCAAACAAGTGGTAACGCAGAACGCCAAGGGCTACGGCGGCGGATACTCCCGCACTTTTACTTTGACGGCCCTGCAGACCGGGTGGGCGGTACTGGAAGCTCCCATCGGTATTTACCGCTATTATTCCGACGTAGTCCTCGCAGACTGCACCGCCAAGTGGAACGCCTTTGCGGCGGTTTTACCGGAGAGCGCTATGACAGCTTTCGTGGCGCGGGTGGCGAATATCGTCGAGACGAAGGACGGCAGCGTGCGTCTGTATGCTGTGAACGCGCCGGAGCAAGATGTAAAGTTTATTCTCTCGGTGTTTGCGGTAGGCTCCCGCACCTACAGCCTGACGGTACCTGCCAATGGATGGGTACAGGCAGAAAACACTGTGGGGGTCAACCAGTGGCAATGCGATTTGACGCTGGAAGACTCTTCTGTTGAAAAAGTACCAATGGGTATGGCCGCACTGGAAAACACCACCGAAGCGCTCTCCGCTCCGGGCCTGAGCGCAACGATGGAGACCTTTGACGGATACATCCGCGTTTATGCAAAGAAAAGGCCAGCGGTAGACATCAACATTGTGGTGATTCTGCTGGCAAAGAATGAGGTGAACTGAATGGCAATTGGTTCTATGACCACCAACAGCACGGTGGATATGATCGACAAGACCCTGAGCATTGAGAACGCACCGGCGGATGCAAAGGCCACCGGTGACGCGCTGGCGGGGAAACTTGGTCTGCACGGCACCGCAGACAACTCTGCCAAATGGGGTGATTATGAGCGGCGTTTTAATGAGGTAACTGGTTCCACGCATGTGCTCGTAGAAACCGATGGAAAGTACGTTGATTTGCGTCCGGCAGAGAGCATCGGATTAACAGCCTTTGCCGCCTCCGGCGTTAACTACATTCGCTTTAACGATGGGACGCAGATTTGTTGGGATCGAGTTGCCCCTGCAAATTTCATAACTTCAACCGAAAAATATGTTTCGTTTCCCATTCCTTTTTCCGTGAACGCAATGGTACTGACTTGTTCTAACGCTAATATGGGCGGCACTCCTGTCCAAGTTGGATGGGAAAGCTCCACTGGTTTCACCATTGGCGGTGGATGGAACAATATTGGCGCAGGTAGTGGCGATACATCTTGGATTGCCATTGGCCGCTGGAAGTAAGGAGGAAGACACATGAAAGAAATCATTTTGGGCTACACCCTCGCCAAGCCTGTGGCGACACAGAAAGAGTGCACCGCTTACGCTGCAATGGCGCAGGCCGTGAACGACCACAATGCCGCCTGTGCGGTGGGCGACACGCTGTGGGTCATTGAGGATAAGGCCGACTGCTACGAGGTGGCAGAGGGCGGCACGGTGCCGGAGCCGGAACCGGCAAGCACCCTGCCCACCACAGAGGAGCGGCTGGCAGCATTGGAAGCCGGTCTCATTGAGCTGGCCGCACAGGAGGTATGACATGGTACAATTTTACGTGACACAGATCAAGCTCCACCGATTTGACGGCACCTTCACCATCGACGACGTTCCGACCCGCTGGCGGGCCCGCGTACAGGCCGAGTTGGACAAGGAGGCGCAGGAAAATGGCTGATAAGACCATTATGGACGTCTCCCGTTGGCAGGGCCGTATCGACTGGGACGCGGTGAAGCACAGCGGAAAAATCGACGGCGTGATGCTTAAAGCCGTGTCCACCAACCGCAAGCTGAGCAAGCGCAAGGATGGGTTGTACATTGACCCGACCTTTGAGCGCAACTATGCCGAATGCAAGCGCGTTAGTCTGCCGGTCGGCGTATACTACTACACCTACGCCACCTATAAAGAGATGGCAGACGCAGAGCTTGCCTTGCTCAAGACTGCCTTGACCGGAAAGACCTTTGAGTTGCCCATCAGCGTGGACGTGGAGGACAACAAAATCAAGAAGCTGTCCACGCAGGCGCTGACCGACCTTGCCGCCTATGCGCTTGCTACGGTGGAGCGCTGGGGCTTTTATGCCCTGCTGTATGTCGGGCTAAATTTTGCGCAGACGGAGTTGTACATGGGTGGCGCGGCGCTGCGCAAGTACGATGTATGGCTGGCAAGATATCCCAGAGACAAGAGCAAGACCAAACCGGAGGACAAGCCAAAAACAGACTTTTCCTTTGGGATGTGGCAGTACACCAGTACCGCCAACGTGCCGGGCGTGAGCGGCAACGTGGACTTGAGCCATGCGTATAAGGACTACGCCGCTATCATTGCGAAAAAGGGGCTTGACCGGCTCCGGGAGGGCGCATGAGCGAAAAAGAAGCTTTACTGTGGGTTCTGGGCGTTCTTGGCAGCCTGTGCGCCGCTGCCATCACGATCGACAAGGTGCTGGACATCATCCATAAGTACATCAAAAAGGCAAAAGCCCCTGACGATGCGCAGAACAAACGCATTGACGCCATTGAAAAGCGACTGGCTGCGGTAGAAACCGTTTCCACACAGCACGCCGCGGCCCTTAGACGCGACATGACGCGATTTGACGGCATCGATGAAGAAATGCGTCTTGTCCTTGTTGGCGTACAGAACCTTTTGGATGCGCAACTGTCTGGCAACAACCGCGAAGGTATGCAAAAAAGCAAATCCGATATCAACAACTACCTGCTGAAAGGAGTAACAAATCATGGAAGCAATCCTTAACACCATTCTCACCCCGTTGCCCGCATGGCTGGCGCTGGTGCTCATCGTTGTGGGCGCTGTGTCGCTTGTGCTTGGGCTTATCCGTCTTGGCTACGGCGCGGCTGTCAAGGGCACTGTGCTCGACCTCATTGCAAGGGCGGAACACGAGATTCAGGGCACCAAGCGCGGCGCAGAGCGCAAGGCATGGTGCGTCAAGATGCTGCGCCACTATCTGGACAACAGCCGGTGGGGCAAGCTGGTCTCGTGGGCAATCACGGAAGAGACCATGAGAAAGGTTATCCAGTTTTTCTTTGACCGCGCCCGGTCTGTGCTGCAAAAGCAGTAAGGAGGATATCATGGCAAGCACTATATACGAGCAGAAACGATTTTGTGAAATCAAGAGATGCGGCAAAATCGACCATCTCGGTAACGTCCCCGTAATGGTGCGCAACGCCGGACAGCTGCCGCAGCCTTTCTGGCTCGGTGTTGCCCGTGGCGGCGGCTCGCATAGTCTTTCCGCCAGCGTTGCAAGGGCTTAATGCAGAACAGATAAAAGCTGTGATAAAACGTGCGCCGCTTGGGAGGTATGACCGGAAAATCGCCCGGTTGCGGTACGTTGACCAGCTATGCCAAGTTGATATTGCAGCGCGCGTGCCGTATTGTCGGACATCAATCGGCAATAGGCTGAAAATTATTGATAAAATGCTGGATGTGTGATATCATAATCTTAATTGGGTGCGATTTCTCACGAAACGCATTGAAGCGGCAGGCTTTCGGGTCTGCCGCTTTTCTTTTTGCACGAATTATGGTATAATATTTACAGACAATTCGCTTAATGAATTGCTGGTGTGGTCTGGCCTAAAGATTTCTGCCAACACAAGCGCACAGCTTACGAAATTTAGTCTCCTGCACGCCTACTCACAGTGCGTACTATGCGGGAGACGCTTTCATATGGTGATGCTTATGTGCAATACAAAAGAAGAACGATTGGCAAGAATCGCAAAATACTACACCACTTTTCACTTGTTTGGTGATTGGTACTTTGTTAAATTTTGGCCTCGGCATTGCCATAGTTGGAAGCGGTTCATTCCGTTTTACATTCCTATGCACTTAGGAGACCCAGATTGAAAGGCTCCGGCCTTTGTAGAGAGCGGCATTGCCTGTGGGCGGTTCCGCTCTTGATTTTAGACTTTGCCGTTTTGGCGGCATAAAAATCCCCTGCTTTGCCAAAGTCCTGCGTTCCGCGCGGGGTACTTTGTAGGCAAAGTGTGGGATTTTGTCTTATTTGCACTAGTTTTGTTGGAACTCTTGTCTTGCAAGTCAAAATGTGATATTTTATTTTCGCTTCCAATGTGAAGCCCTTAACAGTTAAGCGCTCATGCGGATTTTTTCGTGTGGGCGCTTTTCTTTTTTGTCCTTCGTTTGACGTTCGTTGTCTTTCGCTTTTTGTTGATGCAGTACACTGGTCACACAAGGAGGGACGCTTTATGAGTTATTATCCGACACCCGGAGCACCTTACGTTCCACAGCAGCCTGTCAATCCTTACGGCGGCATGGGCACGGTAGGGCTTGCCACTTCCCTGCCGAACACGCAGATGCAACAGGCGCAGCCGCAACGTCCGCAGCCGATGAATGGGCAGCAGCCTGTTCAGCAGTCGGCACAGGACGGCGGTTGGCTGCTTGGCAGACCTGTTTCTAGCAGGGAAGAATTTTTGGCAATTCCATCTGATCTGTACGGAAGATGGACGTATTGCCCGGATTTGCGTAGTGGGGTCATCTACTGCAAACGTCTGAATCCAAATACTTGTGAATCTGACGTGTTAGAGTTTTACAGCCCGGAAGCATGGAGACAAATGCAGGCGCAACAGGCGCAGCAGACCGCTGCACCGACACAGCAATATGTGCCTATTGAGCAGTACAACGCCCTTGTGCACCGGCTGGATGAGCTGGAAAAATGGCAGAAGAGCTTTTCTAAGCCCGCTGCCACAGCGAAGAAAGGAGAATAAGCGATGCCCTCTCCGTTTGACATGATTACTCACAGTCCTATCATGCAGCTTGCAAATCTGGCTCGCGCCGGACAAAACCCGATGGGTCTTATCCAGCAGTTGGGCGGGCAGAGCGCGCCCATCATGCAGGGTCTGAACCTGATTCAGGGCAAAAACGAAGCACAGCTCCGAACGATGGCGCAAAACCTCGCCAAAGAGCGTGGCATCGACCTGAACCAGCTGGCAAGCGTCCTGAATTTGACGCTTCCGAAGTGAGGAGTCTTTACAATGGATGATTTTGAAAACAGCCATCCAGAAAAAGATTTTGACATCAACAATCTGTGTGGCAATGACAAAATATGGATTCCTTTAATGCTCGGATTGATTTCTGTCTCTTATACACATCTCCGAGCCCACGAGACTAAGGCGAATCTCGT
>ENA-OUUV01001548-OUUV01001548.1-human-gut-metagenome-genome-assembly--contig:-NODE-1548-length-10673-cov-4.705029_pt1 | contig 10673 bp, 8 predicted proteins | sample MGYA00237952_ERZ548838 | MGnify/ENA primary metagenome ERZ548838 (study PRJEB26490, sample SAMN05194705) | human gut metagenome | biome: terrestrial biome; feature: human-associated habitat; material... | reverse complement strand
CGTCATGGCGGGCGCAGGCGCGCAGCGCGTCTTCTCCCTCATCGATGAAAAGGCTGAGGCGGACGACGGCTTCGTCACGCTCGTCGACGCGGACATCGCCCCCGACGGCACGATCACCGAGAGCGACCATCACACCGGCCACTGGGCGTGGAAGAACCCGAACGACAACGGTAAGGCTTCTTACCGCGAGCTGCGCGGCGACGTGCGCCTCATCGACGTGGACTTCGGCTACGAGCCGAATAAAGAGGTCCTGCACGACGTCTCTGTCTACGCGGAGCCCGGCCAGAAGGTCGCCTTTGTCGGCGCGACCGGCGCGGGCAAGACGACCATCACGAACCTCATCAACCGCTTTTACGACATTGCCGACGGCCAGATTCTCTACGACGGCATCGACGTCAGCAAGATCAAAAAGGCCGACCTGCGCCGCTCGCTCGGCATCGTCCTGCAGGACGTCAACCTCTTCACCGGCACGGTGATGGACAACATCCGTTATGGTAAACTCAACGCGACGGATGAAGAGTGCATCGCCGCGGCAAAGCTCGCCGGCGCGGACGATTTCATTACGCGCCTTCCGCAGGGCTACGCGACGGAGCTCGCCAACAACGGCGCAAACCTCTCGCAGGGTCAGCGCCAGCTCATCTCCATCGCCCGCGCGGCGGTCGCCGACCCGCCGGTCATGATCCTCGACGAGGCGACCTCGTCCATCGACACGCGCACCGAGGCCATCGTCCAGCGCGGCATGGATCAGCTGATGGAGGGCCGCACGGTGTTCGTCATCGCGCACCGCCTGTCCACCGTCAAGAATTCCGATGTCATCATGGTCCTCGACCACGGCCGCATCATCGAACGCGGCAGCCACGAAAAGCTGATTGCGGAAAAAGGAACCTATTACCAACTCTACACCGGCGCATTCGAGCTTGAATAACTCAAAAAAGGACACATCCGTACGGATGTGTCCTTTTTTGAGTTCGCATATCGTCCAAGTCCTCCCGCTATATTGTGTTGAACGCAATTTTTAAGGGAGGAAATTCTATGTCTCGTTCCTTTTTCCGCACCTACGGCTTTCTGAGCGCGATGCTGCTCGCCATCGTACTCGGATGCGTGCTGGGCGCGCTGTGGCCGGGGGCGACGTGTCTCGCCCCGCTCGGCACGATCTTCATTAACCTGATGTTCTGCATCGTCGTGCCGCTCGTGTTCTGCTCGCTGAGTAGCTCCATCGCCTGCATGAAAAGCCCGAAGCGCGCGGGGAAGATCATGGGCACGACGCTTTTGGTCTTCATCGTCACGGGCCTTATCGCCGCAGTCATCATGCTCTTTGCGATGCGCCTCTATCCCCCGGTCCTCGAGCCGTGGGCGGACGCGGCGGCGGGCGCGGTCGATGAACAGGCGAGCGTCGCACAGCTGCTCGTCAACTTCTTCACAGTCGAGGATTTCGCGGCGCTGCTGTCCCGCCGCGCGATGCTGCCGCTCATCGTCTTCTCCATCCTCATCGGCTTTGGCGTCAATTTGAGCGGCGGCGCGGACTGCCTGACGGCAAAAGTCCTGCAGGACATGACGAACTGCCTTTTGAAGGTCGTCTCGCTCATCTCCTACTACGCGCCCGTTGCGTTCTTCGGCTTCTTTGCCTCGCTCGTCGCGACCTATGGTGCACAGATCACCGCAGCATATGGCCGCGCGATGCTCGTCTACTATCCGCTCTGCTTTGTCTACGCGCTCGTCGCGTTTCCGCTCTACGCCTATCTCGGCGGCGGAAAGGAGGGCGTGCGCGTCATGCGGCGGCACATCCTGCGCCCCGCGGTCACGGCGCTCGGCACCTGCTCGTCCGTCGCAACGATCCCGACAAATTTAGAGGCCGCGGAAGACAGCGGCGTGCCGCGTGACATCTCCGACCTCGTCCTGCCGCTGGGCGCGACGATGCACATGGACGGCTCGTGCTTCAGCTGCGTGCTGAAGATCGCGTTCCTCTTCGGCGTGTTCGGCATCCCGTTTGAGGGCGCGGGGCTCATCGTCAAAATTCTGCTCGTCGCCGTGTTCAGCTCGGTCGCGATGAGCGGCATCCCCGGCGGCGGGTACATCGGCGAGTACATCATCTGTACGCTCTTCTTCCCCGCGCAGATGGCCATTGCCTACCCCATCGCTGTGACGATCGGCAACCTTGTCGACCCACCCGCGACGATGATCAATTCCGCTGGCGACTACGTCGTGTCGTTCCTTGTTGCACGCTTCACCGAGGGAAAAGACTGGCTCGAGCGTGCGCAGAGGGAAAAGGCCGCACACTAAATTTTCCGTGCGCTTTCCGCGCAGGCATGCTATAATGCTGTTCGTTAACGAAAGAAGAAAGATTCGCCCGCTGCGCGCGGGCAGAAAGAGGTTTTTATCATGGAAGTTGGTCTTTCCATCGCGCAGATGCAGCGCGGTATGGACGTGGAAGGCTTTTATCTGCTCAAGGCCGCCTTTGCCAAGGTGACAGCCAGCGGCAAGCCGTTTTTGAGCGCAGTGCTCGCCGACACGAGCGGCACGATTGAAGCAAAGGTCTGGGACTACAGCGGCCCCATCGGCGAGCGCGACGTAGGCAAGGTGCTCAAGGTGCGTGGGAGCGTATCGGACTACCGCGGCATGCCTCAGCTCACAGTCGACAAGCTGCGCCTCGCCGAAGACAATGACCGCGTCGACGTCTCGAAGCTCGTGAGCGTCGCGCCCATCGACCGCGAGGCCGGCTATGACGAGGTCAAGGCACTCGTTTCGACCATCGAGGACACAGACTACCGTGCCGTGTGCGAGGAAATGCTGCGCCGCCACGAGGCAGCGTTCCGCACCATTCCCGCCGCCAAGAGCGTTCACCACGGCTTTTTGTCCGGCCTTCTGATGCACACGCTCAACATGCTGCGCCTTGCCGATTTTCTGTCTGCGCAGTACGCGGACACCGTGAATCGCAGCCTGCTTCTCACCGGCACGCTGCTGCACGACTTCGCCAAGGAGCAGGAGTTCATGTTCTCCGAGCTCGGCCTTGTGACGGATTACTCGACGAAGGGCCAGCTGCTCGGTCACCTCGTCATGGGCGCGCAGGAGGTCGCGGCGATTGCCGCCGAGCTCGACCTGCCCGAGGAAAAGGCGACGCTTTTGGAGCACCTGATTCTCTCGCATCACGGCCAACCGGAATTCGGCGCGGCGGTGCTGCCCCAGTGCGCGGAGGCAGAGCTTTTGTCGCTCGTCGACCAGATCGACAGCCGCATGGAGATCTACCGCGAGGTGCTCGCGCCGCTCAAAGCGGGCGAATTCAGCCAGCGTGTCTTCGCGCTCGACAACCGCCGCGTTTATAAGCATCAATAAGGATGGCAGCGTCAGCGGCGCTGCACGGGACAAAGGGGGAGATTCTCTTTCAAAAGAGAATCTCCCCCTTTGGAACCCCCAAGAGAAAGGCAGGGGGCGTTTCGATTTCGCCACCTGCACCCCCTAACGACCAAAAGGGAGGGGCCTTGCCCCTCCTTTTTGGATTATCCTCCCCATGGCACTTCCGGTAAGAACTACGTCTACTTTGGATAATTCCGTTTCAGCAGTGCGTGCCGAAGCGACATTGCTGCGCTCGCCGCGCTTCTAATAGAAAAAACGACCGCGTCAGCGGTCGTTTTACTTTGTTCTGGGATAGGGGGTGTCCTGGTCGGTCAAGCCGGCGAGATAGTCCATGCTGGTTTCCAAGGCAAGGGCGATGCGGCGGCACTGTTCAAAGCTCATATTTCGTTTGCCGGTCTCGATTTTTGAATAATCGCTCTGGTCAATTCCCGTCAGCATCTGCATTCTAACCTGTGAGAAGCCTTTCTTTTTGCGCAGTTCTTTCATACGAGTCATCTAATCACCCCAACAAAATTATGGCAAATTGACCTATTGATAATAGGGTGATATTGACCTATAATTGTGTAGAGGTGATAAGATGACGACTTATAAAACGCTATACCACTTGATGGTACGCAGTATGAGCGAAGCCATCGACCTTTACGACGAAGGTAAAGGCATTGCCCGTGAAGTCCTGAAAAAAGCCCTGTTGGACGCAGAAGACCAAGTCATTTCACACGACATCATTTCCGACGAGCCCATCAGCAATGACTACAGCAGTGCCGACCCAGCAAAAGGCTAAAAAAGCAGCACCCCTAAGCGGCGAGCGCAGCAATGCCGCGCCGTCAGAAGCAACAGCGGGGTGGATAATCCAAAAAGGAGGGGCAAGGCCCCTCCCTTTTGGTCGTTAGGGGTGCAGGGGCGAGATCGAAACGCCCCTGCCGTTCTCTTGGGGGATTCAAAGGGGGCCTTCTCTCACGTGAGAGAAGGCCCCCTTTGCCCTGTGTAGTCCCATGCCAATGGGACATCTCCCCACGGTGCAGGGAGCATCAACGTCTGCCCTGTTGTTTCGCGCGCAAATACAACACCGCTTCGACCACTCCCCCGCCGACGGCGAGGGCCTTGTCCGAGATCGTCGTGCAGTATTCCGGCTTGCAGCGCGGGTCGACATCGCCGGACTTCATCCCCTTCTTAACGGGCACGCCATCGTCCAGCACGCCGCGCAGCACACCGCTGATGGTGCACTTCATCGGCTGACCCTCGACAAAGCCGATGGTCTCGCCCTCCTCGACCGTGTCGCCGATGCGGTGGACGGCAGTAAAAATGCCGTCGCACGGCGCGCGCAGCACGCGCTCGCCCGCAAAGCCGCCGATGAGGCCGGGAATGTTCGTGTTCGGCAGCGCGCTGCCGGAGTAGATGACGCGCCCGAGCGTGTGGCCGCGCATCGTCTCGACGACCGCGTGGCAGTCCTCCCCCGCCGTGAAGCCGGGGCCGACGCCCACGACGATCGGCGCGTCGTCGATCTTCGTGCCGAGATTGCGCTTGGCAAGAATCGCGTCCACGAGCGCGTCCGGCGCGAGCTCCTCGCGACAGGCGCACTCAGGGTCGGCCAAAACAGGCAGCGAACCCTCGCGCAGCAGCTTCTTCGCCTCCGCGGCATTCTCCGCGCGCACGGCGCGCAGGCCCTCGACCGTTGTCTCTCCGTGGACGATGGCATTGGAAAACGCCACCGTGCGGCGGATGGCCGTCGGGCGGGCGAGGTCGGTCATCACCACGTCGATCCCGCAGCGCCACAATCTCATGGCCGCGCCGCTCGCGATGTCTCCTGCGCCGCGAATCAATGCAAGCATACATATACCCCCTGATGCAGACTGCCCGCGATGACCGGGCAGGAAAATTCATTTGCCATGGCCTGCGCCGCTTCATAATCGGCGGCAGACTCCACCTTGTTGATATAAACGCGGTCGCCGTAACCCTCGGCGTTGACGACGCGCGCGGCAAGCTGCGGCGTGACGACCGTCTCCTCATCCACGCCCGCGAGCTGCGCGTAGAGCGCGCTGCGGTGGCAGGTCTCGCGGATGGTTTTGCCGACGCCGTCGATGCCGATGACCATGATGACACGCTGCGCCTCCTCCGGGATCACCGGCTCATGGGAAGCGTGCGCCTTGAGCGGCAGGCGCTTGGCACCGTCCGCCTCGACAAGCACAAAATCGGCAAGCTGAACCAGCGTGCCCATCGAGAGCCGCGGCGCGCAGAGCTTGCCGCTCTCCGCCTGCGAGGCAACACAGACGATGCCCGACCGCTCCAATGCCGCCGAAACGGCGGCCTCGTCCGCATCCAGCAGCGTTTCATACTGCTTCGGACGGCAGATGTGCGTTGTGGTCGTGATAATGACCTTACCCTTTTTCGAAAGCTCCCCGGCGAGCGTTTCCATCAGCGTCGTCTTTCCGCCGCCGCCGATGATGGCCGTCACGCCGCGGCCGACGTGCAAAAGCGGTGCGATCTGCATATACGCACCCTCAGTGCCGCTGTCCGGCGAGGCGCGCGCGGTGCTCGATCATCTCCGCCGCGATGCTGATGGCGATCTCCTCCGGCGTCTCAGCCAGAATCGGAAGGCCGATGGGCGCGTGGACGCGCGCGATGTTCTCTTCGGTATAGCCGTCACACTTGAGGCGCTCACGCGTCTTGGCGACCTTTGTGCGGCTGCCGATGCAGCCGATATAGGTCGCATCGCTCCCCAGCATCTGGGAGAGGATCTCATAGTCCGCCTGATGGCCCGGCGTCATCACGACGGCATAGTCGTTCGCCGTGAGCGCCACCTTGCCGGAAATATCGGAAAAACTGCCGAAGATGACCTCGCTCGCCATGGGATAGTTTTCTTTCTTCGCAAGCTCCTCGCGGTTGTCGTACATCACCACGCGGAAGCCCACCGTCGCCAGCACCGGCACGAGCGCGCGGCCCACATGGCCGCCGCCGAAGATATACACGCTGCCCGCGTGGCACAGCGGCTCGACATAAATGCCGTCTTTCCACACGGCCTTGGCGGAGAAATAGTCCGCCTTGTCCTGCGGGATCTCCTCGCGCGTGACAACGTGGAACTCGTTCACGCCGTTGCCGTCAAGAGACAACAGCAGCCAGAGGTCGACGTCTTTATCGAGCATTTCGCGCCAGCGCTTGAGCACCGCGACGTCCGCAGTCTGCTCGGGCGCGAAAAACTGGAAGTAGACCGTCACCGCGCCGCCGCAGATCATGCCCGTGCTGGCCACTTCACTCGGGTGCAGGTTGTAGGACTTGAGCTCGTTGCTGCCACCGTTTTTGAGCGCGTCCTGCGCGCGCTGGATGCTCAGCCGCTCCACCGCGCCGCCGCCGATCGTGCCGAGCACGCGGCCATCTTCAAAGACGGCCATCTTCGCGCCCGCGCCGCGCGGCACAGAGCCCGAGGATGCCAGAATGCTGCTCAGCACCACACGCTCGCCGCGCGAAAGGGCCGCGAGCATTTCATCAAGAATCGCTTTCATATTTTCATGCTCCTTTGCAGAGAATCACGCTGCTATTATGCACTGCATTATAGCAAAGCGCCGCGGCAAACGCAAGCCGCGGCGCGTAAAAGTCGCTTTGATCGTTATTTTCCATAAAACAGGGGCACGCAGAGATCCGGCCCAGTTCACTTGCTGCGTTCGATGCGTTTGAGCTCGCCGAAATACTTGTCGTGCGCCTCCTGATAGGCGCGGTTGAAGACCGGGTCTTTGCCCTGGTGCAGCGCCTGAATATAGTCGTGGTGGTTGTTCATGATGTGCTCATCGAACATCGAGAGCGTGAAAACGCCGACATTAGAGCACTGGTCGGCGATGCGCTCCACATTGACGAGGATATCGAGGAACGTGAGGCCCGCGTACACCGTGCACTGCCCGTCGCGCACGCGGCGGATGTGATTGGCGCGCAGCGTGGCGACAAGGTCGTCCACGACCTCCTCGACCGGCTCGATGTGGCGCGCGGCCTCGTAGTCCGTGGCGGCAAATGCCTTGTAGGTGTAATCCAAAATCTCGCCGAGCACCTCGCGCAGCACCATGAGCTCCTGATGTGCCGTGGGCGACAGGCTCGCGCTGCGGTCAAGGAACTCCTGCGCATTTTCCGTCAGGTTCACGGCGTGGTCGCCGATACGCTCAAACTCGCCGAAGCACTGGATATAGTAGTTGAGCATGTCGCTTCCGTGTCCGCTCGGCATGTGCGGCGACAGGCGGATGAGGTAGTTGTCCACATGGTCGGCGAGCTTGTCGATGTGCTCCTCGTTCTCGTTGATGACCTCGATCGTGTGGGCGTCGTACTGCTCGAGCACGCCCATCGCGTTCATCACACCCGAGCGGGCGAGACGCGCCATGGTGGTGATGGCCTCGCCCGCGCCCGAGAGCGCGATGGCGGGAGAGGTGAAGAACTTTTCATCGAGCAGCGAAAGCTCGTGGTCGACATTTTCACCAAGGCGCACATCGTCCTTGACGAGCTTGCGCGAGAGCTTTTCAAACTGGCCGCACACCGGCAGCAGCACGATGGCCGAAACAAGACGGAACACCGTGTGCACATTCGCGATGCCGCCGGAGGAAAGCGCCTCGTCCCACAGGGCATCGAGCACACCAAACGAGTGCAGCAGCATCAGCCCCACGATCACGAGGATCGAACCGGCGATGTTGAAGAGGATATGGATCACGCCCGTGCGCTTGGCATCGGCCTTCGAGCCGATGGAGCAGACGATGGCCGTCGTCACACAGTCGCCGATGTTGACGCCGATGATGATGGCGTAAACGGACGAGAACGTCAGCGCGCCGGTCGTGGCAATGGCCTGCAAAATACCGATGGTCGCCGACGAACTCTGCAGCAGGAACGCAACGCCCGCGCCGAGCAGGAATCCGAGCACCGGCTTTCCCGAGAGCTGGTAGAACATGTTGGCAAACGTCTCAGATTCCGACAGCGGGCTCACCGCCGCGGTCATGCTGAGAAGGCCGGTGAAGAGGATGCCGAAGCCCATCGCGATCGAGCCGATGGTATCGGACTGGCGGGTCTTGACCGCCATTAGAAAGAGGATGCCGATAATCGCCGCAAGGGGCGCGAGCGTCGAGGGCTTGAAGAAATTGAGCAGCGATGTCTCCGATGCGTTCACGTCGAGAAGGCGAATGATCTGGCCCGTGATCGTCGTACCGACATTCGCGCCCAGAATGACGCCGATCGACTGGTGCAGCGACATCACGCCCGCGCCGACAAGGCCCGACGTCAGCACGATCGTCGCCGTAGAGCTCTGGATGACCGCCGTGACCACAAGGCCCAGCAGAAAGCCGACGAGCGGATTGTTCGTCACCTTTTCCATCGCGCGCTTGAAGGCATCGGACGAACCTTTTTTCAGTCCGTCGCCCATCAGGCGCATGCCGTACAGGAACAGCGCCAGACCGCCAAAGAGGGTGATCAAGTTGAAAATCGTCATAAGCGTTTCAAACCTCTTCTTCTGTATTATGCCGCCGCGCGGCGCAGGTTTCGGGCTGTAAAATACCCAACTCTCACCAGATGCTATTTTATCAGGTGAGGGCAAAATTGCAATCCTTTTCCCAAGATTTGTTACAAACAGCAAAAATGATTTATCCCTTGCATTTTTGTGTGCGCGTGGTACAATATTTATAGACAAAAAAAGGAGGCTTTCAACCATGTTGAACGCAGGCAACCCCATCGGCGTGATGGACAGCGGCATCGGCGGTCTCACCGTCGTGCGCGAATTACAGCGCATTCTCCCCGGCGAAGATATCATCTATTTTGGCGACAGTGCCAACTGCCCCTACGGCAACAAGACCTCTGACCAGATCTTCGAGTTGAGCAGCCACATGCTCCAGTTCCTCGGCGACAACGGTGTCAAGTGCACTGCCATCGCCTGCAACACCATCTCCACCATGGCCGACCGCCTGCGCCCCTGCTTCGACTACAAGATCGTCAGCATCGTGGAAGAAGCTGCCAAATACGTCCTGCGCGAGCATCTCAAGAGCGTCGGCCTCATCGCGACGGAGTTCACTGTTGCCTCCGGCAAGTACGCCGAGCTCATCCATGAGGGTGATCCCGAGTGCAAGGTCGTCGGCAAGGGCTCTCCCCTGCTCGCGGCACTCGTTGACCGCGGCGACTTCAACCAGCACGACATTAACACCGAGATCCGTACGCAGGTCGACAACATTCTCGCGCGCGAAAAGGTCGAAAACCTGATCCTCGGCTGCACGCACTATCCCATCGTGGAAGAGAACTTCCACGAGTGCTATCCCGAAATGCACCTCATCAACCCCGCGCTCGAGCAGGCAAACGCCGTCAAGGCATACCTCACCGAGCAGAACGCGCTCAACCCGCAGAAAAAGGGTAAATTCGTCATCTGCACGAGCGGCGACCCGCAGGTATATGTCAACGTCGGCAAGCGCCTCGGTCTCTTCGAGGCGAGCGAGCTGAAGGTCGTCCACATCTAAGTTAGTCCAAATTGAAATGAAAAGCGGAAAGTCACAGGACTTTCCGCTTTTTTGTGCTGTCTGATGGACTTTTTGCATACTTTGTGGCGAGGTGGTCTGTTTTGAATACATTTGAGGCCGCGATCTTGCGCGATTTCGGCGAGCGGGAGGACTTTGAGCGCGTGCTCACACATGCGCTGCGCCGCGGCTGCGGCGGTCGCGTCCTGCTCTCGCTGATGGCGGACGGCTCACTCCGGCTCACCGGCACGAAGGACCCCGACATCTCGTTCGGCGCGGTGCTGCTCGACCTGACCGCGCCGGTGGTGCCGTGCAGCGAGGAGTCCCTCGCCCTGCGTGTGCAGGTAATCGACTGGCGGCGCTGCGCGAGATGCTATGACGAAGCGCTCGCGCAGCGATCTCGCCATCCCCTGCCGTAGCTGCCGCCATCGCGCAAAAACATCCCGCCGCAAATTGCAGCGGGATGTTTTTGTCCTTTATTTCAGACAATCCAAAATTGCCTGCACGGTATCCTCCACTGTGCCGTTGTTGTCGACAATGTGGTCGGCAAATCTTTCGTAGCAGGCCTTGCGCCTGTCGTACATCGCCGCAAGGTCGCCCGCGGAAAGAGGTCTCCCCTCGCGCGGCAGCTGGTCGATATCACGCTTCAACCAGAAAATGATGCCGTTCTGGTGCAGAAGGTCATAGTTTTCCTCTCTCGTCACGCAGCCGCCGCCCGTGGCGATGACCGCTCCCGAGCGCTTGCCGAGCGCGGCAATGGCCTCGCTCTCGAGCTCTCGGAATTCCGCCTCGCCGTGCTTTTCGATGAGCTGGGCACAGCTCCTGTCTCTTATACACATCTGACGCTGCCGACGAAGAGGATAG
>ENA-OUUV01001543-OUUV01001543.1-human-gut-metagenome-genome-assembly--contig:-NODE-1543-length-10714-cov-2.795572_pt1 | contig 10714 bp, 8 predicted proteins | sample MGYA00237952_ERZ548838 | MGnify/ENA primary metagenome ERZ548838 (study PRJEB26490, sample SAMN05194705) | human gut metagenome | biome: terrestrial biome; feature: human-associated habitat; material... | reverse complement strand
GTGATATGTATATGGTCGAGGAATTTGTCTGATATTCCGGCATCATATGCCGACCGAATTATCCTTTTTACGTATTTATTCCATAAATTCTCTTGAAGTCATGTCTGCGCGATGCCGGTGTGACTTTTGTCATTTATAACCGAATTGTCACATTCTTCACATTCTGCCGTAACACGGAGGTGCGATATTTGCATCAACTAAATGCAACGTCATGTGCTGCATGTGTTTCAACAGTAATTTGTAAATCATCAAGTCGTCTCAATGAAAGTCCTTTTTATCGTTCAAGGAGAAGGCCGCGGGCATCTGACCCAAGCCATTACAATGGAAGAGCTGCTGCGCCGCAACGGTCACGAAGTAGTGGAAGTGTTGGTGGGCAAAAGCAATTCGCGCTGTCTGCCCGGTTTCTTCAACCGCAGCATTCAAGCTCCGGTGAAACGCTTTCTCAGTCCCAATTTCCTGCCTACGCCTGCCAACAAGCGGGCAAGTCTTGCGCGCAGTGTGGCCTATAATCTCACCCGTCTGCCCGTCTATCTGAAAAGCATGCACTATATACACCGCCGCATTGAGGAGAGTGGCGCCGAACTGGTCATCAACTTCTACGAACTGCTCACGGGGCTGACCTATCTCTTGTTCCATCCTTCCGTCCCTCAAATAAGCGTCGGGCACCAGTACCTGTTCCTGCACCGCGATTTCGAGTTTCCCGGTAAGAACGGCTTCCATCTGTGGCTGCTCCGCCTTTTCACCCGTTTCACGTGCATAGGTGCCCGCGAAAAACTCGCCCTTTCCTTCCGCGAGATGGAGGATGACGAAGAAGCGCATATCCGCGTGGTTCCGCCATTGCTGCGGAGGGAGGTGCTGTCGTGCGAAGGTACGGAAGGGGATTATCTCCACGGATACATGGTAAACTCCGGTTTTGGCGAGAATATCCGTCACTGGCACAGTGCCCATCCGGAAATACCCCTCCACTTCTTCTGGGACAAGCAGGACGAAGCCGAGGTGTGCCGTGTGGACGACACCTTGAGTTTCCATCAGCTCGATGACGTCAAGTTCCTGCGCTACATGGCAGGCTGCAAGGCCTATGCCACCACTGCCGGCTTCGAGTCGGTCTGCGAGGCGATGTATCTGGGCAAGCCTTTGCTGATGGTTCCGGCGCATATCGAGCAGGACTGTAACGCCTACGATGCATTCCGTAGCGGTGCCGGTGTCATCTCCGAGGAGTTCGATTTGGAACGTCTGCTGGACTTCTCGGAGCATTTCCGTCCGAACATGGCTTTCCGCTATTGGGTGCGTAGCTGCGACTGGCGTATCCTGCGCTGTATAGAGAGGGAAGGAAAAGAGGAAACCTTTTTCGGGGTTTCCTCTTCCTGCCGTCCTTTCTTTCCGGCGACTTAAATGCTCACGTTCATTGCATTGGCTCCCAATGCTCCTAAGATGGCGGAGGCTACTGCAATTACGACTTTCAGAATTTTATCCCAGATACTTTTTTTCATGCTATATACGTTTTAAAAGTTGAACATACGAATCGGTAGTAAAATCAGTCATACTTATCCCAACGGATTTTCGCCCTGGTCTCCGTCCGAACCGCCTCCGTCTCCCGAGCCGGAACCGCCGCCGGAGCTTCCTCCTTCACCGTCTCCCTTGTTCACCAATGCTTCCAAGTCGTAGAAGTCAATCTTCTGCCCGGCACGCGTGGCGGCGATGTCCGGTCTTACGGTGCTGGAAGGCCGGAAATTGATTTTCACCGCCTTGATGTTCTTTGCGGTGCACTCCTTTACATCCAGTACGCCTGCCGTACGCGCCGACAGACTGAATACGCCAAAGTTCTTGATATTCACCGACTGGCCACTGTAGAGGGTCGTAATCATGGCCTCCACAAAATTGGTCAATACACTCTGGATGTCTCCCAGCGTCAGCGAACTCTTCTCTTTCATCACATACGCAATGTCGTCCAGCGTCGCATTGTCGCCCAGTGTCACCAGCTGCGGGTAGAACTTTGCCACCGCATCTGCCTTTCGAGGATCTTTCCTCGCAATTTTCTTGAATGGTACTCCCATAAACAATTAAATAATTAAAAATTAACAATTAACAATTAGAAATTAAAGTCCCGTATTGCAATACTCTTCTCTTTCTCCTTTAGGGGGGGGAAGAGGGGTGCTGCAAAAGTACTTCTCCGGCTTTTTCTGCTCATGGCTTTCTTCGGGTTACGCCGTCTCTTTCCCGTTTCCTTTCTGTTCAGGAAAAGTTCTTCGTCCGATGCCCGTTTATGTCTGTATATGCTTGGTCATATCACTGATATTCAGTATCTTTATGGTGTAATAATCAACCAATAACATAAAGAATGAAAACAGAAAAAGAAAAGAGGGAAGAGGAGGAGGAAGACCTTCGTCCGTTCCGCATCCACGCCTATTCGAAGGAGGAGCTTGCCATGCTCTACAACCCGACTTACTGCATCAGCAATGCCATCTATACCCTGGCGGCATGGATACGCCACAACAAGGCACTGAAGGGTGAGCTGGAGAAGGTGGGCTACAACAAATACCGGCGCACCTTCACTCCGCTGGAAGTGAAAGTGCTGGTGAAGTATCTGGGAGAACCCTGACAGGATGCCGGCCGGAAATAGGGAAGCCGTGTAAAGAAAACGCCAATATATGTAAAGCCCCGTAACAATATATGTTGTCATGCACAACAATATATGTTACGGGGCTTCTCTCTTCTCCTCGAATACCGGTTACTGATATAGCTGGATGTCCACTACCTCATATTCGGTCGTCTCCTGCTCGTTGGTCCGTGTACCGAATCCGTACTTTTCCAGTGCCTGCACCAGTACCAGCTGGGTGTGCGGGTTCACCTGCACCTTCCCGAATATGCTGAGCTTGGTCAGTATGACGCTGGCAGGGAGCCATTTTACCTGCAGGTCCTCGGGCAGCGGTTTGCGGAAGAAGACGAAGAGGTTCTCCTCCACGGGGTCTTTCATGCGGTGCCGTTCGTTGTGCTTGTTCAACTGTTCTATCTCCTCGCCCTCGTACCAGTATCTGAAACCGCCTTTCAGCAAGGCGAGGGCCTGGGCGTAGATGCCGGGATGGTTCACCGGGGTGTGGTAGTCTATGCCGGTGACGGTGATGGGGAGGAAACGCCGGTTTCCGCCGATGTCCTGCAGGCACTGCCGGTTGTTGGTGCTCGCGATGAAGGAGCAGTGGCGGGGCAGGGTGAAGGCTTCGATGTCGTAGGCCTTGCGCTGTGTCACGTTGTCCTGCGCGATGATTCGCTTCAATGCTGCCAGCTCGCCGGGCTTCACGCCTTCGAACTCCTCCATGTTGATGATGATTCGCGTGGCGAGCAGGCGGGCATCGTCCTTGTTGCTCGGGTCTATTATGCCGTTGTAGAAGTACTCTTTCCACTCGGGCGGCAGCAGGCGCCGAATCCAGCTGCTCTTTCCCTTTCCCTGCTCGCTGTAGAGGATGATGACGAGCTGGTTCATGTCCTCGTCGCTCAGTGCGCAGGCCACCAGGCCCACTATCCACCGTTTGAAGCCCTTCTGCCATAGCTCCCGGTTCTCGGTCGTCAGGGTGTCGGCCAGCCGGGCGATGTAGTCCGTCCCGTCCCAGGGGGGAAGCGCGTACAGATAGTCGGTGTAGGGGTTGAACTCCTTGGCGTAGTTGGAGTCTATCACGGCTCTGAGGAAATTCTGGTAGCAGGAGATGCCGGCCATCTGCAGGTCTACGAATATGGTGTTGTAGTCCTTTCCGCGCATGGGACGGTAACCTTTTCCGGCATCTGCCGACAGGGCATAGGGCATGAATTCGAGGCGGTCCAGGATGAGGTTCCTGCGGATGCCGTAGTGCTCTTCCAGAAAGCTCATCACTTGGTTGATGACGGGCTTTTTCTCTTCCTTCTTTGTGGCGGCTTCGCTGGTCTTGTCGGTATAGATGTAGGCATTGTGCAGGGGAGATTCCACGTCGGGATACTCTTGTCCGAACTCGTTTTTCGCCAGTCTGATGGCTGTCTGCTCGTCCAGGCCCTTGCTGTAGCATTTGTTGCCCAGGGCGAAGAGGAAGTTGTCGCGGTTGCCTGCCCGGAACCTGGTGGTGCGCTTCACGGCAGTCACGGCTTGGGAAAATATCAGCTTCTCCCAAGGCTTTGCGTCCTGCGGCGTGGCGGCAGAGGAGGCGGGGAGGGGGTGTACCGTTTCGACGGGCGTCTTCTTTGGGCTGTTCTCCTTCTTCGCAGGCGGGATGATGCGTGCCGGCAACGGGGAAATCTGTTCCAGCAGTGCGGCATTGATATAGGCATGCGGGTCGAAGGACATGAAGTATCCTCGCGAGATGTCCTTTCCGCTTCCGTCCACCTCTACTCCGAGAAGGGCCTCGTAGTGCTCTTTGGCGGCGCTGTACAGCTTCAGGTGTATCTCCTCGAGCGTGGCGTAGGTCACCTCGCCCTGTCGGAGACGGTCATACAGACGCCGGGTGTATTCCGTCTGCATGAAGACGAACAGCTTGTAGCCGTGCCTTTTGGGGGAGAGGAAACTGCCCAGGGTGTGCGGGTCTTCGTTGATGAGGGTCCGGGTCTGCTCCAACTGTCTCTCTTCCAGGTCGTCGATGTCGAGCGTGATGACGGGGTTGTAGCGGGTGATGCTCGGTGCGAGCCTTCTTTCCCGGTAGTTGGCCGTGAGGGTCCTGAAGGGAAGCTGCTTCTTGACGTGGTTGGCTTCCTCCACCTTTCCCTGCGCCACGAGGCTGGCGATTTTGATGATTAACTTGGCATGCTTGCCGTTTTTTATGTCAGCCATGTCCTGCGTGAAGGTTGTCTCCCCGCTGACGGCGCTGAAACCACGGTAGGTGGTCACTGGAATGTTTTCCATTCTACTTGTATTAAGTTTGCCTTATTGGCGGCGCAAAGATGCCGTTTATTTCCTTAGGAAGCAAAAACGGCCATCCGCAGTGGGACAGCCGTTTTTTTACAATTTGAATTCCTTGGTCCGTTTTACTCCTTGGGATATAGCTCATTGAAGAGCTTATATATCTCATCCTCAATGCAATCGGGGTTCAGCGTATTGCCGCTTCCGTCCGCGTCCATAAAGTTTACAAGTAGATGCAGCAGCTTGGCGAAGGGGCTTACGCCCTTCAGTCCGTGTTCCTTTTGGGGATTTATCAGCAGTGGTATGAAGGGTGTCAGGAAAGCCTTCCGCTCCTTGTATTCCACGGTTAACGACTTGTGTTCTACCATAGAAAGCAGGTCGATAGCCACTTGCACCTCTTTGCTCTCTTTGGTGTACAGCACTTGGTAATCTCTCCCTTTGATTTGCATCACGCTAATTGGCGTTTTTTTGTTCTCATAACTACAATTTGAAAATACAATTTTATATTAAGTTAACGAATCGGGTGCAAAATTAATAAAAAAGAGAAGTCTGTGCACTATGTATTACACGGATTGGCACGGATTTTTGTAGTTTCTGTGCGTATCACTTTTGTGTATGTCCGTGCGTATCATCCTTTTGTTTCCGTGAGTATCCGTCACTCAGAACGTAGCGAAGAATTCTTCTCTGTGCTCCTCTGTGCCAATCTGTGTAATCTGTGGTGCCCCTCTCCGTGAACAAGTGAAGCGTGTGTGTAGTCTGTATGTATAGGGTGAGGTACCGGAACCTATGGTTATATATGTAACACACCCTTTCTTTAAAAAGAAAGAAATGACGCGCGTGCGCGTGTATCTTACCTAATAGGCGTAATTCTTTGATATATAGTGTGATGATGTCTGCATTAAAAAAGATTATCATTTTATCAATCAGAATATTTTGTACTTTCATTTCTTGACGTTACCTTTGCGTTCATTAAACGGAACGTGTTATAAAACATTTCTTTCATCATAAACGTTTCGTTGATAACGGCTTATCGCAAGATAGCTTGAATATAACTATTTCGTCGCCTTCCTTCCGAGATGGTGGAGGGTTTTGAAATAAAATGAATGCATATAGCCTATTTAAAGTAACCGCATTACATTACTTGACCGGGAGGTACTTCGCTACTCCGGTGTCCCCCAATCATATTTTTTCGTGAACGAGAATGCAGAAATGCACTGGTATGCAGTGCGTGTCACCTATAGCCGAGAGCTTTTTTTCAAGGAATACCTGGATGCAGAGGGCATTGAAAACTATATTCCCATGCGCTATGAGTATGTCGTGAGGAAAGAGCGCCGCCTGCGCAAGCTTGTTCCTGCGGTCCATAACCTGGTCTTCGTCCGCTCCACCCGCGAGCGTATGGATGAAATAAAGAACAAACCGGGCATGAACATCCCCATCCGCTATATCATGGACCGCGAAACCCGCCAGCCCATCGTCATCCCGGACTCACAGATGCGCAGCTTCATCGCCGTGTCTGGCACCTACGACCAGGCTGTGCTCTATCTTGAACCCACCGAGCTGAACCTCTCCCAAGGAACCCGGGTACGCATCACCGGCGGCATCTTCGAAGGAGTGGAAGGGGTGTTTGTGCGTGTGCGCCATGACAGGAGGGTGGTGGTGAATATCGAGGGGGTGATGGCGGTGGCGACGACGTTTGTGCATGCGTCGCTGGTGGAGGAGATCGAATAATAATTTGTAACAATATTGCCCGAATCTTTGAAAAATAAAGCTGTCCATGGTGCGAAGTGGAGCTTTATCGATAACATATCCAATTCCGGTGTTACCTTTTTGATAGGCCTGATATTGGCCCGTCTCTTGACTCCTGCCGAATATGGCATTATGGCCATGATAGCTATCTTCATAGCGGTGTCCAACTCCATTGTCGACAGTGGTTTCTCTAATGCACTGATACGGAAAGTACATATTGAAAAGGTAGACTACAATACGGTTTTCTTGTTTAACTTGATAGTCAGTATTGTTTTATACATCCTTTTATATGTAGCTGCTCCCGCTATCAGTCTGTTTTTTAAAGAACCGGTTTTGATAGATGTGTTAAGGGTAATAGGGCTGATTCTGATTGTTAATGCATTGGGTATCATTCCCCGTACCATATTAGTAAGAGATATTGATTTTAAGACACAGACCAAAGTATCCATAATCTCTTCTGTTTCAGGTGGATTGGTTGGCGTAGGCATGGCTATAGTGGGCTTTGGAGTATGGAGTTTGGTGTGGCAACAGCTTGCCATGCTAATGTGAACTTCCGCATACCGGCCTGATACTCACCGAAATACGGTGTACCCGATTTGCCTTTCATCAGACATTCATCAGACATCCGGGAAATTGAGCCTTTTCCGCTCATTTCTATACAAAGGTAGTACTTTTTACCCAAATACGCAAGGGCGTTAAGATTTCTTATCCTTAAAGAGTGAAGGAATGTTAATAGAGACAGGGCATTTGAAGCTGATGTGAGAGCGATGGAGAAGGCGATGACGAGAAAAGGCGAAAAACGGCTTTTGGACCTGTAAGGATAAAATCCGAGAGAAACTGAAAAGTCTGGCGTTTGATGAGAAAACAAAAATATACACTTCTAAACGAAGTTTAACAAGGTCTCATGTTATTCTATGGAACAGGCTAAACGAGCATGTTTTGCTTTAATCGCGGCAGCAATAGTTAACCGAAGAGAGTATTTGAGTGTTTACGACTTTCAAATTGGTGGTCATTTAAGCATAAGTGCATCAAATGTTCAAACAAGCACACCTTCCTTTTATGATCACAATAGAGGTGGGGCAATATCTGGCAGTCTTAACGGGATGTATGATTTCCCGTCGTCCTCGCATGTTTCCATGATAATAAATGGCAACCAAGTTAATTGTTATGATTTCGAAAGTGGTTATCATATAAGTTTTAATGTTAACGGTAATAGTGTAAGTGCTTATGACTTTGCTGATTCGTGCCATTACAATTATAGTGTCAATTGAAGCTTGTTATGAACGACATGAATTCTTTTTCAAAGTATCAGCATGAATTGGAGGCTTTTCTTCTGAGTAAAGGAGAAACAAAACATACACATGATGTATGTTTAAACGTTATTTATGAAGGAGAAAGACTCGAAACTCTTACTTTTGCGAATACGAAAGTACTCTTCGATTTTAATGATAACAACTCTAACCGTATATTCATATGGGAATTGGCACATGCTCCCAATGAGTATTACGAAGACTTTAAACCCTTGTATCAGAAGTTTGAGTTTGATCGAACTAATGGGAGATTGATTATAACTGGTACAGGTAACTATGGAAAATATAAGGTAACTTTATTCTAGAATATGAAGAAAACAAATGAATATGATTCCTTGCACAAGCAGGGGTATGTTAAACCGGCGATGACTGTGGTGCAGCTGCAGTCTGAGTCTAAGATCCTGACGACATCGGGCGACTATCCCGAGATGCCGTGGGGTGATTAACGCTATGGAGGATACGAAGATGACGAAGAAAATACTGACACTCTTACTCACTGCCGCTGCTTTCACAGCGTGCAGCGAGATGCGCGATGATATTTCCGCTGTCCAGCAGCCTGATGCTCCTGCTCTGAACGGTGTGGTGATGCAGGTGGCTGACATCCCTTATGCTGAGACGACCTCTGCTGGGACCACCCGTTCCTCGATGGCCGTCGATGCCACTGGCCTCACGTTCACTTGGAGCGATGGCGACAAGACTGGCGTTTATTCCTCTACCGATGGCTTTGCGCTGTTCAACCTCACTGCCGGTGCAGGCACCAGCAGTGCCACTTTCGATGGTGGCGGTTTCACGCTCACCGATGGCGCCACCTATTACTCGTTCTTCCCCTATGCTTCTGCCGCTACCGACAAGACCGCTGTACCCGTCGATTTCACGGGTCAGACGCTGACGCAGGACGACGATATGGTGTCACCCATGACCAAGGACTACCTTTATGCCTCTGCCGTGGCCGATGCCGGCAATGCCCAGTTCAACTACAGTCATCTGGGCTCCTTTGTGCGCACCAAGCTCACCATGCCCGCTTCTACCACTGTAGAGAGCGTCGATTTCATTCCCATGTATGCTGAACTCACCCAGCAGGGCACGGTCGATGTTACCGCAGGCAGCAATCCGCTGACCGCCACAATCACCTCGCCCAAGCTGTCGTTGACCCTTTCCGGTGTCGATGTACCTTCAGGTGGCGAGCTTACCCTTTGGGGGGCTATGGCACCTCAAGACCTCTCTGCTGCTAACGAGGCAATTGCCATCGTAGCGCATAGTGGAGAGAATAACTATTCAGCTCGTGTCGTAGGCAAGAATCTGCAGGCTGGGAAGGCCTACCGCTGGGCAGCTACACCCATTCTGCCTACAGGCTATAATCACGAACTTACGGTTAGTGTCAAGGCACAAAAGAACTATGGTATGGGCCTGGGCCAGTATTCCGCCATCACCTGGTTGGGCGACAACCACTATGCCGTCGTTCACGACAAAGAGAATGGTGGTGGCATTGTGCTGTTTGATTTCGATATAGCTGACGATGGAACGATAGGCGAAGTCACCAGAACCACCCCTGCTGGCACCTCCGGCTCTGCCACTGCCAATATGGACAACGAGGGCATCGCCTATTTCAATGGCAAACTCTATGTCTCTGCCGAGGCCGACCAGAGCATCCGTGAGTATACCACCGATGGCACTGCCACAGGCAACAGCTTCACTATCCCTGCCGATATGGCCGTGGGTAAGATTACGTCCAATGCTGGCTTCGAGGCGCTGACCTATAACGCCACAACTCAGTTGTTCTGGACTACCACAGAGGCTACCCTGCCTAAGGACAACTATCTGTCGCGCCTGCATCGTTTGCAGAGTTTTGGCGAGGATATGCAACCCGCCCAGCGCTATCTCTATCAGATGGATGCCCCGCAGTATTCCAGCGAGGGAGCCACCCAATATGTCCATGGCATCTCAGCCATGACCGCCCTTGACGATGGTCGCTTGGTCGTTTTGGAACGTGAGGTGTATACCAATACCTCCACCTATACCGCCCATGGCGTTGCCAAGCTCTATGTGGTCGATCCTGTCCACGATACCGCAGGCATTCTGCGTAAAAGCCTGCTTACCACCATTACTACCGGTCTGCTCGACTTAGCCAACTACGAAGGCATGTGCCTTGGCCCTACGCTTAGCGATGGCAGCCGTTGTCTGGTGCTGATTGGCGACTCACAGGGAACTGCCTATGAGATATTGCAGGTGGTGACGATAAAGTAGATCCTCGATGGGCTTGTGCCAGATGAGAAAAAGAAATATGAATCACAACCATACTGCCGAGAGGCAGGATTTATAAAAAATGTTATGTATGGGGCGGAAACTCGCTTGTCTCCTATAAATATTTAACAGAAGCACCTCCTCTAATTTAGTGTAAAATATTATACTGATTTCATTTATATTATGAAGATCCTCTTTTGTGATTTACTATTTGAGTACGGTAATCGTCATGTTGATAACAGTATGATTAGTCTTATGACAAAGAATCATGATGTTTATCTATTGATGAATGACGATTTTATTGCAGATAAATCAATAATAAATAGTAATCTTAAGATATTAGGAAACAAGTTTAGCAATAGACCTAAAGGAGTTGTTAGCACAGCTTTTCAAATATTAAGACGTATGAGATTAGCTGCAAAATATGCAAGAGAGCTGAATCCCGATGTGATTTATGTATCAGCGTATGAGACTAGAACATTCCCGATAGGCTTACTATTCTTTGATAAAACTATCAATATTGTCGTTTTAGAGAATTATAATATTGATTTTTTAAGATATC
>ENA-OUUV01001542-OUUV01001542.1-human-gut-metagenome-genome-assembly--contig:-NODE-1542-length-10717-cov-2.818233_pt1 | contig 10717 bp, 9 predicted proteins | sample MGYA00237952_ERZ548838 | MGnify/ENA primary metagenome ERZ548838 (study PRJEB26490, sample SAMN05194705) | human gut metagenome | biome: terrestrial biome; feature: human-associated habitat; material... | reverse complement strand
GTCTACGACAATCGTAAGGATTACTACAAGCAGAAAGATAATCATAAGTAAAGTTTATTGAATAACCATTATTAAGTTCTTTAAAAGTCCAATATTTTGAATAATCCTTCTTTTGATTTGAATCATCATCCCAATAGTTATTTATCTTAAAGTTATTAATTTTTAATTTATCGCTAGTAATATCAAATAATATATTACTAAGTGCATATTTAGACGAAGCTTTAACTTTACACTTTGTTGTTTCTCCAGCAGATAACTTATTACTATCACAAATTACATTTACTTCTGGTTTTTCATCAGGAAGCTGATAAAATTTATAAGTATATGATGTGTAATATTTATATGTTCCTATATAACTTCTAAAATCTTCGTTTCTTTTATCACATGATGAATAATAATTATTTGAAAAAACCTTATCTTTAAACTTACAAACATCAATATCTTTCTCATCACCATAATCTTTACTATCAAATCTCCATCTTGATATTTTTCCATTTACTGAAGGCAAAATCACAAGACAATATCCAATATCTTCTCTAAATGAATTGAATCCATTATGACGACTATTTTTATCACACACATTGAAATAATTGATATTTTCCAAAACTTTATCATAAACATATCCACTTAAATCATATATTACTGAATCATTAGGATACCAAACATTCTTATTTAAATCAGTAAAATCATATTTTTTATATTTAATATCACCATTAGAATCAATACTATCAATTATATAATATTCAAAGTTAGTAATTTTATCTTCATCATAAAATTCAAAATTTTGATTTTCAACCGGAGTAAAAGTAGTTGCTTCATTAATCTTTATAGTATCTCCACTAATAAGTTCTTTATTATCAAATTCACTTTCCCAAATAGCAGTATTAGTTTGCTTTGCCTCAACTCTAAATGGCATAACAAAAGTTACAAATAATATAATTATAAACACCCAACTATTCCTTAACGTATTTCTCATACTACACCACCTTATCTTATGAATAAAGTATAACATATATTTATCAAATTAAAAGAAAAAAATTAGAAACTTAAATTTCTAATTTTTCTTAGTTGGACCTTTCCAATTTTCAAACTTTTCTTTTAACTTTTTTAACTGTTCGGTACCAATTAATATCTCATTATCTGTCTCTATTTTATCTTCTATCTCAATTGGATTACAACCATCATCTACTAAATTATCAAGTTCATCTATAGAAAACATATTTCCACAATTTTGACATTGAATCTTATTACCAACTTGAACAAAATAAGCATATGGAGAACCTCCACAACTTTGACAAGTATTAACTACAACTTTAACATCACCTTTTGAATCTTTTACTGCAAGTAATCCAACAATAACACCATCAACATCATAATTTATATAAGTTACTTTATCAGTTATTTTACTCTTTTCAATTACTATCTTTCCATCTAAATTTACTTTTGCGTTAACCACTTTTCCAACTGCTTCTTTTAAATTAACTGGCGTCTTTCCATCAGAAGATGAATTATCATTACTACAACCAGTAATTAAAAACATTGAAGATAATATTACTAAAAATAATGTAATATATCTTTTCATTATACCTCCTCTATTTTAGTAACTTTATATTCTAAATCACTTATTCTTTTTTCAATCTCTTCTTTATTTAATTTATCAGCATATTTAATAACTGCTTCTTTTTTCTCTAAATTAACTTTTACTTTTAAAACATTATCAATACCTTTTAAAGTACTCTCTACTTTACTAGCACAATGTGCACACATCATACCTTCAATTCCAACTATCATTTTATTTTTCTTACTAAACATATTATTTACTCCTCCATTTCTTTAACCTTAAAGCATTTATTATTACTGTTAAACTAGATATTGTCATAGCACCACCTGCAATCATTGGATTCATTGAAATTCCAAATGGCTTTAATAGTCCTATCGCAATAGGTATCATACAAACATTATAGAAAAATGCCCAAAATAAATTTTCTTTTATATTTATTAATGTTCTTTTACTAATATCTATCAAATTACAAATATTATTCAAATTATCATTCATTAAAATTACATCACTTGAGTTACCAGCAATATCAGTTCCTGAATTTAGACTTACTCCAATATCTGCAATTGCGAGACTTGGCGCATCATTTATTCCATCTCCTACCATCATAACACTTTTATTATTACACATTATCTTTTTAACTACTTCACTTTTTTCTTTAGGTAAAACGTTAGCAATAACTTCTTTTATTCCAATTTCTTCAGCAATTATTTTTGCTGTATTTTCATTATCACCAGAAAGCATTATAACATTTTTATTATTTTTAATTAATTTACTAACTACATCTCTTGCTTCTTTTCTTACAATATCTTTTACTCCAATTAAAGCAATTACTTTATTATCTTCAACAACATAAACTATACTATTTCCAGATAAAGACAATTCATTCTCCTCAGACTCATATGTATTTTTTATCTTCAATTTAGTCAGTACTTTATTACTTCCAATAAAATATTTTTTATTATCAATTGTTGCACTTAAACCAAGACCTTCAATATTCTTAAAATCATCAACTAACTTATCACTTTTATATTCTTTAAAGGCATTAGCTATTGGATGATTTGAATTACTCTCAAGTGCCGAAGCAAGTTTTAATAATTCTTTATCACTATAATCACTAAAATTAAATATTTTTGCGATTTTTAATAATCCATATGTTAATGTACCAGTTTTATCAAATATTACTGTATCTACTTTGCTAGCATTTTCTAGTGTTTCAGATTTTTTTACAAGAATTCCGTTTTTTGCACATACTCCCTCAGATACAACTATCGCAAGAGGTGTTGCTAAACCTAAAGCGCACGGACATGCAACAACTAAAACCGTGACACTTGCAGTAATTGCTTCACTAAATTCCATTCCAAGAACTAAATACGATATAAAAGTAATAAGTGCAATAATTATTATTCCCGGTACAAAATAACTACTTACTTTATCAGCAACTCTTGCAATAGGAGCCTTTGTATTTGTTGCTTCTACTACTAATCTAACAATCTCAGAAATAGTCGAATCTTTTCCAATCTTTCTTGCTTCGTAATTAATAACTCCATCTATATTATAAGAACCAGCAATTATCTTGTCCCCTACACCTTTTTTTACTGGAATTGACTCCCCACTAATAAACGCTTCATCAAAATGTGACTCTCCATTTGTAATTACACCATCTACCGCTATTTTCATTCCAGGCTTAGCAACTAATATATCACCTTTATTAATCATATCAAGACTAACTTCAACTTCCTTATCATCTTTCTTTAATAAAGCAGTTTTAGGAGTTATTGTTACTAAATCTTTAATCGCATCTTTTGTCTTTTCTTTACTTATTCCATCTATATATCTTCCAAGTTTTATAAGATAAAGTATTATACAACAACTCTCAAAGTAAAGTGACTCAACTCCCAATTCATTTCCCATTAATATAAGTATCATATTATAAGTACTATATAAAAAACTGGACATAACTCCAAGCATTACTAATGTATCCATATTAGGAGATTTATGTTTAATATTTTTAATTCCATTAATTATTATATCTCTTCCAAAATATATAAAATACAAAGTAAATATAAATAAACATATTGAGTAATTAATAGGATACTTCATCATATTAAGAAATGGTATTATAGGAAGACCAACCATATGTGACATAGAAATATATAATACTATAATTGCTAGTAATCCATTGATAAGTAAATATCCTTTTTTATTATCTTTTTTATCATCCTCAGTATCATCATACTCACCTAATGACTTAAAACCTGCATCAATCACAAATTTATTTAAATCATCTATACTTAATTTTTCTTCATCATAACTTATACTTGCAGTTGCCATTACTAAATTTACTAAAACATCATCAATACCTTCTTGCTTACTTAAATATTTTTCTAAAGAAGAAGAACAAGCACTACAAGTCATACCATCTATTTTTAATATAATTTTTTTCATTTTCTCACCTCGAAATAATTATAATCATCTACTACTTTAATTGAATTATTAAGCATATTCATCCAACAATTCATTGTAAATACGCCTTCTTTTTTTGGCATAAATTCAATTATATTTTTTCCTTCCACTAACTTTCTTCTAATTCCATACTCACTAATTACAACTTCGTTGTTGCAACCAGTTAAATATTTCTTTGATACGTTAATTACTAATCTTACTTTTATACCTTTTTGAACAATTATATCTTCATATCCATCATAACTTAAATCAATATTTACTTCTTGATATTTATTATAAATAATACTTTTTTCATAATTACCATAGTTTTTAAATAAATTTGTAATATTAAATCCTAACGTACTAATACCTCTAAATATCATTCCTAATGATAAAATAAATATTAATACTGCAGATGTTTTATTCAAAAAAATTTTCTTTTTTCCTTTTAAATTATTAAAAATAAAACTTGAAAAAAACATTAATGGTACTGTACCTAGTCCAAATAAAAGCATAGAAAGTGCTCCATATATAAAATTAGATGTTGATAAAGCATATAACTGCATTGCTTGTAACGGACCACACGGCATTAGTCCATTTAATAATCCTATAACAAACGAATTTCTACTATGTATTTTATTTTTAAATAACTTAATATTTTTTAAACTACAAATTCCAAGCATAGATAGTGACATAATAAGCATGATTATTGCTGCTAATAATATTATAATGCCAGAAAGTATCTCACTAAATTTAAAAACACTTCCAATTAATCCAGCAATTCCTCCGAGAATAGTATAAGAAAGTACTCTTCCAAAATTATATAAAATTATATTTTTTATACCTTTCTTACTCTTGGTTGCAATAATATTAATTGCTCCACACATACTAATACAATGAATACTTGTAAATATCCCTATAAAAAATAACATACCATAACTAATATTGCTATCAATAACTGGTATAACATTAAAAATATTATATCCAAATACTTTATATATAATTAGAAATGTTATTAAAATAAGAATACTAATTAAAATAAACTCATGTATTCTAATATTCTTTAAATCATTTATATTTTCTTTTATGTAATCTTCACAAGTAAAATAATCTAAACCGCAAATATCATCTATTATTTTATTTAAATTAATTTTACCTTTATATTTTATTAAACATATATTTTTATTAAAACTTATTTCTTTTATTTTTTTATTTTGTAATAATTTTTTTCTAATAGTATCTTCACAATTAGTACAAGTGATACCATCTATTTTTACATAAATATTGTTCATAAATCACCTCGCACATTAAATATAACAAAACTCACTTTTGGTATAAATAAAATGTACGTTGAATTGTATCAACCAATAGTTGAATTTTAATTACAGGCATCATTATTTAATATTAATGGTATATTATAAGTTATATTTTTACCATCTTCTTCAGTTGCAACTATTTCAATTGATAAGTTTGACTTAGAAAACATTGGACAGTTGACCGCTTTATGATCCATTTTAATTTTAATATTTTTTAAGTAATCAATTAATGTTGAATCTTTCGAAGAATCACATGAACTTAGCTTTGTTTTTGTATTATTATTTTCTTCATAAAGAGTACAATTTAATTCTTTATAAATTATTTTTTCATCATCACCGGTATAATTTACATTATTTATAATTAGACTTGTTCTATCATCACCTTTTATTACAGTTCCTGATACTTTAAATTTATTATTAGTTGTTTCTACATCATTTATTTGATAATTCGAATGGGATGTTCTATTAAAGAATAAGAAAATTATGCATATTATTAAAATTAAGAATAACACTACTATAACTAGTATATATTTATTATTTGAGTTTTTACTATTAGTAGTACAACTACAAGAATTTTTACATGAAGATGATTCTTCTCCATTGATAATATCATCAATTGGTATGTTAAATTCATCACTTATTGCTTTTAAAATTGCCATATCTGGTAAATTTTTTCCATTTTCCCATTTTGATACAGCTTGAAAAGTAACACCTAATTTTTCTGCAAATTTTTCTTGAGATAAATTATTATCTTTTCTAATTTTTCTTATATACTTTCCTATTTTTTCTTGATTCATATGCATCCTCCATACTACAAAATTGTAACATAATTCATAGTGGATTTTATATGAAATTTTTATACTAAAAAGCCAATGTATTTTCTACATTGACTATTTTTTTATTTTCTTATCAAACTATTTCCAGTCATTTCTTTAGGAATTGGTAATCCAATAAGTTCAAGCATTGTTGGTGCAACATCTGCAAGTTTACCATCATTTAACTCAATTCCTTTTTTTGTAATAATACATGGTACTGGATTTGTTGTATGTGAAGTTACTGGTTTATGTTCACTATCCCACATCATATCACAGTTTCCATGATCGGCAATTATTAATAATATTCCACCAAGTTCTTCGACTGTACGTTTATATATTTTTGCAAGACACTTATCCATATCTTCTACAGCCTCAACTGCTGCTTCATATACACCTGTATGACCAACCATATCACCATTTGCAAGATTCATTATTGTAACATCATAGTTTCCTACTTCTTTTAAGAAATTATCTGTTACTTCATAAACACTCATTTCCGGCTTCAAGTCATATGTTGCTACTTTTGGAGAAGGTATTAATATCTTCTTCATATCATCATATTCAACTTCTTTTCCTCCATCAAAGAAGAATGTTACATGTGGATATTTCTCTGTCTCAGCAATTCTTAATTGACTTACTCCATTGTTATGTAGATAGTCTACTAAAATATTTTTTAAATCTAAGTCATTAAATGCATGTGGAGAAAGTACTGTTTCAGTAACAGGATACATTGTTAGTGTTTTTAAATTATTATAAGTTATTACATTTAACCCTTTTTCACTTGCTTCTTTTTTATATGCTTCAGGATTTGACAATAAAGTAAACATTTCTCTAATTCTATCTTTTCTAAAATTAAATGTTATTACTCCATCATTATCTTTAATTGGGCATTTATTGATAATTCCAGGAATTACAAATTCATCATATACTTCTTTTTGATAATTATCATCGATTAGTTCTTTATAATTATTATAAAGAGGGCCTTCACCATAGCATATTGCATCATATGAAAGTTTTACTCTGTCATAATTATTATCTCTATCCATTCCATAATATCTTCCAGAAATTGTTGCTATTTTACCTATTTTAATTTCATCTAATTTTTTTTGTAAAATATCTAAATATTTAATAGCACTCTTTTCATATGTGTCTCTTCCATCTAACATAACATCGATATATACATTTTCTACGTTATTTTCTTTACAAATATCTAATAGTGCTAACAAATGATTTATATGAGAATGTACGCCTCCATCACTTAATAATCCCATAATATGTAAATTTGAATTATTTTCTCTTACATGGTTTAATACATCTAATATTTTTTCATTTTTATTTAATTCTTTTGATTCAATTGATTGTGTTATTGCTTGAAGTGGTTGTAAAGCAATTCTTCCTGAACCTAAATTCATATGTCCTACTTCACTTGTTCCCATTTGTCCTTCTGGTAAACCAACAGATGGACCACTTGCTTGCAATATTGAATGTGGATATTTATTAAATAACATATCTAATGTTGGCTTTGTAGCATTTTTAAAAGCATTACCATCACTTTCTTCTCTTATACCACAACCATCTAAAATACATAAAACTACTGGTTTGTTCATATTCATCCTCCTATTTCTAAAATACATTAATATTATACCACTTTTCAATAAAAGAATAAAAAAAAGTTTCTACACTTCCTCTAATATAGTTATTTTCTCTTAAGTTATATATATTTATTTCTGCGAATACAAATTTATCACTTAAAACTAAATCATATACGCTTTTATACTTTTCAAATATTATTTAAAAACAAATAACTAAAAAAAATAAAAATTATTTTAAGCAGATTAATTGCTTGATACATATTAAATAATAAGTAAAAGTGTTTCTATGTACTTTGATTTTTTAGACATAGTATTTTTTTAAAGTACAGTAGAAAGGGGGTATTAATCTACTTAAAATAACTTCTATTAATAAAAGTCATTTTGAGAATAATGATTAAAAAAGTCGTAATATAATAAAAATAGAAGAATCCGATACAAAGATTCTTAATAAATCATTATTCTCAAGATAATTTCTATTACTTAGAAATATTTTGTAAGAATCCTTTGATTTTTTCATAATTATTGAAATCAATATTAAGTGATTTATCAATTAAACTAATTAACTCTTCCCTATTTAAGTTCTTGCCATAACTATTATTAGATAGTGCTTTATAATGATTATAATTATCAAAATCACCATTTACTTTTTCAATAATATTGTCTTTAGAACAAACCAAAAAAGCTAAATCAATATGTCTTAATTTATCCAGAACTTTATCATAAGAATTAAGCCCAAAAGATGTACAATTATTTATATATTTATATTCAAAGAGATACCATAATATTAAAGCATCATCATTATATGTTTTATAAAATATTCCTTCCTTAACAAGAATTATGGAAAATTTATATTGTTCCTTATACATATCATATATATCTTTTGATTTCATAAACTTAGTTCCCTTCTTCAAGAAAAAACTTATTCTTGTATACAAAATTATTAGTAGTAGATATTTTAAAATAGCCATTATAACTAGCAAGAGATTTCTTATAAAAATTAATATCATTCTTTCGTGCTTTTTTTAACTTTCTCTTTATTTTCTTACGTGTTTGATTGTTAAGCAAAATAATCAGTTTCTTATTTTTTAAAATAAACTTATATCCTAAAAAATTTACTCCGCTCTTTAAATTATAAATCTGAGTTTTTTTATTAAGAGACAATTTAAGAGAAGATATCTTATTATTAATTAAATTTAAACATTTCTTTAAATATTCTTTATCATGATGAATTAAAATGAAATCATCCATATACCTAATGTAATATTTAATATGAAGTTGTTCTTTTATATAATGATCAAGTTCATTTAAATAATAGATAGCAAGTAATTGACTTGTTTCATTACCAATAGGTAGACCTTTTCCTTTACGATATCTTGGTAGACTATAGAGTTGTTTCTTTCTTAACTCTAAATCATAAATATTCATATCTTCTAAGTGAGATACCTCTCTACTAATAGAACTATCTATTAAATCATTTATATAATTATTATCAGTACTATTAATTATATTAATTAAAATCTTTAAAATATCTTTGTCAAAATTTTCATAAGATAACTTATTGATTAATATTTCATGATCAATATTATAAAAATACTTACTAATATCACATTTTAAAATATAAATATTATCATAATTTTCTTTAATAGAATTAATATATTTTTTCATATATCTAATTCCTTCTTTAGAACCTTTTCCAGTTCTTGTTGCAACATTTTGTTCAATTAACTTTCTTGATAAAGTTGGTATTAATACATATTTACTTATTAAGTGATTAACTATTTTATCATACATTAATTCACTCATTATAATTCTATACTTAGGCTCTCTAATTATAAAAATATTATATTTAAGATGATTATAATGTTTATTATTTAAAGTATTATATATCTTAACAATATTAGATGTTTTAGTTAATTCAAATCTTACTAGTTTTGCTTTATGACATGTATTTTTATAAATACCATCATAAACATCTTTTATTTTATTAATAGAAACAATATCATTATAAGAAATACTATATTTATTCATTTACAAGTTTATATTCCTTAGAATCTTTTTTATAAACATATTTTTTTAACGTAGCATTGTCTAATATTTTATTGATTGTTTCTGAATTATAATTATCAAGTAACTTACCATCTAGATCATAAACAATATCATTTTCAACATATGCTTCTTTAGTAAACATAATAATATTTTCAGAATTATCATTAGAATAACCATATAATTTAGAAATATATTTTCTGGTAGATGTATCTACATTATTGTTATTTATATTGTTATATAAATTATAAACAACCTTATACTTTACTACTTCATTTTTATTACTCTTCTTAGTATCTAAAAAGAAAGATATTGTGACTAGTACTAGTAATAATACTAAAAATATAAATATAAATTTTTGTATTTTATTCATTAATAGTCACCTCTTTTTTTTATGTTTAATTATAGTAATTGTTTTTTATAAAAAATTATGTTTTTTCGAACGTCGGTAGGTGTGACCACACCTGCGAAAGTGGGCGTGAGCCTTAATAACTCTTTATCCGTAACCCTTCAACGTCAATAATTTGAATACTCAAACGCGGCAATGCCGCCGCTTTAGGTGAGCCAACATTTGAACACGCAGCGTTCAATATATCGTTAACAATTATAAATATAAAAATAAAATATTCTTGACAAATAAAGAAAAAGAGAATATAATAAAAGCGATTTAAATGAAGCTCTCTTCGACAGGCTCAGAGGCAGCTTTGAACCCGCAAGCAAGCTTGCTGATTGAAGATAAAAGAAAATTGAAGGACGGTTAGCCTCCCTATATCACTTACTTAGTGATAGAAAGGGGGTGATTTATATGGAGTATGTTTACATAATTATTTTTATGATTGTTTTCATAACTCTCATTGAATCAATAAAAAAGTAACCGCCCTTACCCCAAGGAACGCGGTTACTTTAAAACCCCAATTTTCGGCTAACCGTTTAGCGGTTACCTCTTAC
>ENA-OUUV01001540-OUUV01001540.1-human-gut-metagenome-genome-assembly--contig:-NODE-1540-length-10728-cov-4.718261_pt1 | contig 10728 bp, 7 predicted proteins | sample MGYA00237952_ERZ548838 | MGnify/ENA primary metagenome ERZ548838 (study PRJEB26490, sample SAMN05194705) | human gut metagenome | biome: terrestrial biome; feature: human-associated habitat; material... | reverse complement strand
CTACGATACTACGCAGTCGCTGGTTGAAATCTGTGTTTTTAATAAAGAAACGATACGGGCGGTGAATGCCGCTTGCTGGGATGCTACTGAGGCCTTTCAAATGATTCGCGAGGTCAGCAATCGTTTCCTGCTGAGGCCAGGTATGGACGGCTATGAAGATACCATAATCCGCATGAGAAGCGACAAGCCCGCAGCTATTGGCTGCAGCTATCTTACTCTGGATCGATTGGAACAGTTCTTGGAGGCTGGAGAGCTTCTAAACAGTTACTGTATGCGGAAATTTGGGTGCAAAGCAAATTTCTCTGACTTGCGCAAGGTTGACTTGGGTCACAAAACGCTGGAAAGAGGACATACATTGCGGGTCTACGCGAATCTGGAGGATTGCCATATTGGGGTTTATTTGGACGGAAAGATTCTGGGTATGCGGCAGTTCGATTCGCTGCGGGAGATGAATTATACAGTGCTTTCGGAGCTTTCCTTCAATGACCTTACACAGCTGCCGGAATGGGCTGTTGCGCAACACACTGATATGAAAAAGCAGGTTAATCCCGTAGCGCGAATCGATTATTTGGACTTTCGTGGCAAGGTGGTCGAACACACCGAATATATGAATGAGACAGCTTTTCTGACCGATCTAAAAAATCAGCTGGACTGCGGTGTGCCGCTGTGCGTCGTTCTCTACCGAGACCAGAACGGCAAGACCATTTCCCGTGCGTTTCTGAACGACCTGGATACACTGCCAAAAGGACTTTCTGTTGAGGACAATCCTTACAGAAAGCTTCCGGCAATGGCTCCAAAGAAAAAAGAACACGAACCTGAGAGATAAGGAGAAGCTATGGATAAGAAGAAAGCCATCTGCGAGTATCTCCGTAAAAATCATATTGGCAAAGAAAATGCCATCCACAGCAAGGAGCTTGAAAAGCTGTTTCTGCTTGACGGACGAAATATTCGCCGCAAGATCAGTGCCTTGCGGCAGGATGGCTTTCCTATTTGCAGCGATGAAACGGGCTACTACTACGCAGATAACCAGAAAGAGATCAATACCACCGTCTGCCGGCTGAATGAGTTGGTGACCAAGGTGTCCAACGCCAGAACCGGGCTTTTATTTGCATCGATCCTCGGAGAGAATGCGCAGACCGTTGAGGTCACGATCAAAGTAAGATAAGGAGGGAGTTCCCATGCCGAGCAAATACAGAATCATTTTGGAGATGGCGTCCCAGACTGCCAGGGACATTGCCTCCAATGCCGACCGTTATACCGACTTTCTGATTACGGCGGCAAACAACTACAAGTACAGCTTTAAGGAGCAGCTGCTCATCCATGCGCAGAAGCCGGATGCAACGGCGTGTGCGGAAATCGACACATGGAATAAACTCGGCAGATGGGTAAACAAGGGCACGAAAGGCATCGCACTGCTGATCGACAGAGATGTTCCCTACAAGCTGAGACATGTCTTTGATATCTCCGACACCAACAGCCGTGCCGGAAGGAACATCACCCTTTGGCAGATGAAGCCGGAGTACGAATATGCGGTATCGGAAAGCCTTCAGGCCAGCTTCGGCGATGTGGAGGAGCCGCGAGATTTCCCGCACCTTCTCATGGATATTTCCGGTTATGCCGTGGAGGATAATCTTTCAGATTATCTCATGGAGCTGAACGCTGTCAAAGCCGGCAGCTTTCTAGAGGAGCTGGATGACACAAGCCTTGAGGCGTGGCTGAAAACCTCGCTGAAAAGCAGCATCGCTTTTATGGCGCTCTCCCGTGCAGGGTACGAGCCGAGGCAGTATTTTGACCGGGAGGATTTCAGCCACCTCTTTGACTTCAACACCCTGGAGGTTATCTCCGTGCTCGGTGCCGCAGTCAGCGATATTTCTGAGATGGTCATCCGGGAAATGGGCGAAACCGTCAAGGAGATGGAGAAGAAGGAAAAGCGGAAGATTCGCACATTTGCGCAGACCGGTTCTTCTGCGTATCATAAGAACCGAACAGAAAACAAGGAAAGGAGCAACGAACATGGAACTGACCTATACGATGCAGGGGGATTATCTGATTCCCGATCTGACCGTGCCGGAGAGCCCGAAGCTTGGGAAGTATGGAATGCTGCGGCGGACATTCCTCCGCGAGCACCGGGATGGGATCTACACCGGGATGCTGCTGAACGGAACACTGAACAGTCATTTGGAGGAGGTGGACCGGCAGGCGCAGAAGATGCTGGACGACCTGACCGAGCAGATGAAGGCGCTGAACGGAGTGACGGAGCAGCTGAAGGCAGAGGATCAGATGCGGTGGGTGCAGATGATGAACGCCATCCGACACTCGGCGGAGGAAGTGATTCTGAACGACCTGATCTACGCGTAACACTTCCCACAGTTGAACAGCAACAGGAAATTATCGCAGAAGCGGAGGAAGAAAAATCCTCCGCTTTTTCCATTTCTCAGGAGGACATCGACGCCATTCTGACACGGGGCAGCGGCATCCACCATGGAAAATTCCGTATCTATGAGCAGTTTCTCAAAAAGGATTCCTCCGAAAACAACATCGCTTTTCTGAAAAACGAATACGGCATCGGCGGTGCGTATCCTGCCGTTCCCGGCAGAAATCTCGATGAAAGCCACGATGCTAAGGGAATCAAAATCAGCAGAGGCAGAATCTCTCAGCCCGATGCAGAATTGCTTTTGCGGTGGAATAAGGTCGAGAAGCGGATCGGGGAGCTGATCCGAGCCGACCGCTACCTGAGCCAAGCGGAGAAGGACTACTATCCCGCCTACCGGGAGCAGGCAGAGGCTCGGAAGAAACGAGGCGAAATCTCTGAGGAGTTCCGGTCGATTGTCTATGATTACAATGACTTCGTGACGCAGCTTGGTGAGGAAAGCAAAGCGCTGAATCTGTATGATTTGTCAAGCTGCTGGGGCGCGTTCAGCGTGGGCGAAAAGAAAATGTACGCCCGTACTGCGGAGGGTGACTTCATCCTCCCCATGATGCGCGAAGCAATGAATACGATCATTGCGGACAACACCCACTTGACTGCACGGTGCGAAGCCATGTTGGAAGCGTTGAACAGCGATGTGGCGAAGTCCCTTGAACCGACCTTTGATGAGCTGAACCCTCCACCGGAACCCCGGAAGGAATACCGCTATCATCTCGGTGATACGGTCTATATCGGCACACAGGAATACGAGCTGCTTTCTTTTGATGAGAAGAAGGTCGTTCTCTTTGATATGCAGTTTCCGCTGTTTAACAAGGAGCTGACCCGTGAGGAGTTCGATAACCGGCTCAAAGAAAATCCGCTGAATGACAAACTGTTGCAAGTCGTGGAGGAACCCCCTGTCGCAGACGATGTAGAGACAGACAGGGAGGAACAGCAGGCACCCAGTGTGCAGGAAACGGAGTTCCTATCCGATGAGGAACTGGACACGCTGCCTATCAGCACTGTCAAGGACGGCGAGGTCGTGACCTATCCCAATGCGGAAGCGTTGCTGGATGGGCGGGAAGCCGAAGTGTCCCTTGCTCCGCCTCCGCAGGTGAAAAAGAGCTCTAAGGTGCAGCCTCATGTGCTGCATCCGGAGATCAACACCGAGTACCGAACCAACTTCCGAATTGAGGACGACGACATCGGCGTGGGCACACCGCTGGAACGGTTCTATCACAATATCCGTGCCATTCAGCTTCTGAACAAGCTGGATGCGGAAAATCGATTGGCATCACCTACAGAACAGCGTGTGCTTGCCGATTATGTGGGCTGGGGCGGGCTCTCTGAGTTCTTCAAGGAGGAAAATCCTCATTATAGCGAGCTGAAGAATGTGCTTTCCGATGAGGAATATGCGTCGGCAAGAGAATCCACGCTGACGGCCTTCTATACGCCGCCCGTGGTGATCAAGGCCGTGTACAGTGCATTGGAGGACATGAGCTTTCAGACCGGCAATGTGCTGGAGCCCTCCTGCGGCATCGGCAATTTCATGGGGCTTGTTCCCGAAAGCATGAATGGTGCGAAGTTCTACGGTGTGGAGCTGGACAGCGTTTCCGGACGAATCGCGCAGCAGCTTTATCAGAAAAACAGCATCGCAGTGCAGGGCTTTGAGAATACAAACCTTCCCGACAGCTTCTTTGACGCTGCAATCGGCAATGTCCCCTTCGGGCAGTTCAAGGTGCCGGACAAGCGCTATGATAAGCACAACTTCCTCATTCACGACTATTTCTTCGCCCGCACTTTGGATAAGGTCAGGCCTGGCGGCGTGATTGCCTTCATTACCTCAAAGGGTACGATGGATAAGGAAACCTCCAATGTCCGAAAGTATATCGCGCAGAGAGCGGACCTTCTCGGTGCAATCCGGCTGCCGAATGACACCTTCAAGGCCGCTGCCGGCACAGAGGTCACATCGGACATTATCTTCCTCCAAAAGCGTGACCGATTGGTGGATATTGAGCCCGATTGGGTGCATCTGGCCACCGACGCCAATGGCATCCGGATGAACGCCTATTTTGTGGACAACCCTGAAATGGTGTTGGGCGACATGCAGATGGTCAGCGGGCCTCACGGCATGGAGTCCGCCTGTATTGCTTATGAAAATGCAGAGCTTGGGGACCTCTTGCGGGATGCCATCCAGAACATTCATGCCGAGATTACCGAATTTGAAATCGACGATCTTGAAGCGGAGGATGAGGACCTTTCTATTCCCGCTGACCCCGATGTGCGCAATTTCAGCTTCACGGTGGTGGACGGTAAAATCTATTACCGTGAAAACAGCCGCATGAATCCCGTGGATGTTTCCGCGACTGCCGAAAGCCGCATCAAAGGCATGATTGCCATCCGTGATTGTGCCCGGTCGCTGATTGAGTACCAGACGGAGGACTATCCCGATGCCGATATCAAGGCGGAGCAGGAAAAACTCAATAGCCTCTATGATGATTTCAGCAAAAAATATGGGCTTATCAGCGCAAGAGCCAACAATTCGGCTTTCAATTCCGACAGCTCCTACTGCCTGCTTGCCTCGCTGGAGGTGCTGGATGATGAGGGCAACTTCCTCCGCAAGGCAGATATGTTCTCCAAACGAACCATCAAGCAGAAGGTAACGGTGCAGTCGGTTGACACGGCTTCCGAGGCCTATGCTCTGTCCCTTGCGGAAAAAGCGAGAATCGATATGCCGTATATGTCGCAGCTTACCGGTAAAACCGAGCAGGAGCTGTTCGAGGATTTGAAGGGTGTTATTTTCCTCAACCCCATGCACATAAGCGAAGAGGACGGCAAGCCGAAGTACCTCCCTGCTGATGAATATCTCTCCGGCAATGTCCGTGAAAAGCTCCGTTGGGCAAAGCAGAGTGCGGAACTCTACCCCAAGGATTACGGTGAGAATGTCAGTGCGCTCGAGGCGGTACAGCCGGTTGACCTGACGGCAAGTGAAATTTCCGTGAGGCTTGGGGCAACATGGCTGCCCCCGGAAATCATCGAGGAGTTCATGTTTGAGTTGTTCAACACCCCGCGCTACTGTCAATGGAACATTCATGTTCACTACGCACAGTACACCGGCGAATGGAATGTGGAGGGTAAGTCCTACGACCGCAGCAATGTGAAAGCCCACAACACCTACGGCACCGGCAGAGTCAACGGTTATAAGATCATGGAGGAAACCCTAAACCTCCGTGATGTGAGAATTTTCGACTATATCGAGGATGCCAACGGCAGGAAAACGGCTGTGCTCAACAAGAAAGAAACCGCCATCGCCCAGGGCAAGCAAGAGCTTATCAAGCAGGCCTTTGCCGACTGGATTTGGAGCGATCCGGAGCGCCGTGAAAAGCTGACCAAGCTGTATAACGAGAAGTTCAACAGCATTCGTCCCCGTGCATATGACGGCAGCCATCTGAATTTCGTGGGGATCAACCCGGAGATCACGCTGAGGCCGCATCAGGTCAATGCCATTGCCCATATCCTCTACGGCGGCAACACCCTGCTTGCGCATGTGGTGGGGGCCGGGAAGACCTTCGAGATGGTAGCGGCTGCACAGGAGAGCAAGCGGCTGGGCTTGTGTCAAAAAAGCCTGTTTGTGGTCCCCAATCATCTGACGGAGCAATGGGCGAGCGAATACCTCCAGCTCTATCCCTCCGCCAATATTCTTGTCGCCACCAAGAAGGACTTTGAGACCAAGAACCGCAAGAAGTTCTGCGGGCGCATTGCCACCGGCGACTACGATGCGGTCATCATTGGTCACAGCCAATTTGAGAAGATTCCCATGTCTATTGAACGGCAGCGAGCCATCCTGCAGCAACAGCTTGACGAAGTACTGGACGGGATTTCCGAATTGAAGAAAAACCGTGGAGATAATTTCTCCATCAAGCAGCTGGAGCGAACCAAGAAAACGGTCAAGCAGAAGCTGGACAAGCTCAACGATCAGTCCCGCAAGGATGATGTTGTGACCTTTGAGGAGTTGGGGGTTGACCGTATCTTCATCGATGAGGCGCATTACTATAAAAACCTCGCCGCATTTACAAAAATGCGGAATGTGGGCGGTATCAGCCAAACCGAGGCGATGAAGTCCAGCGACCTGTATATGAAGTGCCGGTATCTGGACGAGCTGACCGGCGGCAGAGGCGTTGTGTTTGCCACCGGTACGCCCATCTCCAATAGCATGGTTGAAATGTACACCATGCAGAAATATCTCCAGTACAGCACACTTAAAAGGAACGACCTCCTCCACTTCGATGCATGGGCGTCTACCTTCGGCGAGACGGTGACGGCTATCGAGCTTTCTCCGGAGGGCTATACTTTAGTAGGACGATAAATAATGCGTTTCTAAATTGAAAATAGGCTATCAAAATCGGTCTTGGAACTTTAAAAAAATATTTTGATTTTCTTGAAAAACAGTTCCGCTCTGTACCCCTATTTTCTCCTATTAGCAGAGGGAGTAATCCCTGTAATGCTAAATCGGATTACATAAGGAAAGGAGGATAAGAGAATGTCAAGGAGTTCAAAGATTACAGCACTCTATGAGCGTTTGTCGAGAGATGATGATCTTAATGGTGAGTCAAATTCAATCACCAATCAAGAGTTAATATGTAGAGGGTGGTTTCTCCCACCTAATACATATGACTGCGGCTCATTTGTGGTGAATGGAACAGCGGTTGTAGGAAAGGAGCCAAAAAAGCCTTATAACCGCTGCAAATCAACACAAAAAGGAGCTGAACTTTATGAAATCTCTATTTGAGGAAATGGGCGGCACTTACCGTCAGGAGGGTGATTATCTTACCCCGAACCTTGCACTGCCGGACGAACCAGAATACCAGATCGGCAAGTACGGGCGTATGCGCCGTAGCTATCTGAAAGAACATCGTCCGGTTCTCTATGCAAGCCTGCTCACAAGCGGAACGCTGCATCGGCACCTTGCCGAGATCGACCAAGCCTGCAACGAGCGTATGGCAATCATCGTTTCCGATATGGCAAGGCAGGAAGATGTGACCGAAGCGCTCAAAGCCGCCGACCAAATGGAATGGGTGCGCCGCATGAACAGCATCCGCAATCGTGCGGAGGAAATCGTTCTGACTGAACTGGTATACGCCTGATAAAATGCCCGTTATCGACCATGGTGCCGATAACGGGCATTTCTGCGTTTTAATCTTTTTCCTCAGTGCTGGCCACCAACCGGTCAAAGTCACTCTGATACAGCTGATCCTGAATGACACGGTATTGCTCAAACTCGCTTTCGGCAAAGGCTTTTGCAATGGCAGCGGTGACTTTTCCCTTATTTTGCAGAATATCTGCATCGTTGAATTGCAGAAAAGCGTCCAGCTTGGAGGCCCAATCTGCCATGGTCATAGGGATATGCCGTCTGGCCTGCCGGGTGGCGTAGTCCAGATACATGGTGACGATTTCGTTCAGCTCCTGCATTTCATCCATGGATAAGTAATTTTTTGCAACGGACACATCTGCCTTGACAATCTTGCCGTCAGGAGCATTCTTCCATGAGGTCAGCCCCATGTGTTCCTTGGTGTGATCGGCTCGTGCCATAATGACCTCTGCCGCTGTGCCGCCATGGACGGCATAGTGCATCTTATTCTGAACTGTGGCAAAGAAATCCTTTGTGGTCTGGCTATCGAGAGAGTAGTCCACCGCGGTGGCGTAAATATCCGTAATTTTCTGATAGAAGCGCCGTTCGCTGGCCCGAATCTCCTGAATCTCGGAAATCAGGTGATCGAAGTAGTCCTCATCAAAAATCTGCCCATTGATGAGCCTGCTCTTGTCCAGCACATACCCCTGCTTGGTGAAGGTGTCCAGCACCTTGGTTGCCCACTGGCGGAACTGCGTGGCTCTGCCGGAATTGATCCGATAGCCTACGGCTATGATGGCGGACAGAGAGTAGAACTTATAGTGATAGGTTTTTCCGTTATCCGCAACTTGTGCAAAATTTGCACAAGTTGCATCTTCGGACAATTCACCGCTTTCATATACATTTTTCAGATGCTTTGTCACAACGCTCCGGTCTACATCAAAAAGCCGTGCAATGGCCTTTTGGGTCAGCCAAACGTCGTGATCCTGTACCCGTACCTCAATGCCATCCTCATGGGCATCTTTCGTGAACACAAGGAAATCCACTGTGCTGTTGCGGATTTGCAGTTTATCCTTCTTGGCGTCTGCCATGTCGTTTCACCTCAATCTTCTTCGTTGGTTTTCTTCCCCCGGCTCTTATAGACATTATACTGATTCTTGCACCGTGGGCTGCAAAAAGCGGAATTGGAGCGGCTGCTCAGAAATACCTTCTGGCAGTGCTTGCATAGCCGCAGGGGCTTCTCTCCATCCACCAGCATGAAGCTGAACATCATCTGCACGCCCAGCAGCAGGGAGTGAAAATCCCAATAGATGGTCGGCTTGTCCAGTAGCTCAATATGATAGCTGGGTGCAATGCCACCGAAAGCGGCCATGCCCTTGCGGTACAAATTTCGGGTATCCTCATCGATCAGATCATAATCGTTGTAGTACAGAATAGATGTGGTCAGCGTGAAAGCCCAATCCTTGAACTGCTGCGCCACCCAGTCATAGGCTTCAGCATACTCCCGCTGGAAGCTCATGGTTTTCGCCATGGGTTCATCCGCAAAGGTCATGGTCAGCGCCACCATCGTGCGATCTCCGGATACGCTCCAGCTGGACTCAACACCCTTCTTGACCAGATCCAACTGGTCAAAGGGATAGAACAGCGCCAGATAGTCCTCGGTTTCCATGGATTCTGCCCTGATGAAATGGTTTTTTGGGAGATAGACCGCCTCATAATCCATGAAGGACGGCGTGGTGGGCAGCGCTGTCATCAGGCCCAGCAGACCGTAATGGGTTACAAATTCCAGAATGGCCTTCTGCACCTCGTCCTCCGGGCTGCGGTTCATCATCAGCATTCCCACATTCAGCGCATCCAGCACGATTCCCGGCGCTTCCTTCAAGGGATTATATATGTCGGGCTTGGCATTCTTCCCCGGCGTGATATACCGCTTTCCGTCTGCGGCGGTTTTCAGTTCATAGCGGTCATACCGCACCCAATGGGAACGGGACTGCTCAAAGAGATTCTTCATGGCGCTGTTCCTCTCAACTCGTAATCCAACTATATATTAACCGTATTACTATTGTATCAACCGTCCTTGTCATCGTCAAGGGCGGCTTTCTTTTTTCTCGGTTTGGTTTTGTTTTCCCGGCGGATCACGGCATCTTTGCCCATGGTTTGCAGCAGTGCTTCATATTCCTCTACGAACTCGCGCTCCCGCAGAGTAATGCTGTAGTCCCTTTCCAGCTTTTCACTCAGATGCTCATACATCCGCCTTTGCAGCTTTTTCTGAATGGTCATACGCAACTTTCGGATATTCCGGTCGGACTGCCCACGGATGGCAGCAAGCCTTGTGGTGCTGTATTGCTTGACGAACAGGTAATACAGTACCTCCTTCTGTTCATCACTGAGGGTGAAGAAGAGCTTGGAGAGAAAACGGTTTGCTGTCAGCTCATGCAGCTCGTAGGGACAGGAGAAGATGATGTCGAGAAAATTTCCCTGACAGAGCTGACGGAACCTCGGCAGATTCATCCAGAGGGGAGCAATCTTCGGATCAGGTGCAGCCTGAAACTCCAACGGCACGTCTCCACGCAGGTTTTCATGGTCACGCTCCCGGCACTCCCGATTTCTGTCCAGCTTATTCCACTCGTCTACCACAGTCAGAAAATCCGATTCTGTCCGGGCCGCTTCCTCTAAACGCTTCAACGCCTCTGCACGAATTTCCCGCTTGAGCCGTTTTTCGCTGGTGGGCGCGGCTTCCTCTTCCTCGTCCTCCAGCTCGGCGTTGTAGTCTCTGGGGTGCTCGTCTTGCTCCAGCTCGCTTTCCAGCTCCAGCGTGCGTTCCTCTGCAAGCGCTTCCTCCAGTGTCTCGTCCTCCGGCGCACCGTCAGAGGAATCCTCCCAATCGGCAAAGCCGTCCGCATCCATTTCAAGGCCGGTTTTCTCTATTTGCTCCTCGGCATCTTCTTCCTCATCGGAAAAATCATCATCCAGCAGCAGTTCATCCTCCCATGGTTCCACGACAGCTTCACCTCCCCGAAAAAGAATTTTTCTTTTTTCCAAAAACAGTTCCGATTTACACCCTGTATTTCTCCTATTAGTGAGAAGTAATTTGATGTACAGTTACTCGGATTACTTTCTCAGCGCAGAACAAAGAAAAAGACCGGCTATGAAAAGTCAAGGGTTTAATCAGAGATGCCAGCCGGAACATAAG
>ENA-OUUV01001539-OUUV01001539.1-human-gut-metagenome-genome-assembly--contig:-NODE-1539-length-10738-cov-5.549658_pt1 | contig 10738 bp, 11 predicted proteins | sample MGYA00237952_ERZ548838 | MGnify/ENA primary metagenome ERZ548838 (study PRJEB26490, sample SAMN05194705) | human gut metagenome | biome: terrestrial biome; feature: human-associated habitat; material... | reverse complement strand
CGTGACGATGTCGCAGGGGTTGGTGATGTTGATGAGCACGCCGTCAAAGCCGCTGGCCTTGATCTTTTCCGCGTAGCCGCGCACAGCGGGGATGGTGAAGTCCATCTCGGTCACGCGGTCATGCGTGCCGCGCAGCAGGTCGATCTTGCCGACGCTGTTGACGATGACGTCGCACACGCCAAGGTCGGAGAAGTCGCCGCCGCGCACCGTCACGCGGTGGGGCATGTACGCGACTGCGTCGCGCAGATCCTGCACTTCGCTTGCGAGCTTCTGCTCGTTCTGGTCGACGAGCACCAGCTCGTCCGCGATGCCCTGGATCGCCAGAGCGTAAGCCACATGTGCGCCGACATGACCCATGCCGACCACGCCGAGAACTCTTTTCTTTGCCATAAGAATACTTCCTTTCTCAAAAACGGTGTGCCCGTGTAGTTAACTGATCGTTTGTGCGGCCCTTACATGCCGAAGTTGGGGAAGAGCACGCAGGTATAAAGCATGGCGAGAACCATGTACAAAACAAGGATGATGGCGAAGGCCTTGAAGGTCTTCTTCATGACGTCGCTTTCGTTGCCCACCTGGTCGACCGTCGCGCAGGCGGCGACCGTGTTGTTCGGGCAGATCAGGTTGCCGAGCGAAGCGCCCGCGTTCTGACCGGCGAAGATCGTGATGGGGTTCATGCCGAGCGACGCCGCGGCGTCGATGTGCATCTGAGCAAACATGATGTTGGAGCCAAGGCCCGTGCCGGTGATGAACGCACCGCTCGAACCGATGAGGACGGCTGCCGCGGGATAGAAGCGGCCGACGACGGCGGCGATGTCAGAGGCGAGGAGGTTCATCATGCCCGTGGAGGAGGACTGCATGATGTAGGCGACGATAAGGAGGCTGCCCATCGTGACGAGCACCGGCAGCACGCCGCTCGCGGTGCGCTTGCAGACGGCTTTATAGGTCTTGAAGTCCACGCCCAGCGTGAGCGCGCCGAGGATGCCGCACACAAGAATGACAAGGTCGACCCAGAAGATGTAGCCGAACGTGCACATGATGGCAAAGCCGTTTTCAACGACGGCGGGGAAGCCGTAGCGGATGAGCGGGAGCAGCACGAGCATGTAGACGTAAGGCGACATGGCCTTGAACGAGCTGTACTTGCGCTGATGGTTGGCGCTTTCATTGCGGAATTCGTCCGGAGTCTTCACGCCGACGAGCTTGACATACGCAACGGAGAGAAGGATGGAGATGAGGCCCGTGCCCATGGAGGTGACCTCTGCGCCGACGAAGTTGGAGAGAACGAACATCGTGAGGCACGTGCTCACACCCGCGAAAGTGAGGTAGGGGAGAATGCCCTTGTAGCCCTTTTTGCCGAACGCCATGCCGACCATGATGAACGGGATGACGAGCACGCCGAACATGTGGAAGCGGCCGGCCATTGCGGCGTTCTGCGCGACGGTGGCAAGGCCCGCGTCAACGAGGGCCGCACCGCCGTTGATGGTCGTCAGGCCCGCACCGCCGAACGAGGCGGGCGTCGCGTCGCCGAGCAGCGCGATGGCGATGGAGGTGGTGGGGTTAAAGCCGAGGGCCACGAGGAACGGGGCGGCGATGGCGGCGGGAGCGCCCGCGCCCGCCGCGCCCTCAAGGAAGATCGGCAGCATCATGCCGATGATGACGACCTGCACGCGGCGGTCGTCGCTGATCTGCGCAATGGTGGCTTTCACATCCTCAATGGCGCCGGTCTCGCGCAGCAGGTTCAAAATGGTGAACGCGCCGAAGACCATCAGTACGATCTTGAGGCCTTCCTTGATGCCCTTCCAGACCAGAGGGTCGAGCACCTTGACGTTTTCAGCAAACGTGAGGCCGTCGAGGTTGAAATAGGTAAAGGCAAGGATAAGCGTCCAGGCAAGGGCGATGGGCGAGACGGTTTTTGCGGATTTTTTGAAGCCCAGGATGCCGACGAGCACGACGACGATCGGGCTGAGCGCCATGAGGAAGTTTAAAAAGTCCATTGGAGGGATCTCTCTTTCTGAAAAATGTGGAATGGGGGGATCTATTTCCGCTTTTTTCGCCGGCCGAACGAGAAAAAGTGAAAAAGCTAAGAGGAAGAGGCTCCGTCGAATCGACGGAGCCTCTTTCGTGATATCAGTCTCTATCTCGTGCGGAGAATCGGGAGAGAAGTCGAAGTTGCGTCGCGATTCGGACGGGCTGTTCAGTTTTGTTTCTTACCAGTACTGCCAGAGGCAGAATAATAAAGGACGCCAGCAGAATAAGGCTGGCGTCCAGAATAATCATGCTGTTCATATCAGAACAGGAGAAAGCGGCACAGGCGGCCTGTGCGAAGTGAGATGCAGCTGCATTGGCAAAGAACTGAGTCATCAGACATTTCTCCTTTCCTGAAGATGAACGCATCTTAACACACATTTTTTCACCCTGCAAGGGGGAAAAGTGACTGATTATGCAAGATTGGACGAGTACACAAAAAACAGAAATACCCACTTTTCGACATTGTTAAAAAGACATAATGAATCCTAATGGTTCCTTCATGTCATGGAAAGAAGCACTGCATAGGGACTTCCCGTGCGGCCATAGGATGGAGAAAAAGAGGAGGCGTTTTTATGCTGTCGATTGCACTTTATCTGCTTACGCACGCCATGCTGCTCTCGCTCCACCTGTCGGGCGGCTCGTTCCCGCGCCCGCTCTCGGCACAGGAGGAAAAGAAATACGTTGAGCGCATGCTTGCGGGCGACATTGAGGCGCGCAATGTGCTCGTTGAGCACAATCTGCGCCTTGTCGCGCACATTGCCAAAAAATACTACACCCAGTCTGACGAGCAGGACGATCTCATCTCCATCGGGACCATCGGTCTCATCAAGGGCGTTTCGAGCTACCGCCCGGAAAAGGGTACGAGGCTCGCGACCTACGCTGCCAAATGCGTGGAGAATGAGATTCTAATGTACTTTCGCAGTCGGAAGAAATTACAGGGCGAGGTGTCGCTCAACGATTCGCTCGATTCCGACGCCGACGGCGAGTCGCTCTACCTCATGGATGTCGTCGGCGTCGAGGACACGATGTATTTGGACATTCAGGACCGCGACGACTGCCTGCGCGTGCGAAGGCTCGTGCACGAGTGCCTGACCGAGCGGGAGGAAGAGGTCATCATCTCGCGTTACGGCCTCGGCGGCCGGATGCCCCACACACAGCGCGAGGTCGCCAAAAAGCTCGGCATCTCGAGGAGCTATGTATCGCGCCGGAACTAATGTAAGCGATGCCCGGAAAGCCTTGAAAATACAGGCTTGTCCGGGCATCGGTCATGTTAGGGTAGCGCCGCCGTTATTGTAAGCAGCGAGAAAATTTAGGATAAGCGGCCATTCATCAGATACATCTTAACTAGCCAAAATCTTTACTCCATATGTAGCTTGGTGTGATACCAAGCTTTGATATAAAGCCGTTTCTGTAAAGTCTTCCTTGCGGTATGAACATAGCAGAGCATGAAATAATTCTTCAGCCCCAGGGGATTTCCCCTTAAGCTTTCGTTCTGATTTGCAAAAAGCTTGAAAGCAATACATAAAATCATGCCCCTGTGTGATTAATAAATATCCTCCCAGGTCATATTCCTCTCGGCACGCAGTGCTCAGTAACTCTAACTGTTCTCGATTACGTGAAATGAGGCCTGGATTATTCGTGTTAATCTGCTGTAGAAGATTTCCAATATCAATTGTTTGCGTTGTGGAGTCGTAGGCTTTTGAAATAGAAAGGCCGTTAAATCGCACGGCCCAATTATTATCTACACTTAGCTTTCTATAGAGGGACAACCATTTTAAGTTAGCCAAAAGTTGTAATCTAATTTCGTATGGCATTTTGGAGCCCCGATAATAAGTGTAAACAACAGGAAAAAACGCAGAATCATTGGCTATGAGCATCATCTCTAAACAAGAGAAATCATAATAAAACAGCTGTCTACATGTGCTCTGCAAATCATAATCTTTATCACATATACCGATAACTCTATCATCAGAGAAATGATTTACGATTTCCACCACTCCAAGTTTACCGGAGAAAGATTCTCGAAGATCTACATCTTCATGAAGTTTTCCATTAAAAAATTGAATATCATCTTCACCTTCAACTATAACAACAGCTTTTTTGTGCTCGAAATCTGTGGCTAAAGTTAGCCTGATTTCTGCTATAATATCTTCTTTACTTAGGTTAGATAGTATTGAGTTCTGCCCCATATAATTCACCTAAATCTATTTGTATATCTAAATGATTGCTTACAATTTGAGGGGAATGCGTAGCCACAATTACTTGCAACTCAATTCGTTTAGAAACCTCCAAAAGATCATCAAGAAATTTCTTTTGCCACGTAATGTGAAGAGAAATCTCAGGTTCGTCAATTAACAGAAGCAACTTTTCTCCTGTACCAAAAATCAAATCATAGAACAAAACAATTTCTTGCTTTTCACCGGAAGAAAGCTGAGATAATTGCAACACCTTTTGGGGATTATCATTATCGACGACCTCAAATCCATTGTTGCGTGTAATTCTGATATGTTTGAATGTGAGTCGGCTATTGATTATTTTTGTAAACAAATCCAGCTTGGAGACTAGATTTTGAAATACCTTATACTTCTCGGCAAAATCATCAAAATAAATCTTTAAGGCTGTAGAGTATGTTGGATTATAATTCTTTTCATCTATGATAGACATATCTACTAGGCCATATTTGTTCAGCTTCTCAAATTTTTCATTTGCTTCATCTAACCGGGCCTGATATTCTGCCGGATCTTTTATTCCGTCTTTTGCTGCAAATAACCGTTTAGGGTAAGAACTATCTAATGTATTAGCAACACGAGAATATTCTTCTGTGACTTTACTTATCTGAGTCTTTAGACGTTGCGGTAACTCGCGGATAACCTCAATTACTTGCGGTTCCTCAGAACGCTTAAGACCAGTTCGTATCAATCGTTGGTCAGAAATAAAACGAACTTCGCCACACCACTCTTTAATTTGCTCAAACTTCTCCTTCAATTTGAGCATTGTTTTGTATTCACTTTTATTAGCAAAGTGCTCAAAGTATCGGTCATCATCTAGATACATACGGAAGAAAGATTCGTCCTCCGTGAAAAACTCATCGGTTCTACGGTCAATGAATCCCCCCGGAACCCTCTGTATCCATGGACGCCTTTGGATAAAATGAGAATATTCTTGGCGGTCTTCGCTAAAGAACGGTAGCTTGAGACCGTCGATTGTAATCTCGTTTTTTTCTTTTTTTATGACCGTTTTTTGATTATTATCAAAAGTAACAATTAGGGATGAAAAATCTAACTTTATAAAATAGTCGATACTTCCTTTGCTAAGAGCATTAATTATTCTTAATATTGTGGATTTACCAAAACCATTGGGACCCGTAATAATAGTAATACCCTCAAGTTTTGCCGAAATATTATAGTTAAAACGGCCAAAGAGATTATCGATTTGAATGCTTTGTATCATATACGTTCCTCCATATCCTTTTAGTAATAATAGAATCTCAAATTCATGGTAAGGCTTTTATTAACATCATGCCAATTTATATACCCAGTGACTACTCTCACGGCATTTTACAATCTTTCCATCAGATGCAAAACTCGCCAAAATTCGGTTTGCCGTTGCCGGCGACACACCGCACAGCTCCCTCACATCCGCATTCATGATATGCTCATGCGTCTGCAAGAACTCTCCAATCAATTTCCACCGCATCGTAGCCTTATCCGCTTTCCCATCGCTCATTGCATCACTCGTATTGATTGCATCCATGAGCGATGTTTTGATAGCTGAGAGCATAAACTCAATAAACACTGTCGATTCTCCGGCATCATTGGAGGCATTGATAGCCGCGTAATATTCCTGCTGGCGGCCATGGATGATGGACTCCACCGGTAGCCAAGCGAAGGCTGGATTCCATTTGGAGAGCAGCAGCGTATGCCACAGGCGACCCACGCGGCCGTTTCCATCGGCAAAGGGGTGAATCAGCTCAAACTCGTAGTGGAACACACAGCTGCGAATCAGCATATGCACATCACTGGTTTTCACCCAGTCCAGCAATTCCATCACCAAATCCGGGACATACTGGGGCAGTGTGCCAAAATGCAGAACACGCCCCTCATTGTCCACCACACCCACAGGTCGGGTGCGGAACATTCCGGATTCTTCTACCAACCCCCGGGTCATAATGCCGTGGGCGAGGAGTAGATCATCCGCTGAATAGGGGTCAAGTTCGTCCAATCGCTCATAGATCTCATAGGCATTTTTAACCTCGGCAATGTCCTTGGGCGGAGCCAGCACTGTTTTGCCATTCAGCACCGCTGTGACCTGCTCCAGTGTCAGCGTGTTCTGCTCGATGGCCAGTGAGCCGTGGATGGTACGGATGCGGTTCGTGCGCCGCAGTGTTGGATTGGCGGAAAGCTGGTTCGTGGAGGTCAGTCGCCCTACCAACTCCGCAATCTCAGCAACCAGAGCAACAATCTGATTGGTAATTTCAAAAGGAGGTTTCTTGTTTTTCATGGTGTTCCTCATAACAAAATACTTCGAAAGCATTATATCACAGCATCGCTCATTTCATCAATCAAAAAATGCAAATATGAAAAAAGGTCGCCTCATTGGGCGACCTTTCATCGTTCAAGGGAGGATACGGAGTTGGTTGATCGTATGTGATTTCGAGTCCGGATGCTTTGACCAACTTTGTTACCACACCTGGATATATAATTTCTCTAACCAAAATAAAGGAGAAATGATATATGGTAAGTGGTCATTTAGCAGTCAAGAATAATCGCTGGTACGCCATTTTATGTTTGCGTCACCCGGATGGACGCAGGCGTGATAAATGGATTGCCACCGGGCTGTCCTATCCCGGAAATAAACGAAAAGCCGAGGTGGCGCTGTTGGAATTGCGGCGGCAGTATTTTAACGCCCATCCATGGAATGCGTCAACGCCGCTTTCTGATTACATTTCCGGCTGGCTCAGAAGTCGGCAGAGGGAGATTGCAGAAACGACATACAATTCTTATCTGCAAATCGCAAATGAAATCGTTCACTATTTTTCGAGCCATGACATTTGCCTGTGTGAAATCAGTCCTCTCCACATTGAGGCCTATTACCAAACGCTATATGAACGAGGCTTGAAGGCCAATTCCGTGTTACACCATCATGCGCTGCTGCATAAAGCGCTGGCAGATGCCACCCGAAGGGGCCTGATTGCCGAGAATCCTATGGAAAGGGTATTACGCCCGGCAAAAGGCGATTTCATCCCCCATCCCTATAGCACTGAAGAGATGCGTGCATTATTTGGGGCTTTACAAGGCCACGAACTGGAGGTGCCCATCAAGCTTGCTGCTTACTACGGTCTGCGCCGCAGTGAAGTGCTGGGTCTGCGGTGGCGGGCAATCAATTTTGAGCAAGGGACGATTTCCATTGAACACACGATTTGCGAAGTGTCCGCAGCGGTATCGAAGCAGAGGATTATCGGTCGGGATACCGTAAAGCGAAAATCCAGCAATCGCACGCTTCCGATGACACCGATGATCAAGGAGCTTCTGCTGGCGCATCGGAGCAAACAGGTCGACTCCGATTACTTATTCACCGATGCCTTCGGAAATGTGATTCGTCCGAACTACCTCTCCTATGCATTTCAGAAAATTTTGAAGGAAAACAATCTGCGCCGTATTCGTTTTCATGACCTCCGGCATAGCAGTGCAGGAATTCTCATTTCCAACCGTGTACCGTTGGTGGAGGTGCAGCAATGGCTGGGCCATAGCACGATCCGAATTACAGCAGATTTGTATACACATCTTGCATACGAAATCAAAGAGCGAAGCGCCGCTGTTATGAGCGACATACTTTTTAATCAGGAGGAATCAACCGATGAAAGAAATTGAAAAATTATTGTCCGCCGTATCACCGCAAGAGCTTGCACGGGCAAACCGGCTTCTGCAAAGCAACCGATTCCTGAGCGCAAAATATTTAGATGATGACGGGCTGCAAACCTTTGAAGCGATGATTGCCCATCAAAACGGGATCCTTATGCCTTACTTTATGACAGGAGATGACCATGCCCTAGTTTGCCAGTGCGGCAATCACGCCGGATTGTGTATCCATAAAATTGCACTGCTGCTGGCGGCGAAGTGTATGGTGGAAGAAAACTGCCCGGATTACCATACAGCCTTGAAACGCAGCACTGCAACCGCAGTAGAACGTGGAATACAAGAAATGTTAGGTGCTTTTAAAACGAATCAACCACAATGAGATATGGAACGGGAAAACGGTGAGGATTCCCTCGCCGTTTTCTTTTAGAGGCAGCACGCAGGAATGCGTGCTTTTTTTGTCGCGCTTTTCATAACTATTACCAAGGAGGTGTGCCATGCAAAATCAAGAACTGATTGTCCGTTGCTTGTTCAAAGAAGAAGGGGAATCCATTCAAAATCTGCTGCTCTCGTCATTTGCCTGTTTTCTTCATCGGGAGCTTCAAAAATTTGCATCCGGCTCGGAGCATCATGTATCCTGTCCATGATGAATGGCCGCTTATCTCAGGAGGTTAGAGTATGTATCAAGAGATAAGCAACCCTATGGATTATCATGTGGCATTATACATCAGACTGTCAAAGGAGGATGAGAGCGAAGGACCATCGCAGAGCGTGACCAATCAGAAGTCCCTTTTAGATGAATTCGTGCAAAAACATCGTTTGCAGCTCTATGACACCTACATTGACGATGGCTGGAGCGGAACCAACTTTGACCGCCCGGATTTTCAGCGAATGATCAGCGATATTGAGGCCAAAAAGGTCAACATGGTCATTACCAAGGACTTGAGCCGTCTGGGACGTGACTACATCATGACCGGTCACTACATGGAGCGGTACTTCCCGGAGCATCGGGTGCGCTACATTTCCCTCTTGGACGGTATTGACACCGGTGTGGAGTCCAGTGCCAATGATATTACGCCCTTCCGCGCCATTATGAACGACATGTATGCCAAGGACATTTCCAAGAAGATCAAGTCCGTCAAGCGGGATAAGCAGCGCAAGGGGCAGTTTATCGGCGGCAAACCGGTATATGGCTACAAAATGCACCCGACCGAAAAGAACAAGATCATCATTGATGAGGAGGTTGCGCCCATAGTGCGGCGGATCTTTGCCATGGCGCTGGACGGCGTTAGCTGCCGCCAAATTGCCGCTACGCTGAACGAGGAGGGCGTCCTCACACCGGCCACCTACTGCGGCTGGAACATGGGCCGCAAAGGACCCTATGCGGGGCTGTGGAGCAGCGAGCGCATTTCCAATATGCTGCAAAATGAGACCTACATCGGCAATATGGTGCAGGGGCGGCAAGTGAAGATCAGCTACAAGTCCAAGAAGTGTTTGCATCAAGATCGTAATAATTGGGTTGTGGTTGAAGATACCCATGAGCCGCTGATCGACGCCGAGAGTTTCCGCAAGGTGCGGATGCTGGTGAACAGCCGCAAACGCACCCGAAGCCGTACCTATGATTTTCTGTTGAAGGGCTTGATTTTCTGCCACGAATGCGGTCATCCCTTGGGCGTGCTGAATCGCCCCAACGCCAAGGGAGAAGAAACACTGTATTTCGTCTGCCGTACCTATCAGCGTTTTACCAAGAACAGTGCCTGCACCACACACTATATTAAGGAAAAAACGGTAACGGATGCAGTGATTGCCAAGGTTCGAGAGGCCTGCGAAGACTATTTGACCGCGGAAGCATTGCTTCCCGCTGCGGAAAAGGCGGTGAAGGAGGCGTCGCAGGAGAGCAAGACGGCGGCGGAGATCAGCGCTCTGCAAAATAAGAGTGCCAACCTTACAGAGCACCTTGACCGAATGTACACCGACCGTCTTTCCGGTTTGCTGCCGGAGGAGGACTTTCGGCGTATCTTCACCCGTATCAAGGACGAACGGGCGCAACTGGAGGAACGAATCAAGGAGCTTCAACAGCAGCAAAAGAACCCTATCAGCCAAACAGAGCGAGCAAAAGATTTGGTACAAAGATACCTTGATACGGCATACGCCAACCGGGAATTGCTGGTGAGCCTGATCGAGCGGATCGAGCTGACAGCGGCCAGAGAGATCATTGTCAAGTTTCGATTTGCAGAGCTTCAGCAGGCGGGATAAATCTAGCCATATCAGTGGTTTGCGCCGTTATGAGCGGCGCGATTTTCAAGACGAAATCACTTACAATTACGGATGCGCTATGTATCGCGCATCGAAAAGCGCGCGCTGCAAAAGCTGGAGGAAGCCCTCGGTGAACGGGAATAAAAAACGCGGGGCGCATTAGCGCCCCGCTTATGGTATTAAGGAGATAAACCGACAGAACAATATCGCCCTGCTATATTATTACGCTGGCTCAGAAACTTTTTCATCGGTGCCGCCAAGTGCGGCCATAAGCAAGTTCAACCAATTGGAGATTTGATCGTTTCCTTGAGTATTATCACACTAGGCCTGATAAAAATGCTGGAATTTTAAAGTCGTTGGAGTTCAGTGTGTTTCTGCCGGAGCCGTCGTTTTTAAGATATGTTTCTGCAAATTGCGCCACAAGTGTGGAATATTGTAAGATCAATTCGATGATGTATTCTTTGGCGCACTTTACATGGTCGGCGCTGTAATCGAAATTGGCAAACGAACGCTCTGCTGTTAAAGGCTTGCCTGCGTGGTTTAATGCATGCCGGATATGTTCTTGATACTTTTCGTGTTCGGTCATGGAAAATCCCCCTTTC